>CESP01161112.1_pt1 | contig 9901 bp, 8 predicted proteins | sample 531211 | NCBI WGS metagenome assembly CESP01 (sample SAMEA2622074, study PRJEB7988) | marine metagenome | biome: marine biome (ENVO:00000447); feature: surface water layer (ENVO:00002042); material: "saline water (ENVO:00002010), including plankton (ENVO:xxxxxxxx)" | depth 5 m | reverse complement strand
TTTGATAGATATTATGATTATGTTAAATATAAATACTTAAATAATCTTAAGCGTATTGGAATAAATTTTTTAAAGACTTTAGGTATTACAGTATCAGTATTTGTTTTGCTGAAATTTTTCAGAATTTTTAACTTTGAATTAGGTTATTTACATTTAAATAATTTTTATTTTATTATTTTTTTATCATTTATATCTACTCTCTTAAATTTCTCTTTAAGTTTTTTATACTTTGATGGTAAATCAATTAAAGAAACATGGATATTTGTTGGTTCTGATAAAAAGCTAAATAACCTTAAATACGAAATAAAGAAAATTCATTCGAATATAATCATAAAAAAAATTTCACAAACTTTTTGTTCAGATCCCTATAAATTTAAATACCAGGGAATTATTGTGGATTCAGGCTTTGATTTAAATAAAAGTATTGCTGATACACTTTTGAATTTCAAGAATAAAGGTATGAATTTATTAAATCTAGAAATTTGGTGTAGTCGATTTCTCGAGAGATATCCTATTGATTTAGTAGAAGATGATCTTCTGTTCCAAGATCTAGGAGTAAATAAATTCTCAATTCAGTTCAGAATAAAAAGGCTTGGAGATATATTTATAGGATCTTTTCTTGCATTAGTATCTATTCCAATTATTCTAGTGTGTTGTCTTCTTATTTACTTAGAAGATGGTGGACCTTTTTTTTATAAGCAAATTAGAAATGGTCAATATGAGAAGACTTTTGAAATCGTTAAGCTAAGAACTATGAAGGTTAACGCAGAAGATTATGGCCCTCAGTGGTCTAAAATTGGTGATAAAAGAATCACAAAATTAGGAAAAATACTACGTTTAATAAGAATTGATGAACTTCCTCAATTAATTTCTGTTATTAAGGGAGAAATGAGTTTAATTGGACCAAGACCAGAAAGACCAGAAATTGATCAGGCATTAAAAATTCAGATACCAAATTATTCTTTGAGATATCTTATTAGACCAGGATTAAGCGGGTGGGCACAAGTTAATATTCCTTATGGAGCTTCAATTTCAGACTCTATTAAAAAATTTAGCTATGATGTTTACTATTTAAAACATACATCAATATTACTTGATTTTTTAATATGCTTAAGAACTATAAGGATGATTTTTAATGCTAGAGGAGCCATACCAATAAATGATTAATTATTTAAATTTTTTAAAGAGAATGAATAAATTTAAAAAAGAAATTAAGCAAGCTAATGATTTTAGATTTTATAGATATGAAGATTTTAGAGATAGATTATTTCTCTTATTAGCGAATCCTCTAGCTTATTTTTTGTACAAAATAAAAATTAAAGCAAATACAGTTTCTTTGGCTTCAGGCTTTGTAGCAATTTTAGGTGGTATATTTTTGACTTCTCAAGATAAAATAATTATTTTTTTTGGATCTCTCTGCTTCCCAATATTTTATTTATTGGATTATGTTGATGGAATAGTGGCTAGATTAAATAAAAAGAGTTCAGTAGGAGGCCAATATTTAGATCTTGTAATGCATCAAGTTGTTGGAATTACAATATCAATGGGTATTTTTGTTGGGGCTCTGAAATCAGAGGGTGAATTTATTATTCCTTTTGGTATTTTATCGGTGATTGCTTCATCCTTCTTTTTGAGCAGGTTTTCAATAGGTTGGTTTGCAATTATTATGAAATTTTTTGAAAATAAAATAAAAAGTAATAATGAAGTAATTACATCAAAATATGAAAAAAGAAAAAAAGTAATAATATCTCTTTTGTGTAGATTAGGAGCTTTTATATTTCATGAGGATTATGCAATTTTTACTCTTCCCTTAATATTCTTTTTAAATTTATTTTTATTTAAATATATTGTTTTTGATATCAGAGCTATACTTACAATCTTCGGAGCTTTAGTTCTTTTCCCAGGAATAATATTGGATATTATTTATTACGCAAATAATAAAATAGATTCTAATCTTAAAAATATATATGATGAGAATTTAACCCCAAAATTGCCAGAAATACTTTATTTCAAAAATTTAAATTAGACTTATTTGCCATTAAAAATATCTTCTGATTTATTTTTGCTAATAGCGTTTTTCAAAAATATATAAATTTTGTTAGGTAAAAATGTTTTAAGTATTTTACTTATAAAAATTCTAATAACATATTTGTAAGATATTTTTTTTCTTAAAAGTTCAAGAATATTATTATGGCGATCACAGTTTAATGAATTTATAGAAATTCTTCCTATAATATTTTTTTCTTTAAAAAAATTTGGTTTTGAGATGGCATTGAATGTATAAATAGTTTTAGCTGCTCTTTTTGCATATTTATTATATGCTCCATAAGGAAATGAAAAATGATTTACATCTTCTCCAATTATCTTCTCCAACTCTCTTTTAGATTCTATTAATTCAGTTTTTAGAAGATCTCCCGCTAATTTTGATAAATCTCTATGGCTTTTAGAGTGTGATCCAATTATGCATCCAATTCTATTAAGATATTTGATATCATTTCTTGAAAGGAACCCATCTTTATCAATATAGTCACTGATGATATATGCAATAGTTATAAATCCCTTTTCCATAGCATACTCAACAGCAGGAATAATACTCTTAAATCCATCATCAAAAGTTAAAGTTATTTTTGTAGGCTTTATTTCTTTGCTAATAAAATCGATTAGTGAAGTAAAAGTTTCAATTTTTAAATCATAAAACTTATCAGAATTTGGGTTATTATTGAATGAGTGAAAAATTAAAGCTGGATACATAAAATATTATTTTATTTTTAAATTTAATATTAGATCATTTAAAAAATTACTTTCTAATTTTTATCATTGTTTTATATATAAATTCGTTACTTTTAATAATTGAACCAAATAATGCTTTTATTATTCTTAAAAAAAATTTAAGATAATTAAATGGACTTTCGCTGAATTTGGACCCTTTGTAATGTTCATTTATTACATAGATTTCTGTTTTTAATTGCTTTAAAAGTTTTTTACTATTATTGTTCTGGTGAATTCTGTAGTATCCCAAAGGCTCTTGAATAAATTTAAATTTATATTTTCCTATTTTTGATATCCTCATCCAAAGATCATAATCCTCATTGCCAGCCATTAAAGGACTTTCATTAAAACCATTCAAGTCTAAAATTAAATTTTTTTTGCAAGAAAAAGCGGAGGTTGATATTACATTCCCTTTGAATAAGAGGTTTTTATATAAAGTATTTTCTTCTGGTCCATAATTGACAAGTTTTTTAGTACCATCAGGCCATATCCAAATTTCATCATGACAAACAATATCATTCCCTTTCGTAAGATAGGAAAATGATTTTTCAAGTTTTTTAGGAAGCCAAAAATCATCGGAATCCAAAAAAGATATATATGGAAATTTTGCTAAATTTATACCATAATTTCTTGAAGCAGCGATTATTCCATTATTTCTGAAATTCCTTGATTTAATTCTGTCATCATCAAATGATTGAATGACTTTTAAAGTTTCATCTTTAGAGTGGTTATTTATAATAATAACCTCCCAATTTTCAAAAGTTTGGTTTACGACACTTTCCAAGCATTTTTTGAGAAGATTATCTTGATTATATGTTGGAACGATAATTGAAAACATTTTTATATTTTATTAAATTAAATTTTGATAATTAAAAATTTTGTTGAGATTATCAAATAATTCAATATTTAATAGATTTCTCATAATTTCATTAATATTATTAACTATATCTTTTTAGGTAATTGTTTAATTATATTATTATTTTGTATCACAAATACCATAATTAATGAAAAAATTACTCATAACAGGAGGTTGTGGATTTATTGGTAGTCATACTTGTTATGTTTTATTAGAAGAAGGTTATGAGCTTATAGTTGTCGATTCAAATATTAATAGTACTGATATTCCATTAAAAAGGCTTCAATGTTTAAATTACAGTCATGAGATAGATTTTGAATCCAAGCTCAAATTTATTTGTGGAGACATAAGAAACAAGAAATTATTAAGTTTAATCTTCTCTGATGCTATAGATCAGGGAATTCCTATTGATGCAGTTATTCATTTTGCAGGATTAAAATCAGTTTCTGATTCTTTAAAATTCCCATTATCTTACTGGGAAGTAAATGTTGGAGGCACTCTTTCACTTCTTAACGTTATGGAAGAATTTAAATGTCAAACTTTAGTATTTAGTAGCAGTGCATCAATTTATAATTTTTCCGGGTTGAAATTATTGACTGAGAATGATTTAATTAAACCAAATTCTCCATATGGGCATACAAAAGAAGTAGTTGAAAGAATATTGTTTTCTATATATGAAAGTTCTAACTCAAATTGGAAAATAGCAAATTTAAGATATTTTAATCCAATTGGCGCACATCCATCAGGATTAATAGGTGAGAGTTTTACTTCAAAGTCGGATAATCTTTTCCCTCATATATGTATGGTCGCAACAGGAGAAAAAAAATATTTAGAAATTTATGGTAATGATTGGCCAACAGAAGATGGGACCTGCGTAAGGGATTTTATTCATGTTTTGGATCTAGCAGAGGCTCATATGTCTGCTATTAAAATGCTTAGTAACTCTAATTCTAGAATTTTTAATATAAATATTGGAACTAGTAAAGGAACTTCTGTCTTAGAATTGGCAAAGACTTTTGAAAAAGTAAATAAATGCCAAATACCAATAATTTTTAGTGAAAGGAGAAGGGGAGATATTCCTTTTTCTGTGGCAGACAACTCTCTAGCCCTTGAAACTTTAGAATGGGCTCCAAAAAAAAATATTTATGAAATGTGTCGAGATGGTTGGAAATGGTTAAAGGAAAATCCAAATGGATATAAAAAATAATTTAATGTTAATATTTTAAAAATTTGAAGAAAAATAGTATTTTGGCAATTTGGAGTTTTAGAAATGATTTGCCTTTAAAAAAAATTTCAAAAGAAGAACTTTCATATACCAATTTAATGTCCGATAGTAGGGCTTATCAGTATATCCATTCAAGAGGGTATGTAAGATATGCTCTTTCAAAAATTTTTAATGAAGATCCTTTAGATATTCCCCTATCTGCCAGACCAAATCAATCTCCTGAATTGCCATCAAATTATGGTCATATAAGCTTTAGTCATTGTAAAGATATGTTGATAGTAGGTTGGTCTATGGAAAGAATTGGTATTGATATTGAAAGAGCAGATAGAAAAATAGAACATTTAGAAAACTTTAAAAAAATTTTTTTAGATGATATTAATTTACTTAAAACCAAAATAAAATCTAAAAACTCACTCAGATCACAAATTTTAGATTTTTGGGTCCTCAAAGAGTCATTAGTTAAATGGGAAAGGAGCTCAATATTTAATGGTTTACAGAATTGGAAAATATTGAAAAGTGGTAATTATGCTATAAATAAACATTCTGGTTTAAAAGTTAGAATTCAGAATATAGATATTAAACATTGGAAAATTGGAATAGCATCTAATCACTTTAGAAATATTTATCCACTCCAAGTTTGTATCTAAGTTATAAATGTTATCTAAAAAAATTGTAAATTTGGTTTCAGGAGGCGCAGGATTTATTGGATCTAATCTGATAGAGAAATTATTAAAAAAAGGCGAAATTGTGATTTGTCTCGATAATTTTCTAAACGGTTCTTATCAAAATATTTCCAAGTTTTCTGAAAATCCAAATTTTAGTCTTATAAATCAATCCATTATTGATGAAATCGATAGAGACATAAAAATTGATATCATTTGGCATCTCGCTTGTCCAGCATCACCAAAGTTTTATTATCAATATCCTGTAGAAACATCATATATAATTTTTCAAGGTACTCTTAATCTTCTAAATTATGCTTTAAGAAAAAAGGCTATTTTTTTCTTGGCTAGTTCAAGTGAGATATATGGTGAGATTGAAAATTTGCCAATTAATGAATCCAATTATGGAAATGTTAAAACGACTAGTAAAAGAAGTTGTTATTCAGAGGCTAAAAGATTGTCAGAAACTATTTGTTATGACTTTCATAGAAAATATGGTTTAGATGTGAGAATTGCCAGAATATTTAATACATATGGGCCAAATATGTCGATTATAGATGGCAGAGTAATTAATACTTTTATTAGTAATTGTATTCTTAATCGCACTTTATTTATTTATGGCAATGGTAACCAAACAAGAAGCTTTTGCTATATAGACGACTTAATAAAAGCTTTTTTCCTAATGAGGGATATAAATTTTAACAAACCTATTAACTTGGGATACCCTCATGAAATTACAATTTTGGAATTGGCAGATTTAATAAAACGTAAAACAGGTTCTGATTCTGAAATTATTTATAAGGGCATTAATGAAAACGAACCCTTTAGGAGGATTCCTTCAATTAACATGGCAAAGGAATTATTAAATTGGAAACCTGAAATAACTTTGGATTTGGGCCTAGAATATACTATTAATTACTTCAAAAATATATTAAAACATTGATAATCATTTATTATGGTAGGCATGCGTTGATTAAAATGAATAATTTAAAAATTAAGAAAATTTGTTGTGTTGGTGCGGGATATGTTGGAGGACCAACCATGGCTGTCATAGCTGATCATTGTTCTGATTTAAAGGTTAATGTTGTTGATAGAAACGAAGAGAGAATTAGAAATTGGAATCATAAGGATATTTCCAATTTGCCAATTTATGAAAAAGGATTGGATCAAATAATTAAAAGAACTAGAAATAAAAATCTTTTTTTTAGTACAAAAATTGAAGATGCAATTGCAGAAGCTGATATGATTTTCATTTCCGTTAATACTCCAATTAAAAATAAAGGTTTGGGAGCTGGCCAAACAAGTGACTTGAGGTGGGTTGAATCATGTGCTAGAAAAATTTCTCTCCATGCAAAAGGGCATACTATAGTGGTTGAAAAAAGCACTCTGCCTGTAAGAACAGCAAAAACCATCAAAGATATCTTATTTGCGTCTAATGATGATCTGAATGAGAAAAATAAAAAAACGTTTTCAGTACTATCTAATCCGGAATTTCTTGCCGAAGGTACTGCAATTTTAAATTTAGAGAAACCCGATAGAATATTAATTGGTGGAGAAGATAAAAAATCAATTGAGGCATTAGTTGAGATTTATTTAAGATGGGTTCCAAGAAAAAAAATAATAACAACTAATCTATGGAGTAGTGAATTGTCCAAATTAACATCCAATGCCTTTTTAGCGCAGAGAATTAGTTCTATAAATTCTATTTCAGCAATTTGTGAAAGTTCTGGTGCGGATGTTTATGAAGTCGCAAATGCGATAGGTAAAGATACTAGGATAGGTTCACAATTTTTGAATCCTGGCCCTGGGTTTGGAGGTAGTTGCTTTAAAAAAGATATTTTAAATTTAGTTTATTTATGTAATTACTTTGGATTAAGTGAAGTGGCAAGCTTCTGGGAAAGTATAGTAAGAATTAATCAGTGGCAACAAGATAGAATTTATAAGAAAATTGTTGAGAGTTTATTTGGAAATATATCAGGAAAAAAAATTGCAATTCTCGGATTTGCTTTCAAAGCTGGAACAAATGACACAAGAGAATCACCTGCAATTAGCATTTCTAAAAATCTTCTTTTAGAGGGAGCAAAACTGGCTATACATGATCCGAAAGTTCAACCATCACAAATTCAAAATGATTTAAGTGATTATCTATTAACTCAAGAAGATAATAATAAAGATTTAAAAAATAATAAAAGCAATTTAATGTTTTTTACCGATATATATCAAGCCGCAGAAGGAGCACATGCCTTAATTATTATTACAGAGTGGGATAATTATAAAAAAATTGACTGGAATATAATTTCAAAAAATATGAGTAAACCTTCTTGGGTTTTTGATACAAGAGGAATCTTAGCAAAAGATAAAATAAATAAATATGGTATTAATTTTTGGCAACTAGGTGATGGAAGTGGTAAAAATTAAATTTTTTGATTTTCTTTTATTTTGGATGTAAGCCCTGCGAGTAGGATCCAAAAAGTAATACTTACTCGAATATCATAGTACTGGATATCAACTAGTTGTGATATTGAAAGGACAAATGAAGAAGCCCACCAGGCTTTTTCGAAATTTAAGAGATCATTATTCTGTTGTGAAATAAATATCTTTTTAAATGATTTAAAAAGTATATAAACAACAAAAAATACAATTATTAAACTAGCCAGAATCCCATAAGAATTTGCTAATTCTAAAATTAGACTATGGGTATGTGCATATGACTCTTTACTGCCTTGATTTTCAAATAATATAGGAAAAGATCCTGCACCCCAACCCAGAAGAGGTCTTTCAGATATAAATTTCATACTGCTTTGCCATATGAAGATTCTTGGGTAACTTGATAAGTTTTCTAGGCCTAAATCAGAAAATTTAGTTAGAAAAATTTGAGGAATAAAAATTTTTGAAATACCATAAAAAATATTTGGAAAAAATTGATTAATTGTTATTAGAACAATTGCAAGAAATATAAAAATTATGAATGAATAAATTGACAAAGTTTTATTGATAACTAATTGAGTAGATATTAATGTTCCAAACCAAGCACTCCTTGATCTAGTAAGGTAGATTGCAACCAAACTTGCAAAAACCATCATGATCAATATAAGTTTTTTAAACCCTACTAATTTTTTTTGGAATAGTGATGCCAAAAACATTGGCCAGATGATGATTAACCAAGCCCCTGCATAATTCTGATTGCTAAAGAGCGATGTCATCCCGTTATAAGGATGATTAAGGTCAATAGGTCTTTGGTACCAAACTATTAAACTATTCAAAAATCTAAATGGGCCATGCCAATTAAACCAAACCTGACTAAAACCACTTATAAATAGTGGAATTGAACCTATTAAGAATATTTTTATGATCTTCTCTCTTGCTTTGCAAGTTGGGATTAGTTTCTGAAAAGCCCAATATGAATAAAATAATGGAATCCAATTAGCTAATCCTATCCAAGTTAGATATTGTTCCCAACCTATTAAATTTGTTTTGAAAATAGTGGTATTAAGAATTGCAGAAACTAATAATATTAGTGAACAAACTAATAATGGATAATTAAATTTATTTTTAAAAAAGTCATCTTTTTCAATAAATGAAGTTATAACTATTGCTAATAGGAATAAAAAACATGCAATAACTGGAGCTGATAAAAGGAAAAAGATTCCTAGTTTAAAAAGAAACACTGGATTTCTAAAATACAAAAAAAGTTTAAATAGTAACTTTCTTATTATTTTTAAATTTGTATTTAGAAATTTCAAAGATAACCTAAATTAAATTTTGTGAAATATGTTAAAATTTGAAAACGCTTCCTGCAGGATTCGAACCTGCGGCCCACTGCTTAGAAGGCAGTTGCTCTATCCAGCTGAGCTAAGGAAGCATCTTTTTATTATATCTGACACTATATGCCTAAACAATCTAAGTATATTTTTTTTATGATTTAGTAAATAACCTATTCTTTGTATTTTCTTTTAATGTGAAATCTCATAAAATTCAGATAATCATGTAATTTTAATTTTGACCAAAAGACTTACTGATAAACAAAAAGAAGAAATATTAAAAAGTTTTAAATCTGGCATGGCTATTGATGCTTTGTCAAAAAAACATAATTGTACCCATTCAACGATTACTAGAAATCTGAAAAAAAGTCTTGGAGAAATTGAATATAGGAATTTATTAAATAAAATTAAACCCTTAAAAGAAAAATCTAATATTTATAAAAAGCAAAACAAAGATATTAATGAAACAAATTTTGATAAAGAAGAATTTAAAAATGATTACAACAATCTTAACGTTTTAAATGAAAATAAAACTGTATCAAACTTTGCTCCAATTGATTCTTTCTTTGAAATTGCTCCATTAGATTATGAGATAGATAATTCATCTCGAAAAGAATTATCTTCAGTT
>CESP01043474.1_pt1 | contig 9901 bp, 10 predicted proteins | sample 531211 | NCBI WGS metagenome assembly CESP01 (sample SAMEA2622074, study PRJEB7988) | marine metagenome | biome: marine biome (ENVO:00000447); feature: surface water layer (ENVO:00002042); material: "saline water (ENVO:00002010), including plankton (ENVO:xxxxxxxx)" | depth 5 m | reverse complement strand
TTAGTCTTATCGCCTGAAAGAATAAAGCTTTTTATTTTTTTTAATTTGATATTGTAATCTCCTACATCTGTTGATGGTCTAAATTTAATTTCTTTAAGAGAAGTTTTTTTTGCTTTTGTATTTGATGATTGAGTACTTTTCTTTTTAGTAAAGACATATTTACCATAGTCTAAAATTTTACAAACAACTGGTTCAGAATTATTTGGTGTAACTTGAACAAGATCTAATGAACTTGCCTCAGCTTTTTGTATGGCTTCCTTTGTAGAGATAATACCTTGTTTATTACCATCCTTATCAATAAGCATTACTTTTTCAGCTCTTATTGCAGAATTAATTGGTAGAGTCTTTTTTTTCAAAATAGTTTTTATGGAAGTAGTTAATTTTTAGAATAATGAGGAAAGCTTTTAATTTGATCTAAAAGCGACATTAAGTATTGTGTGTATAGAAACGCATAAATTCATTGGATTTTAAACTAAATTTTGCCATTTCAAAAGAGTTAAGGCTCTAAAAGATAATAATCCCAATTTTCTTTATTTTTTTGATACAAAGATCTTTTGTTTAGCCTGAAATCATTTCCTGTCCAAAATTCAAAAGAGTAGGGTTTAAACGAATAACCTCCCCAATAGGAAGGTCTATTTTGCAAAAGATTTTTATTATCTAAGGTTGCTAAGTATTTTGCTTTTATATCATCAAAACTGTCTGCGGGTCTGGATTGATTTGAACTTATTGCTAATGCATTTTTTTCGGTTGATCTTGACGCAAAGTGTTTATCAGAAAACTCTTCAGATGTTTTATATATTTTAGCTTTAATGCGAATTTGAGTATTAATTTTTTTCCAGTAAAAAACTGCACTTATTTGAGGATGTAGCTTAAAAGACTTTGATTTTGCAGAGTTATAGTTTGAAAAAAATATCCATTCATCGTTGACGACATATTTTAAATTAACAAATCTTGATTCAACTTCATTTAACTCATTATTGTATGAACTTATTGAGACTGCCTCGATAACAGATTGCTTTTTATCAATGGCCTTTTCATATGATTCTTTAAATTCCTTGTAAGGTCTCTCTTCTGAAAGATTAATAAATTTAATCATTGAATTCTAATTATTTGAAATCGAGTTCAGTGATGCAAGGGATATCGCAAGACTGCTTAGAATTGGAGCAATTGCTCTAGCTAAATCGGTTCCCTCCATAAAGGTAAGGTCTCTTGGGATATATATAACTGTTCCAGGGTATAGATCTGATCTATTACTCCCAAAGTTTCTAAGATTGTATCTCTCAGATTCACCATTTGGATAAACAAGAATTATAGATGATCTATCGGAATATTTATTAAGTCCACCCGCAACATCTATATAATCCTTAACATTATAGCCATCATTGAATTTTAAAGTTCCCGGATTCAAAACTTCACCGAAGATATATACTCTATCTTGTTGATAAGGTATAAATATCTTGTCCCCTGGACTGAGTTTAGTATCCAAATAAGAATCTTGATCAATCTTTTTTAAGTCGAATTCAGCAACTACTCTTCCAATAGTTTCGGTTTTTTTGAATTCAGTTAATACATCCACTAGTGATGATATATTTAAATTATTGGCAACAGTTGAAACCGAAGCAAGTGATTTTATTGCTTCATTGTAAAGTTTTAAGTTATAGCTAGCCTCCAAGTTTTGTGCATTCATGCTGATAAGAGATGCTCCATATGTATAAGCATTGTCTTTATATCCACCAGCTTTTCTTATTAGCTCGCTTAGTGTGGTATTTTCATCAATAAAATATTTACCAGGTCTTTTTATTGCACCATCCACTGTAACAGGGTTTATTAGGAAATTATTTTCTTCACTGAGATAAAGATTATCTTGATCATATTCTGAAAATGGAACAAAGATTCTATCTAAGTCTTTAAGAAAAGTATTACTAACTCTGTTTGAAGATAATAATTCAAATCCGCTTCCACTTTTTCTTGATATAAAAAAAAGATTATCTTGAGATTTAATAGAAAAGCCTCCAGCAAATCTAATTACGTCCTCAGCTTTTTCTCCATCAATATATTCAAAAATAGCAGGTCTATTCACTGCGCCAACTACTCTAATTGTTTTAGAAGTTGGTTGAACTAATATTGAGTCTCCAGATCTTAAAGATTTAATATCCGACGTATCAGCATCAATAAAAATCTTGTAAAGATCTATTTGATCAATTATTTTGCCATTTCTCTTAACAACTACTTTTCTGAAAGATCCTGATTCTTTGATACCTCCTGCAGATCCAATTGCATGGAGTGCGCTTGAGTAGCCGCTGAGGGTATAGATACCTGGAAAATTAACTTCTCCGGTAACTAGGATCTTAATATCTCTTACCTCGGAAAGAGAAACAACAACATCTGTATCGATAAAGTATTCTTTGACCTTTTTTTGTACTACTTTTTTTGCATCTCCTATCGAGAGACCAGCTAACGTAATTGGCCCTACTTTTGGTAGATCTATGTCTCCGCTTCTTTTAATCTTAAGCCGCAAATTGTCTTCAACGCCTCCAAACATTTGTATTTGAATCTCATCATCAACATCTAAAATATAGTTTGCATCTGCAGAAGGATCATTAATTGGCATGAAAGTTGATGGATAGGATTTAAAAAAACTAGTGCCAAAAACTTTTAAATTTGAAAAGTCGCTATTAATTTCCTCATAATCATCTATAGATATATTGGAGTCAAAAGACGAATAATTCTTATTATCCACATCACCCTTTGAGACATTATTAGATATTTGATTAAGCACATCTTGTTTAATTGAGTTTGGAAGAGAGTTTATGAAATCTTGATCAAGTTCTTGAGAACTCACAAAAGTATTGTTAACTAAAACAATAAGAACAAATAACGTAACTTTTTTAAATCTTAAAATCATCTTTTAAATTTAAAATTATTCTAACAGTTGTGAAAAATAAGATGCTAAAAAAAAGAACAATAATTGTTCTTAATGCAATCAACTTATTTTCAGGTTTTTTACTTTTTATGGGTTCAGCTATAACATCGATTGCGTTCGACATTGTTACCATTGATATTGAGTTCTTATATATCTCTGAAATTAACTGCTGAAGAGTATTTGAATTAACTGTCCGTAATATATCTTCTGGGATTTTTATTGTACCTAAATCTTTACCCTCTTTATTGGTGCAAAATTCAGCAAACAACTCTGCTTTTTGAAATAAAAGATCATTTGCTGAAAGTGATTCTGATATATCAGCTTCTTTAATCTCTATTTCTAAATCTAATGTATCAAAATTTTGAATGTTGATGCCTTCACTAGAAATATCGTATTGACATAAATTTTGAATTAATGCGACTTTAGATGAAAGATTTTGTCTCTTATCAAAGTAATTTGATGAAATTAGGATAATTGCTAAATTTAACCTGTATGCATCCTCTGGAGAAAATCCAAATGTCTCTATCTCAAGAGTTTTACCACCATCAGATTTTAAGTTGATAATATTCTCTAAATACTCTTTTAAAGATAATCTAGAATTAGGTCTATACCTTGAAAAATAGTCGATTTGAGAACTAGCATACATTTGATCTATATCAATAAGGTTTGATAGGTTGACAGAGGCTTCATCAGACTCAAGATAGTTTTTTAAGTCATCAATTGATTGATCGATACCTGAGCCTAATAAATTTGAGACTATGCCTAGTGAGCTTATTGAGGGTGCGGAAGGTTCATATGAGATTGAAATAATTGATGAAGATTTATATTTTGACGAGGAAAAAAAATATAAATATGAAAGGAAAATAAAAGATATTAAAAGACTAATAACAAGTATTGGATATTTATAAAAAAGCTTCATTACCTCTCGTCCCTTCTTTGATTAAATTCAATAACCTTTAATCTTGCCTCATCATATCTGATTTTTTCTCCTAGAGTATTATTTTCATTAATTATAAAACATTCTGAAATAACTCTATAAACATCAATTGCTGGTGGAAAAGCATTAAAAAAAATTGTTTTATGTGTACTATCAATTTGCAAAAGCAATTCTTCCTTGAAATTACTATTCAGTGCAGGTCCTAATGATGAAGAAATAAAGAGAAATTCACTTTGTGAATTTAGAAATAGCATCAGACCAAATGCTTGCCAATCTGATTCCTCCATATCAGATCTTTTATGATTAAGATACTTAAAGAAAATTTTCTTCAAACTTTCTATACCCCTTTCGAGGTGAGAAACATCTGAATAGAATTTTAAATTTTGAAGAACGGTTAGCTCAGAAATCAAAAGGTTTTCATGCGATAAGATTCGAGGTAAGTCTCTATCATTAGCAAAGCTCTTCCTGATGCTTTCCAAAGTTTTAATATCTTCCTTTTCATTTAGATCAAGAATAGTAACTTTTTCCCTTTTAATAATTAGATCCTTATTAAATAAATTGTCCTGATTTTCTTTATCTTTTAATTGATGCATAGATTCTTTTTCCTTTAAAAAATAGGCCAGGCATAACGAGCACGGAGCCAAAAATAATAAATAAAATTGGATATGTTACATCGATATATGACAACTCAATTCCTGTCACTGGTGATTTAATAAATTCTTGTAAATGGACTAAAGGGATGTATAACAATATATCTCTGATCTCCTCTGGGAGGATTGATATTGGTATAACGGTTGATGATGCAAAAAAAAGAGCTTGCATAAAAAATTGATGAAGCTCAATCAAAAAATCTCTATCGTGCAGAATGCTAGAAACAATACATGCATATATTTGAGCGAGGAAGGCTACTCCAACAAAACTATATAAGATTTTTATAACTGGTATCTGCAATTTCAAAATAAAAAACGTCATCAGAGAGAGCAAGAGTAAGATAAACCATTGAATAAAGAGCCTAAAAATATGGGAAAAGAGAAAATTATAGATGTTTATGCTATTAAGAAAAAGATAGCTTTTTTCAATTTTTAAAGAAACTGTAGTATTGACAACCTCTGCAAAAAAAAACCATAACAATAAATTGAAAAAAAGATACTCTATTCTTAATCCTGTTCCTCTCAGTCCAACAGAGAAAACAAATGAAATTCCAGCTATGACTATCACTTGCTTAAAGAGATTCCACAATATCCCAAAAGAAATATTAAAGTTTTTCCCTTGGAGATCAAAATTTTGACTGCTTGCTCTATAAATACTTGCTAAAATTAGCGCAAGGAAAGTTTTAGATTTTTTATTCATATATTCTTAAGTATATAACTTTCTGATTGCTTTAAAAAAATGGAATCCAAGCTAGCAATAATTTTATGTACTAAAAATGGTGAGGAATATTTAAATCACCAGCTTGAGTCCATTGAAAAACAAGACTTTAGAAGTTTTGACTTATACATAAGTGATGATAGCTCAAGTGATAACACGAACAAAATAATTCACTCTTTTAAAAAAACCTCAAAAATAAAAAACATTTTTATTTTGAAAGGTCCCAATAAAGGTTTTGCAATAAATTTTATAAAGACATTAAACAACATCAAAAATAAATATGATTATTTTGCCTTTTCTGATCAAGATGATATTTGGCAATCAAATAAACTTAGCTCTGCAATTAATGTTTTGAAATCTTTAGATGGCAAATTGCCAAACTTATATTGCTCAAGAACAATCAACATAGATGAAAAAGGAAATAAAATTGGTATATCTCCACTTTTTAGTAAAAGACCCTCTTTTAGAAATGCACTTGTTCAAAGCATAGCTGGAGGCAATACAATGGTTTTTAACTCATTAAGTGCTAATGCCCTTACTGAGATAAACCTTAATTTTGAAGTCATAAGCCATGACTGGCTTTTGTATCAAATTGTTTCTGGATCAAATGGAAGAGTTATTTACGATAAAAACCCAAAAATTTTATATAGACAGCACTCAAAGAATATAATTGGATCAAATAACAATTTTCTCGCAATCTTTAATAGAGTTTTGTTAATGCTAAGAGGAGAGTTTGCAGGATGGATAAAATCAAATGAATTTCACCTTGAAAGACATGCAAAGATTACTGCTAAAAATAAGTTAATTATTGAAAGTTTTAAAAAGTTATCATCATGGAATATTTTTGAAAGGCTTTTTATCTTTTTCAAGATTGGTTTATATAGGCAAACGTTATTTGGCAATGTCTCAATGTTGGTAGCTGTTTTATTGAAGAAGCTTAGGTAAAGGTAAAAAAAAAGATTATAATTTGTATTTCATACATACGTACTTTTATAAAACATAATGTCTAGAAAATTTAAAAATGTTTTAGTGACGGGTGGAAGCGGTTTCATTGGTTCAAACTTCATACTTAATTTTTTAAAAAAAAATATATCTGGAAATATTCTTAATTTGGATAAGCTTACTTATGCTGGAAATAACGCAAATTTAGAATCATTGTGCAACGAGGAAAGGTATAAATTCTTTAAAGGTGATATTTGTGATGAATCACTAGTAAAAAAAATCTTATCTAAATTTGAGGTCGATGCAATTGTTAACTTTGCTGCCGAAAGTCATGTTGATAGATCAATAACTGGGCCGTCTGAATTTATAAACACTAATGTCCTTGGAACCTTTAATTTACTTAAATGTGCCCAAGAGCATCATAAAAAATTAAAAAATTTCTGTTTTTTGCATGTTAGCACTGATGAGGTATATGGATCTCTTGAATTAGATGATCCCTCTTTTAGGGAAGATAATAAATATGCGCCAAATAGTCCATATTCTGCAAGCAAAGCTTCCTCCGATCACTTGGTAAGGGCATGGTTTCATACATATGATCTTCCTGTTTTGACAACGAATTGTTCTAATAACTATGGTCCTTATCAATTTCCAGAAAAGCTTATCCCTTTAACAATAGATAATGCTCTTAATAATAAAGAGATCACGGTGTATGGGGATGGAAAGAATATAAGGGATTGGCTATTTGTAATAGACCATTGTGATGCTATTGAAAGCGTTCTTCAAAATGGAAAATTTGGAGAGGTCTATAACGTTGGTGGATTAAATGAAAAAACTAATATTTATATTGTTGAAACAATATGTAAAATCCTTGATAACATCAATCCTCAAAATAAATCACATAAGAATTTAATCAAATTTGTTGAAGATAGGCCTGGGCATGATTTCAGATATAGCGTCAATGCTGCAAAAATTAAAAATGATTTAGGATGGGAGCCTAAGGAGACATTTGAAACAGGGATTTTAAAGACCGTAAACTGGTACTTTGACAATAGAGACTGGATAAATTCTGTAAAGGAAAAATAATTATGAAAACTATGGTCGTTTTTGGATCTAATGGTCAGCTCGGAACAGATCTCATAAAGAGCTTTAAAAAAGATTTCAACGTTTATAGTTTTTCAAAAAAAGAATGTGATATTTGCAACTATAGTGATCTCAAAAGAAAATTAGTAAAAATTAATCCAACATTCATAATCAATGCCGCAGCTTTTACTAAAGTTGATGAAGCTGAGACAAATATTGATGAAGCTTTTAAGGTAAATCATCACTCAATTGCAAATTTTACAAAGCTTTCACAAGAAATGGATTTTGTTTTTATTCATTTTTCAACTGATTATGTTTTTAATTCAAAAAATAATATCCCTATCAAAGAAGATGACGCAAAAGATCCAATAAATGTTTATGGAGAAAGTAAACTTATGGGGGAAGAAGAAATTGTTAGCAATTTAGATAAATTTTTCATATTCAGAGTATGCTGGGTTTACGGTAAGTACGGAAACAATTTTCCCAAAACAATATTAAAACTTGCTAGAACAAAAAAAGAGCTTAACGTCGTTAATGATCAAATAGGATGCCCTACTCCAACGAACCTAATTTGTGATGTTGTTGCACAAGTAATAAGAGAGAATGAAAAAGATGCTAATAATTATGGAATTTATCATATATCTCCAAATGGATCATGTTCTTGGTTTGATATTGCAAACGAAATATTAAAATTTACACAAACAAAGAGTAACCTTTTTACCTTAGAAAATATAAATCCTGTAGATTCATCTCAGTTTCCCACTGAAGCAAAAAGGCCTTCTTATTCTTACCTCGATAATACCAAGGTTATTAAGACTTTTAGAATAAAATTTCATGACTGGAGGTTTTATTTAAAAGAGTTTTTAAATAAACTGGAGCTTAATGATGCATGAAAAAAGAAAAGGTATAGTGCTTGCCGGTGGTTCTGGCTCAAGACTATATCCAGCAACTTCTGCCATATCAAAGCAACTTATCCCTCTTTATGACAAGCCAATGGTCTACTACCCAATAAGCGTCTTAATGCTTGCTGAAATTAGAGAAATTTTAATAATTTCAACTCCTCAACACATTGATCTTTATAAAACTCTTCTAGGTGATGGATCTGATTGGGGTATTATGTTGAGTTATCAGATACAACCCGAGCCTGGTGGTCTTGCCCAAGCTTTCATTATTGGTAAGGACTTTATTGGAGATAATCCATCAGCACTTGTTCTTGGAGATAATATTTTTTATGGCGCTGGGCTTGAAGATCTTCTCATTAATGCAAGTAAAAAATCTGATCTTGCTTCTGTTTTTGCTTATAGAGTTGCTGATCCTGAACGTTTTGGAGTTGTTGAATTTGGAGAGGGTAATAAGGCAATGAGTCTAGAAGAAAAGCCACGAGATCCAAAATCTAATTTTGCAGTTACAGGATTATATTTTTACGATGAAAATGCTTGCGAATATGTTAGTGAGCTGCTTCCCTCTGAAAGAGGTGAGCTTGAAATTACAGATCTAAATAAAGTTTATCTAAATGAAAATAAGTTAAATGTTGAAACTCTCTCTAGAGGATATGCTTGGTTAGATACCGGAACGCCTGAATCTCTCATTGAGGCAGCGCATTTCATATATACCCTTGAAAAAAGACAGGGTACAAAAATATCCTGTCTTGAAGAAATAGCATTATCAAAAGGATGGATAACATATGATGAAATTCACTCAAAATTTTCAAAAATGAAAGGGCCATACGTTGATTATGTTATTGGACTAAAAGAAAAATGATTATAAAAGATTTTGAAATAGATGGACTTTTACTAATCGAGCCAAATATCTTTAATGATGAGAGAGGTTATTTTTTTGAAAGCTATAATTTAGAAAAGTTTAACAAAGCAATTGGTCATAAAATTAACTTCGTCCAAGATAATCATTCATTTTCTTCTAAGGATACTTTGCGAGGCATTCATTATCAGCTACCACCTTTTGCACAAGGAAAACTTGTGAGAGTAATAGAAGGACATGTATTTGATGTGGCTGTTGATTTAAGAGCCGGTTCTTCAACATTTGGAGAGTGGGTTGGAGTTCATTTAGATGGAAAGTCCATGAATCAATTTTGGGTGCCTGAAGGTTTTGGTCATGGCTTTTATGTTCTCTCCGAAACAGCACATTTTTTGTATAAAACTACTAACTTCTATAACAGGGAATCAGAAGGAAGTATTCTATGGGATGATCCTGATCTTAGTATACAATGGCCAATTGGTGGTGCATCACCTCTGGTAAGCAATAAAGATGATCAATCACCTTATTTTAAAGATGCTAAATATTTTGACTGAGGATAAAAAATGAATGGAATGAATTTAGTTGAAAAAAGTCTGAATAGACTGAGGCTTCCTGGGGTCATAATGTTATTGAAACTAATGGACTGGGTGGCCAAATCTAAATGGATATTCTCTAGGGACAAGGTTGTCTTTAAGAAAGATCAAACCTCAGATCAAAATATTCATGTTGTGTTGGCCCTCTTTGAAAAAGATTATTTAAGAAAAGATATTATTAATTTATGTGATGTTTTAGTTGCAAATAAGTGTTATGTAACAGCAGTAAATACAAAGAAATTGGATACAGAAAATATTGAAATCGCAAAAAAGTATTTTGGAAAGTATATTGAAAGATTTAAC
>CESP01114283.1_pt1 | contig 9911 bp, 8 predicted proteins | sample 531211 | NCBI WGS metagenome assembly CESP01 (sample SAMEA2622074, study PRJEB7988) | marine metagenome | biome: marine biome (ENVO:00000447); feature: surface water layer (ENVO:00002042); material: "saline water (ENVO:00002010), including plankton (ENVO:xxxxxxxx)" | depth 5 m | reverse complement strand
AAATTTTCGTTTTTTTTGAACATAACTTGAGCAATTTCAGGTCTACTTTGGTCTGCAGTTTTTCCTAATACGCTCGAGTTGATAGGGACTTGTCTCCATCCATAAATATAATAATTTCCTTGAAGAAGAGCTGATTCTATAATTTCTCTACATTTTTCTTGCTCTGAATAATCAGTTCTAGGTAAAAAAACCATACCAACACATATTCTTTTATTGTCATCAACATTATGACCTGTAGCTAGAATTTTTTCTTTAAAAAATTCTGGAGCTATTTCAATTTGAATACCAGCGCCATCACCTGATTTTCCGTCAGCATCTACTGCTCCTCGGTGCCAAATAGCTTTTAAAGCTTCTATGCCATACTCGACAACTTTTCTTGATTTTTTTCCATTAGTTGATGCAACTAATCCTACACCACAAGCATCATGTTCCATCTCTACTTTATAGTTATGAGATTTTTCTAATAAAATTTTATTTTTACTATAAATGTTCATTTAGGCTGCTTCTTCAGACTTATTTTTATTAGATTTTGTTTGTAAATATTTTTCTATCTGAACTGCAGCATCCCTTCCATCTCTTATCGCCCAAACAACCAGTGAGGCTCCACGTACGATATCTCCGGCTGCAAATATTCCATCTAAATTTGTCTGCATTGATTTAAGATCAATTTTTAAAGTGCCCCATTGCGAGATCGATAACTCATTTGCGTTGAATAGTTTTGGTAAGTTTTCTGGGTCAAATCCTAATGATTTTATGACAAGATCAGCCTCAATTTTATACTCTGATCCTTTTTCTGTTTCAGGCCTTCTTCTTCCTGAAGAGTCTGGTTCGCCAAGTTTCATTTTATTTACTTCCACTGCTTCGACTTTTGTGCTTCCTATAAAACTTTTTGGACTTGTTAACCAAATAAATTCTACACCTTCCTCAATTGCATTGCCAACCTCTCTAGCAGATCCTGGCATATTTTCTCTATCTCTACGATATAAACATTTAACTGACTTTGCTTTTTGCCTTATAGATGTTCTAACACAGTCCATAGCAGTATCTCCGCCCCCAATTACCACCACATTTTTCCCCTCAGCATTAAGTGTGCCGTCGTCAAAAAGGTCAACCTTATCACCTAACCCTTTTCTATTAGAGGCTGTTAAAAATTCCATTGCTGGAAATATATTTTTTAAATTATGACCTGGAATATCAATTTCACGAGCCTTATAAACTCCAGTGGCAATTAAAATGGCATCGTGTTTATCTCTGAGTTCGTAAAGAGTTTTGTCTTTTCCAACTTCAAAATTTTGCACAAACTTAATTCCACTATCTTTTAATAGCTGAGTTCTTCTCTCAACAACAAATTTTTCGAGCTTAAAATTAGGAATTCCGTAAATTAAAAGACCTCCCGGTCTGTCATATCTATCATAAATAGTTACTTGGTAGCCAGATTTTCTTAATTCTTCAGCACACGCCATTCCAGCTGGGCCAGCTCCAATTATTCCGATTGATTGTTTTAGCTCTCGCTTGACCTTTACAGGTTTAACCCAACCTTTTTCCCATGCATTATCATTAATATATTTTTCAATAGAACCAATTGTAACTGTGCCATGACCTGATTGTTCAATTACACAATTTCCCTCACAAAGTCTGTCTTGAGGACAAATTCTTCCGCAAACTTCTGGCATATTATTTGTACTTTGTGAAATTTCATAAGCCTCTTTGAGCCTACCCTCTGCTGTAAGTTTTAACCAATCCGGAATGTTATTACTAAGTGGACAGTGTATTTGGCAAAAAGGAACACCACATTGTGAACATCTGCTAGACTGATCTTTAGCTTTATCAGTAATATATTCCTTATAGATTTCGTTAAAGTCACCTGTTCGTGTAGAAGTACTTCTTTTAACTGGTGTCTCTTGTTTTAAATCAACGAATTGAAGCATTTTTTTTTTCATAAGTTAGCCAAAATAGTTAAAAAAAGACTAGTTTAATAGATATTTAAGGTCAATAGTAATTACCAATATGGATAAAAAACCCTAATTTTAGTGCTTTTTTTTGCATACCTGATATGCATTTCTATATGTCATCAAAAAACCATCCTAAAGAATTAATTCTTCACAAATGATTGAAACTCTAATTCTTTCTGTAGTTCAAGGAGTAACGGAATTTATACCAGTGAGTTCGTCTTCTCATTTGTTTCTATTTTCAGATTTTTTAAACTTTCAAAGCAAAAGTCTTTCAATAGATGTGAGTTTGCATATTGGTTCATTTATTGCAATAATTACATATTTTTACAAAGATATAATCAATTTTGTAAAAAACAAGGATCTCTTTATTAAGATTATCATCTCTTCTATTCCAGTGATGGTTATTGGCTTTATTTTAATTCAAACAAATCTAATTGAAAATTTAAGAAATATTAAACTAATTGCTTGGACTACTTTCCTCTTTGGATTTCTATTATATTTTAGTGACAAATATAATGTTAATAAAACTATTGAAAATAACTTTAATATAAAATCTGCAATTATAATTGGAATTTTCCAGATAATATCTTTAATCCCAGGTGTAAGTAGGTCAGGAATAACAATTACTGCTGCAAGGCTGCTCAACTTTAAAAGAGTTGATGCAACAAAAATTTCATTTCTTCTTTCTATTCCAACTCTAGGCGCTGTTTCTGTTTTCGGTGTTAAAAATATTTTAACCAATTCAGATATTTCTTTTTCAATTTTGAATGTAGCTGCAATTTTTTTATCTTTCTTATTTTCTTACCTTACTATAAAATATTTTTTAGATTTCGTAAAAAAGTTCAATTTAACCGTATTTGTTATTTACCGGGTAATTTTGGGTTTGGTTCTATTAGCTTTAGCTTACTTATAAAATAATAGTCAAAAAAATTAAAATCAAAAAAACTATTATAAAGAAAAATATAACTGCTTTATTTAATGAGATATTAAAAATTTTTTTCATGTCACATTTTTAATTTTTTTAAATATTTTTTCAACTCCAAAAAGTGATAAGATAATCTGAATAGTTAACAAAGATAAACTATACCTCGGTAGAATAAAAAAAACCGAGAATAATCCGATATTAGCAATATAGAAAAGAGAGAAGTAATTTTGTAAGTTCAATTTGAAACTCAAAATTGAAAAAATTCCGATTAATGTAGTAATTGAAAGTACTATTTTGGGTAAAATATGTGATGGTGAATAATATTTTGGATAAGTAGAGTTTGGGTCAAAAAACATAAAAGAAAAAAACTTTTTCCAGTACAAATTAAAATATCTAATTGGATCTTGCTTTATGAATTTTATTGCCTGTCTCATCAAAATTTCGTCTTTAATTAAATCATGATTTTTAATAGGACCTTTTTTCTTTAAATCTTCCATCGCATTTTTAACTGCTGGAACTATTAAACCTACATCACCAAACATTCCTATACCCTCTACTGTAGTATCGGGATGATTTCCTTTTAATAAATTATATCCAGATGATTTAGTTAAAGTAATTACTCCGAAAATATTATAATTTCGATATAAATATGGAGAGATTATTAGGATTATAAGAACCGATATACCGAAAATTTTTCCAAATTTTTTATAATTGTTCAACAATAAGTATATAAGAGATAATAAAACAAAAATAAAAAACTCTCCCCTTAGAAGAATTAATAATGCGGAAGCTAAAGAATAAAATACACAATCCATAAGTTTCATATCTTTGAATAGTTTTATAAAAAAAAATAAAAAAATATTTATTAAAAACATTTGAAGAGTTATTGATGAAATTTGGGATACTGCATAAACATTAAGTGGGAAAAAAGAGTATGCAAATGAACCTAATAAAGTTAATCTTTGAGAGAAAAAATTTAATAATATTCTATAAACTAAAATAATAGATAAAATTGATAATATCATTTGAATTATCAAAGTTGCATTTAAAAAAATTTTAGAACTTGTAAAGATTAATTTAATTAAATAAAGGAAAACTGGATATAATGGTGGCATGAAAATGTTTGGTACAGGCACACCATCAATCGATCTTACGCTTAGAATGTTATGAGTCTCCAAATTGTAGAGCATTATGCCCCATTCTTTATCAATAGTTGTATCACCATAAACATATATTGAAATTAATCTTGCTACAGTGGCTAAAATGAGAATTAAAAGAATAAGAAAATTATTTGAAAGTTTTGTCATCTAATCTTTAATAATTAAATTTTTTATACTCAAAATTAAATTAAATGGTATTACTTTAATTAATAAACTTACTATGCTCCAATAAAAAGGATAAAATCTTTTTAGAAATTTTCTATTTCTGTTTTTATAAACTATTTCTGAAATTTTCTTTACATTGCCTTTAGGTAAGTTTAGTTTTTTCCCAAAAGATAAATTAGTATCTAGATAACCAAGTGTATAAAATTGAATTAAAAAATTTGTTTTTTTATTTTGAAAAGCTAAACTTTCAAAAAAAGACTCGAGCGCTCTTTTCGCGGCTGCATAATTAATATTTACGTTTCTTCCTAGTAATCCTGAAACAGATCCAAAACCAACAATAGTAAATTCTTGATTCTTAAAAAGCTCAAAAAACTTAGAGATTAAATAATTAGTTGAAGCATAATTTGCGAAAATAACATTCTGAATAGTTGTCAAATCTAATAGTAAGTTGTCTTTATCAACCATAAAACCAATAGGGAATAAAACACCATTTAAATTTTTATGAACCTCTTTATCATAAAGAATTTTTTTATTTATTTCTTCGATATCAGAAAAATCAATACTAATTGTTTTTATCTCAACACGAAATTTTAAACTCAAATCAGATTTGATTGCTTGGAGATCTCGATCATCTCGTGCTGCTAAAACTAAGTTATGTTTTTTTTCTGCAAATGTATAAGCTAATTCTCTTCCTAGTCCTGAAGTTGCGCCAACAATTAAATATTTCATATTTCTAATCTTTGTGAAATTTCGGATTTATAAATTCTTTTTTTATCGTAATTGTTAATTAGATCTCTAAATCTAGAATATTCAGGATAGCATTGCTCAACTATTTTTTTACTTAGTCGGGAATCTTTAATTATCGAAGGAATAATTTTTAATTTTACACAAATCTTATCTAATTCACTCATAAACAAAATGTTTTTTTTGTTATTGATAAAGTCAAATGTAACGCAGATCTTATTATCTTCAAATCTAAGGAATTCTTGTGTTCCTCTCATATTTTTAATAGAAAAAAGTGAAATCGTAGGATTGAATTTCTTGTATATAAATTTAAATTCATCAAAAAAATCATCAATTGTGTTTTCTGAAATTAGTAATTGACTTTCATAGAAGCCCTTTTTTCCAAAAAACTTGAAATATGCCTCTTTTCCGTAAAAAGGAAAGATAACACTTGTAAAATCGTCTTCTTGGAAATGATTAGAAGAGCTGTTTAAATAGTAAAAGATCCAGTTAGCTGTTTTAAGTGTCAATTTATTCCAAATAGGTAGAAAAGGTAAGAATTTATTTTTTTTATCTTCTGGTATAAATTTAAAATTTTCCACATTATCATTATTTGTTTTGTTTTGGAAAACGAAACCTTTTCCGAGAGATTTTAAATTTTCTGCCAGGTTCCATGAATAAACAAATGAGTCGTTTTCTTTACTTTTTTTAGTAATCTCACTTATACATTCATTTACTGAATTTACTTTAGTTTTATATGTAATGAAATTTTTATTTTTAAATTCCTCAAGTTTTAAAGTAACGTTAACTATTGTGCCAGTTAAACCAATGCCTCCAATTGTTAAATTATAAATCTCTTTATTTTCTTTTTCGGATAAACTCAGCCAACCATTTTTTATATGAAAAATTGTCATCTCTTTAATTGAATTCTTTATTGTTCCATGTAATGCGCAAGATTTTCCATGTGCATCAGACGCTATAGCTCCTCCAAGAGTAATAAATGGATATCCAGGTAATTGGGGTATCCATAGGTCATATAATAATGTAAAATTTAAAAGTTGAGATAGTGTAATACCTGACTCAACAGTAATTTCTTTTTTTTTTAAATTAAAGTCAATTATTCTGTTAAATTTTTTTAATTTCACTGAAATACTATCTTTGTAAAAACCTAGCGGGCTGTAAGAAAGATTTGAGCCAGTATTTATTAATGTTCTGTTATGCTTTGAAAGATCCTCAATTTCCCTGAATTTATCTGGTCTCTTAAATAAAATGTTTGCTGAATGACTCCTATCAAAAGAAAAAGTTTTTGTTTTTTCTAAGCCATTAATATTCATTTTAATTCTTTTTAAAACTAAAATACATTTTTAACATTTCTTCGATTGTAAGTATGATATTTTTCAAACTTACAGTAGAACCTGTTCCAAAAGTTCTTGGATATGTATGTATCCCTACTTCACTAACCTTTAAACCTGAATACTTACTTTTAATAGCTAATTCTGCACCAATAAATGGACTCTTTGATTTTAATTTTATCTTCTTAAGCATATTCTTTTTAATTAGTCTTGATCCAGTAGATATATCCTTGAAATTTGTCAAAAATAAAACTCTTAATAACGCATTATAAATCCAAGAAATTATAATCCTACTTGTTCTGTATTTTTTTTTAAATCTATAAGTAATTATTAAATCTGATTTATTGGATAGTTTAATCAATTTTTTAAGATCATTTACGTCATACTCAGCATCACCATCAGTTTGAAAGATCCATTGACTTTTGCAATTTTTGAAACCTGTTTTTAAGGCAGATCCATAACCCAAATTTTTTTTGTGAGAAATTACTTTTATATTTCTGAAAGACTTTGAAATTTTTTTGGCTAATAGTCCTGAGTCCTCTGGGCACCCATCATCGACAATGACTATTTCGCTTTTTTTGTTTAGAGATTTTAATACTTTTTGACTTTTAAAAATCATTTTTTTCACAGTTCGCCTATCTTTGTAAAGTGGGAACATTATACTAATAGAGTGTATACTTTTCATAAATTTTGGTGCGCCTGCTAGGATTTGAACCCAGAACCTCCTGGTCCGTAGCCAAGCGCTCTATCCAGTTGAGCTACAGGCGCTAAATTATTATAAATTTTAATTTTAATAATAAATTAAATTTCATAATATAAACAACTACCATATTTTAAAAAAAACACATGCTTTTATTTTTAAAAAACACTGAGAATACTAAAAAGTACTTTAGTTTTTTATTAGCACTTTTACCCGTGAGTTTTATTGCTGGAAACATGATAATTAATATTAATGTTTTAATATTAATTATTTCTACATTAGTCCTTTATGGAAAAGAAGTATTTAAATTTCAATTTAAGATATTAGACAAATTCATTCTATTGTTCTTTCTACTCGTTTTGTTTACAGCTATTTATAATGATATATTTTTTATAATTAACGATCTTTATCCCTCTGGCTATCATACAATTCTAAAATCAATTTTATTTCTAAAATATTTATTTTTATATCTAACTATTAAATTTCTTATTGGAAATAGAATAATAGGTTTAAAATATTTTTTTGTTTCTTGTACATTCTGCACATTATTTGTGAGCTTTGATATTTTTTATCAATTTACTTTTGGAAAAGATCTTTTTGGTTTTGAGCCTATTGGTAGAAGGTTATCAGGTCCGTTTGGTGATGAATTAATTGCAGGTGGCTATCTTCAGAGATTTTCTATATTTTCATTTTTTTTAATCCCTTTATTTTTTAACAATCTCTCTAACAAGTATTCAAAATATCTTATTCCAATCTTTTTTATAATTTTTATTTCTGCATTAATGTTATCAGGAAATAGAATGCCTTTCATACTATTTGTATTTACTATTTCTTTAATAGTAGTGTTTCAAAAACAATCGAGAAAATATTTGTTTTCATTTGTAATTATTTTTTCTTTATTATTTATTGGTATTTATAACTTAAACGAAAAAGTAAAAATGAATTTCGATACTTTTCAAATACAAATATCTAAAATGATAGTTGTTGCTACTAAGGGAGATTACAACGATAAAGACTCTCCTCAATATTTAAGAGAATTTGCAACATTTTATGATACTTGGCTTATGAATAAATATATAGGAGGTGGAGTAAAAAATTTTAGGTTCTACTGTCATACTAGACCTAATTTAGAAAAAAATGCCAAATTTATTTGTAATATGCATCCGCATAATTACTATTTAGAAATTTTAACCGAAACAGGTATTGTTGGTTTTTTAATTATTTCTTTAATTTTTTTACAAATATTATATTTATCCTTTTATAAAAAATATATTTCCAAAAGTTCCATCAGTGCAAATAATACTGTAGTGCCATTTATATTTTTGTTCATAGCAGAAATTTTTCCTTTAAAAAGTACAGGTAGCTTTTTTACAACAGGAAATACTACTTACTTATTTTTAATTTTAGCTATAATTGTAGGCTTGAACTGTAAAGAGAATTTAATTGAAAAGAAAATATAAATATATAAATTTGATTTAATGAAAAATATAGTCATAACGTCAGCTACCCGAACAGCCGTAGGTTCTTTAAATAGAAGTCTAAAAAATATACAAGGGTACGAGTTAGGTTCAGCTGTGATAAAAGAGTCAATAATTAGATCTAAAATAAAAAATGAAGAAGTTGATGAAGTAATATTTGGTCAAGTCTTAACTGGTGGAGCTGGCCAAAATCCTGCAAGACAAGCTTCTATTCACTCTGGCATACCTAAGGAGAAGCCAGCTTATATTGTCAATCAAGTCTGTGGTTCGGGTATTAGGTCTGTAGCATCAGGTTTTCAAAGTATTAAGTCTGGTGACTCAAATATTGTTATAGCTGGAGGTCAAGAAAGTATGTCGTTAGCTCCTCATGCAATACATTTAAGAGATGGAAAGAAACTTGGTGATACTGAGTTGACCGATACAATGATCAAAGACGGATTATGGGACGCTTTTCATGGTTATCATATGGGAATAACTGCTGAGAATGTTGCTGAAAAGTTTCAAGTAACTAGAGAAGAACAAGACAAGTTTGCTTTGAAATCTCAAGAAAAAGCTATAAAGGCGCAAAAAGAAAATAAATTTAAAAATGAAATAGTAAATTTTAAAATTAAATCAAAAAAGGCTGAGATAAATTTTGAAAAAGATGAACATCCTAGAGAAGGTATAAATTTAGAGGCTCTAAAGAGACTTAAACCAGTTTTTAAAAGAGAGGGTACTGTTACTGCTGGAAATGCATCAGGTATTAACGATGGAGCTGCAGCTGTGACCTTAATGTCTGGAGATGAAGCAGAGAAAAGAAAACTACAAAAATTAGTATCAATTAAATCTTGGGCAAGTTGTGGTGTGGAACCTTCTTTGATGGGTACTGGACCTATTCCCTCTTCCAAAAAGGCGTTAGAATTAGCTGGTTGGTCTGTAAAAGATGTTGATCTCTTCGAAATAAATGAAGCATTTGCAGCGCAAAGTTTAGCAGTTTTAAAAACTCTTTCAATTCCTGAAGAAAAAGTAAATGTTAATGGTGGAGCTATTGCTTTAGGTCATCCAATAGGGGCCTCAGGAACAAGAATTCTTGTTACTCTTATACACGAGATGATTAAAAGAGACGTAAAAAAAGGTTTAGCGACTCTTTGTATCGGGGGTGGAATGGGTATTGCAATGTGTGTTGAAAGATAAAATATTATTTTTCAATGGAACTTCCAGTAGTAAATCATCCAGACTACGTTGCAAAAATAAATGATGATAACAAATTTCCTATAAAAAAATTTGGTGCGTTAGCAAATCATCTATTAGAAGCTAAAATTGTCAAAAAATTTTATATTCCCAAAGAATGTTCAGTTGAAACAATGAAAACTTCTCATTCATTAAAATATATTAATGATATTAAAAATAAGACCTTAGACATTAAAGCGCAGAAAAAAATTGGTTTTCCAATTAATGATAGTGTTGTAAGAAGATC
>CESP01166759.1_pt1 | contig 9920 bp, 7 predicted proteins | sample 531211 | NCBI WGS metagenome assembly CESP01 (sample SAMEA2622074, study PRJEB7988) | marine metagenome | biome: marine biome (ENVO:00000447); feature: surface water layer (ENVO:00002042); material: "saline water (ENVO:00002010), including plankton (ENVO:xxxxxxxx)" | depth 5 m | reverse complement strand
AAATAAAATAAAATAAAATTTAAAATATTATTATCTATATATTATTTTGATTTATATAGTTTCTTACTTTATGAAAATTATGTATAGTTAATAAATAAATTTAAAAAATAAAAAATTGAATCCAAAAAAAAAAATGCGATAATTCTTACTGGTTTTTTGAGAAATTATGAAAAAACTGTTGATGATCTTAAAAATAATCTAAGAAATTCCGATGAAATAGATTTATTTATTTCTACTTGGAATTTTTTAGGCATAAAGAAAATTAATAAAAAAGAAATCACATTGACAGATGGGTCGAGAAGGATAGTCTCTATAAAAGACAAATTAGATGAAACTGAAATTAACTATCAAAAAATTAAGAATTTATATAATCCTACAGCAATCAAGGTATTTGATTTAAATCTTTTTGAAGGGTCTATTGAGTCATATGCAAAAATTGTAGAAACTTCAAATCTTATAGATCTAAAAGCAAAAATAAAGCCAAAAAATTATTTAACTTTAATGAGAAGATACTCAATGTTTTTTATGAGTTTTCAAGGTTGGAAATTAATGGAAGATTACTCTCAAATCAATAATATTAAATATTCAAAGGTTATTAAGATAAGATCTGATTTCGAGAGAGGAGGATATTATCCAAAAATAAGATGGAATGAACCAATACCAAAAGACAATATACTTATAGGAGATTGGAATTTGCAGAAATATTCTAAATTAGATTCTCGAATAAAATTCGATTTTCAAGATCATTTTGCAATGGGTAGTTTCGAAAATATGCGATATTATTTTAATATTTTTAATAATCTCCATAAACTCTCAAATGACTTTAGATATAAACCAAAAATGTGGCATGCAGAATATTGTTTAAGTTTATGGCTTACTAAAAATAAAATAAAATGCCAAGTAATTAATAGAAATAATTTAGATAAAGGCAGATTTGATTATCTAGAGATAGGAACTTCATGTTATAAAACTTTAGCAGAGGTATATAGAAATGACGATAATATAAGAGGACTTTCATTAGAGACTAATACTATATTATTTAATAAATTAAAAAAATTCTACAAAAAATCAAAAAATAAATTTTTTGAAAACTCTTTTATCAAATATAATGATAAAGAGAAAATTAATTTATATTTTATAGATCCAAATAAAGTTAAGAATTTAAAAAACATTGATTTTTTAAAAATTGGATTTAAATCTTTAGAAAAACTCAGAGATAAGTTTGAAGAAGTTTCTGATTTTGAACTAAAAGAAAATATGATTAAGAAAATTGATGTATGTAATCTATCATTTAAAAAATTAATAGAAAAATATAATATTGATTCAATAGGCTTTTTAAAAATTCATAAAGAGGGAGTTGATTATGAAACTTTTATAAAAATTCTTGAAAGTGGTATTATATTTGATGCTATACAATTTGATACAAGTACTTTTATAAATGATTTACAAATTAAAAAAGTACTTTCCTTCCTAGAGAAGCATGATTATATTTGTAGAGATCTAGCAAATAATAAAATTAATTTCTATTGTGCTAAAAATTATATAAACTTTGATAAATACTTAAATTTAAATTATGAAAATAAAAATAATTGGATAGATCTTATAAAGAATATAAAGTTTAATAAAAACAACTAATTTAAGAATAAAACAATTAATATATTAAATTCTATACAGGATACTATTCTCACAAAATTAAAAAGTTTACAAAGAAAATTTTTGATATTGATACTTTTTTTAGGAATCATAAATAGATTACCTGACCAAATATAATTTCTAAGTTGAACTTCAAAAATATATAAAGAGCATTTAATTAAATAATTGGGAAAAAGAAGAAAAAAATTAAATCATGACTATAGAGAAATATATGAAGGATTAGCAGCTTATTGATATAGGCATAATTGGTTGAGAAAGAGATATTTTAAATCACCTAGCAAAGATATAAAGGAAGTATCATGTAGTGTATTGTAAATAATAGTATCTATAAGAACTAATCAGCAAAAACAGTTACAAAACCAAGTTGAAGCTTGATTATTTATCTTCAATCCAATTAAAAGGGTAGGGATTGATTTACTCTTGAATCCAAAAAATAACCAAAATCAATGATCTTTCTTAATCTTAGACCCATAAAGATAGAAATCAAAAAATCTTATGTTTTTATTCTTCAACTACTAATAAATAAATTATATCTTAGTTATCTGAAGTCAAGGCAAGTTTTTAATCAGAAAATAAAGAAGAAGATTTATCCATTAAATCAAAAAGATCAATATCTAATCATAGAAAATTCTAATTCTAGGCTAAAGAATTGGGTAACATATAGAATTGATCACTTATTATCGAATAGCATTTATAAAAGATTTCATACAAAAGACCGCAAAACAAAAATAATTCGAATTGTAGTAGAAAAGGGAATAAGGTCCTTGAAATCACTATCTATTTGTTTTAATACTAAAAATTCTTATAATCTTGATGAGGCTAAGATACAAATGACAAAGAGGGAGATTGGCAGTTTTAGGGATATTAATCACATAGATATCCCAGTGAAATCTCAAATAAATCATTTTTCAATTAAGAGTAAAGGATCTAGGATTTCTTATCAGGCAATTAATTATTCGGCTCGGCGAAATATTAAAACAATTCTAATAATATTAGACGCTGTAGATGCAGACGAATTCGAAAAATCATCTATTTATTTAGATAATTTATCCAAACATAAACATTATTTTAATAAAGCCTTTGCACCTTCTTCAGTTACATCTTCATCATTTGCTTCTATTCTTACTTTAAAACCTTTTTATCACCATTGCCTAGGAGATTATAGTTCAGAAATTCTGTCAGGTAGGCTACGGTGTTTAAGTTTTGAAAACAAAACCATCCCAGAAATATTAGATCAGAAATTAGATTATTCTTGCGCATTTACATCCTTCAAAAGAACTAATCCATTTTATTCTTATTATAGAGGCTTTAATTTTTATGAGAATATTTCAAGCGGAAATATGTTTTTCCCATCAGCTATTGATAAGTTCAGCTATCATCTTTTGAATCAATATGATATAGCTGACAATTCTCAATCAATTTTCGGATTAGTTCACGACATAGGATCACATCCACCTTATCATCCACATTATATTCAAGAAAAAAAAGGGGTTTATAAGAATAATTCATACAATTATAGTCTCAATCTTTCATTAAAAAAAATAGATAATCTTTTTAATATTCTCTCTATAAATAATGAAATTGAAAAATATAATATTATTATCACCGCAGATCATTCTAGAAATTATGCAGGATTTAGTATTAAAAAATTTAATTTAAGTCCCTCACGTTTAAATGTTCCAATTTATTTCAAACCTTCAATAAAAAGTAAATATAAAACCGAATTTAATCTGAAAAATGAATTTTCAATCTTACCTTTAACGTATCATTTATCTAGTATTTTTAGCAGTATATATAATATTGACATTCCTCACCCCTGCTATGCTTTTAAATCTATCATCTGGCTATCGAGTTGCTTTTCTTACCCAGCCAGAAAAACAATTTTTAATTTAGGGTTTGATATTATTGATCAAAAATACTTTATTTTAGAAATATCTTCAGAAATTATTAATTACAACCAATTAAAAAAACAAAATATGCCTATAAATATAAAATATTTTGATGATAATTTTAATCTATCTGAGAATGCGAATTCTATCCAAGTAAAAAGATTAACTTCATCTTTTAACCTTTATAAAAGCGAATTTGAGTGCTTTGAGCCTCTTACTAATATGTCAATTTTTTATGAATAGATCTTTTTTATTACATGTTTTCAACAATAATTAGATAATCACAATATTTATTGAAATGCAATACCCACAAATAATTTGTACCTTAGGACCAAGTTGTAAAACTATTGAACAAATTAAGACATTGAATAAAGCTGGAGCTGATATTTTTAGGGTTAATATGTCTCATGCAGATTTAAATGAACTAAAGTACTATATAAATCTTTTTAAGGATTGCAATATTCAACTTGGCATAGATACAGAAGGGGCCCAAATTCGAACAAAACTTACTAATTCAAATTATTTAGATTTAAAGCCAAATGATAAATTCGTTATTCATAAGAACTCTGTCGCATTAGATAGAAATTCTCTCACTCTCTATCCAGACTCAGTTAACGATTTGTTAGAGATTAATATGCAACTAAGAATAGATTTTAATGGTGCTTTAATCAAAATTGAAAAAGTAAATGATACTTATTTTGATTGTACTTGTCTAAAGGGGGGAGTCGTAGCCAATAATAAAGGTGTAGATGTAATTAACAGGATTATAGAATTAGAGGACTTTACCGAGAAAGATATTAAAGCCTTAGAACTTGCCAATCAACATAACATAGATAATCTTTTCCTTTCTTTTTGCAAATCTAAAGATGCAATTATTAAAGCTCGAAAAATTGTACCTAATTCAATCATTACTAGTAAAATAGAAAGCAAACTAAGTATTAATAACTTACCCGAGATTTTAGAATATTCAGATAATATTTTGATTGATAGAGGTGATTTGAGTAGAGAAATAAATATTATGGATATTCCGTTCGCTCAAAGAGCCATTATAGATTTTTCTAAAAGTATGAATAAACCCTGTTTCATCGCAACCAATGTTTTAGAGAGCCTTATTAAGCTATCTTTACCAACAAGAGCTGAACTTAATGACATTATTAGTAATATTGAAATGGGAGCCTCTGGAATTGTTCTTGCAGCAGAAACGGCAATTGGATTAAAACCACTTCTTTGTGTAGAAATTGTGAAGGAATTGATTCATCGATACACATTACACAATAAAGGATTGCTTTTTGCGGATATTGACAGGCAAGAAATAACAGATCAAGAGATGAGACTTTGGCTTAATAGATCAAAAACAACTTAAAAATAACTCTTATATTAAAGTTAATTCTTTTTTAAAATAATCTCCCAATTCATTAAATCAAAGTTATTTTTAATTTTTCTACTTTCACATAATTCAAAATTATTAAAAAAGCTAATTATTATATCTGGATCTCTTATCATATTTTCTGAATAATTATCCCCATCTATTCCTTTTTGCAAATGAATTATTATGTTGCCATCTGGTTTGCAGATTCTTGCCATTTCAGAGCAGAATATTTCAGGGTATAAAGAATGATCAACTATATTTGTAAAAATTAAATCTACAGTATTTTTAGAAATATCAATCTTATGAATGTCGCCCATAATTGTATAAGGAGGGAAAGGTACTAAATCAATTCCCTTTGCATCTACTCCTAAATCAATCAGAGCCTTTACTTCTTGTCCTGTCCTAGAACCTAAACATAATGCATTTTTTTTCTTGAAAACATATTGTTTATTTCTTTTGAAAATTTCTAAGAAACCATAATATTTTATATTCCATTCTTCACCCAACCATACCTTAATCTTATCTGGGTTAGTAGTTTTATTTTTTTGATGATTTAAATAATCAGAATATTTATTATATTTATTTAAATAAATAATTTTTTTATTTTGTAAAAAAGCCTTAAAAAACAATTTATAACTAAAAAACTTTTTTTTAATTTTTTTTAAAAACCTAATAATATCCAAAATTAATTTTTAGTTCTTTGTTTATTTAATCAAATCATTTGCTAAGTTGACGTAATCCTTTGCCATTTTATTAACATCATATAATTTCTTATTTTTTTTTATCTTTTTAAAAAAATTATGGTTACTAATTTTTTCCCTAAACATTTTAGTTGGAAAAGGTGAGGACTTGGCGAAGTTAATCCCCTCTAAATCATGAGGAAGATTATCTGGAAATTCTTTTATAATTAAGCCATTTTTACCAACCAGCTCTGGAGTTCCTCCATAATTTGAACATATTACAGGAGTTCCATCATATATCGCTCCAGCTACAATATTAGGGCACCAATCATACCTGTCAAAATGTATTAAAGCAATTGAGCTTGAAATTATCCTTCTTGCATTATCAGGATTAATCATCCCAAGATAAATAATATTTTTATTTTTATATTTATATTTTTCTGGCACATTAGATAATACTACTAAATTACCCAAATCACAATTAGCAAATTCATTAGTTATTTGATGAATTCTTTTTCTATTGGAGTATCTTCCGGCAACAGTAAAGAAACCATCTTGGAACTGTAATTTTAATTCTTTAATTTTTTTATCTATTTTTATGTCATTATTTGAAATTTTTTTTACACCATTGTATATTATTTTTCCCGGTGGCAGGGAATCATATATGTTATTAAAGCAACTTTTAGAAAATTTACTTTGATAGACAATAGATGATCCCTTATTGATAATATTTATTAATTTTAATCTGATTTTTTCTATATCTATTTCTTCTGAATCTATACCTATGCCATCCAACCTTACTATTACTTTTTTTTTGTTTTTTGGTTGAAGTATTTCCCAAGTAGGAGAATAAAATCCTGCATTTAAAAGATGAACATCAGAATTATAAAAATTAAAGGTAGTTTTTGCCAGAGCATTTCTCTCAATAGCTATTATCAAATCACTTATAGCCTTTTTAGGACCTGAGGTCCCTTTTACAAAAAAATTAATATTATGATTAAGAACTCTTTTAAAAAAATCATTTTGATCAATTTTATTAAATCGTGAGTGAATATATGTTCTGGTATCAAATGAAATAAGCATATTATTAATTAAAATAAGATTTAAAGATGCAGAATAAACTTTTTTTATATTTTTTTAAATAAAATTATTTTGATTTATAGAGATTTTATTGTAATTATACTTGTATTATTGCTTAAGAATTAAGTTAAAATATTATAACAAAGATACTATAACTTTTTATTAATGAGAAAGAAACTGAAAATTATCAGGTCATATTTTTACTCAAAAACCTTTTATCATAAAATAAAATCATTTTTATTATCCAAAATTTCCTTTATATTAAGAAAGTACTATAAAGTTAATGCAATAAAAGAGAAAAATAATTGCCTAGAATCAAATGAAAAAGGGTATATTTTTACAGCATTTGGAGAAAACTTTTATAAAGAATGTATAAATTCAGTTCGGATTCTTAAAAAAAATACTAATTTACCTATTCATTTGATCACCGATCAAAAAGAAATCTCGAATGAAGAAAAATCATTATTTTTTTCCTTGAGATACATGCCAAATTTACATGTTCGATCAAAAGTTGACTACATATCTCTTAGCCCATTTAACAAGACTATTTACCTTGACACGGATATTATAGTAGTCAAGAAAATTGATGAATTATTCAAACTTTTAGATAATTTTGACATTCTTGCCACCCTTGATACAGCAAGAAAAAGAGAGAATATTTCTAAAAAAATTAAGGAATATAATAACATCCCTTATTCATTTGGAGAAGTGAATTCGGGGTTATTATGTTTTAACAAATACGCTAAAGAAAATATATTAAAAAAATGGCCAAATATTTTTTATAAATATATAAAAGAATCAGGAGGTTGGGATCAACCCTCTCTTAGAATTCTTTTGTGGAAATTTAAGGCTTCTTTATATATTCTTCCTCCTGAATTCAATATTCGTTCAAAAAAATTATTAGAAAAAGTAAAACAAAATAAATATTTATTTGGGGAGGATCATATGTCTCCAAGAATTTTCCATATGCATTTATATGATCAAATCTACAAAAATAAAATTAAGAAGATTCTTGATGTCGATGAAATATTAGTGAAAGCTAAAGAAGAAGGATATGAAATAACCTATTAAAAAATAAATTTCTCTCGTTTTTTAATTTACAATCATAATATTAAATTTCTTTTTTAAAAAAATGCTTTTGAAAAAAAATTTTACAAAATTATTGAAAAATAATAAGATTTCTATACTCTTCATTGGCAAATTAGATTTACAAAATGGTTCAGATAGGATATTTATAAATACATTCTCAAAATTTCTTAATAATTTAGATAATTGTGTTTCTAAAGTTTCAGAGGATATACCTGAACAAATTAACTTTGATATTGTAATTGTAAAAAAAAATTTTCCATTAAGCGAACTTAAAAAGTTAGACAAAAAAAATAGAGAATATTTAATAGGAATTATTAATCCAACTGATAAAAAAAATGGTCTAAAGATCATGCAAAAAGCTGATTTCGCAATTACTGGATCAGTAGAAGAGAAAGCTTATTATTCAAAATACATAAAATGTTTTATTTATCCACTTATAGAAGAAGTTAAAAGAACTTTAATTAAAAGTTATTCTTCTAGACCTAAAAATATAATTTGTTACCACGGTAATAAACAACATTTAGATTTTATAAATATTAATCTTGAAAAAGCTTTAAAAAGATTAACCAAAGAAGGATTCAAATTCAAGGCAATTTATAATTTTAAAAACTTAGGCAAGTGTAAAAAAAGTTTTATAACTGATCATATTCAATGGGAAAAAGAAACATGGCTTGAGGAAATTTCTAATTCAACAGTGGGTGTTTGTCCTAATACTCATAACAGCGGATTTTTTAGAAATCAATTAACTAAATTAGTTGCAAGAAAAAGAATATTTAGCAATGATTATTTTTTGCAATATAAGAATACTTCTAATGCTTCAAGGGCATTTATTTTTCATCAATTAAAAATTCCAGTAGTTGCAGAAATCGGAGGTTCCTTTCAACATATATTAGGAGATGAAAGGGCAGGTTATATTTGCTACTCAGAAAATTCATGGTATGAATCTATTTCAAGAATATCTAATGATAAAAATCTAATTAAAAACTTTTCAGAAAGAGCATACGATTTAATGAACAACCTATATGACCCTTTAATATGGTGTGAAAGATTTATATCTGAATTAAAATATTGGGTAAGTAATAAAATTTAAATTATATTTAATAATTAAAATTATGGCCTTAAAATATTATTTTTTTTACTCAATATTCCTTTCAAATCAAAAATAAAACCATTTTCATTTAAAGTTCTACAATAAAATTTATAAGGAATAACTTTAAAATTTTCATGAGCAACTGCAATTATTAGAACATCAAAAGTTTTATTTTTAGGAAGTTCATAAACTATATCTTTTTTAATACTTTCTTCTAAATTAGATGTATCTGCAATGGGATCATAAATATTCAATTTAAATCCTTTACTATTGGCATTCTTAATAAGTTCTATAACTTTACTATTTCTAATATCTGGACAATCTTCTTTAAAAGTTAAACCAAGAATTAACATTTTAGAATCTTTTACCGTAATCTTTTTTTGATGCATATTGTTAATAATCTTTTCTAAAAAAAATTTGCTCATGCCTTCATTTACTTTTCTTCCAGATAAAATCATCTTAGATTTGAGGCCTTTCTGTGCTATCTTCCAAGTCAAATAATAGGGATCTACTCCAATACAGTGTCCTCCAACTAAACCAGGTTTAAAATTCAAAAAGTTCCATTTTGTTGATGCAGCCTCTAAAACATCTAAAGTATCAAGATTCATTTCGCTAAAAATCATAGATAATTCATTCACTAATGCAATATTTATATCTCTTTGCGTATTTTCTATAACTTTCGCTGCTTCGGCAATTCTTATGCTTTTAGTTAAAAATGTCCCAGCATCAATTATTGATTTATAGAAATCATTTACCCAATTTGCACAACTTTCATTACATCCACTAGTAATTTTAACAACATTATTTAATCTCTTAGTTTCATCTCCAGGATTAATTCTTTCTGGGCTGTAAGCACAAAGAAAATCTTTTTGATAACTTAATCCAGATGATTTCTCTATAAGAGGAACACAAAATTCATCAGTAGCTCCTGGATAAACTGTACTTTCAAAAATGATAATGGGAATAATATTAGATTTTCTAGAAGTTAAAATTTTACCTATTAATAAGGTTGCTTTCTTAAGCGAAGTTAAATCTGGTTGCTTATTCTCATTTATTGGGGTTGGAACAGT
>CESP01044944.1_pt1 | contig 9960 bp, 9 predicted proteins | sample 531211 | NCBI WGS metagenome assembly CESP01 (sample SAMEA2622074, study PRJEB7988) | marine metagenome | biome: marine biome (ENVO:00000447); feature: surface water layer (ENVO:00002042); material: "saline water (ENVO:00002010), including plankton (ENVO:xxxxxxxx)" | depth 5 m | reverse complement strand
AAGCACGAGTTGCACCGTGGCAACCATTGATAAGGTAAGAATACAGGGGTAATCTCATTGACCAAAGGGGAAGTTTTTTTTAAGGTTATTCCCTTGAGCACGATTTGGTCTCTCACAAAAAACATCAATTATTCATTTACAAAGTGAACTTAGAAATTAAGGAAGCGGGCACCGCTCGCAAAATTGCCACTGTTAGCTTCGACGCCGCTGAGGTCTCGAAGAAAGAAAGCCAAGCTTGTCACGAAATAAGTCGCGTTGCCAACATTCCAGGATTCAGGAAAGGGAAAGCTCCAACTGCGGTCATTCGAAAAAAGTTCTCCCGAGAACTCAAAGATGAGCTCAACCGGAAAATATCAACCGAAGCATATGAAGCGGTATTGGCTGAGAAAGATTTAAGAATTCATTCCATTCTGAAAGTCGACCCTGGCGAACTCGATCCAAAATCTCCCGCAACGGTTGAAGTTACTATTGATGTAGAGCCTGATTTTGAACTTCCAGAATATGAAAAGTTTGAACTCGATATTCAACCCATTGAAATTAATGAAGATGATGTCGCCAAAGAATTAAAAGCACTCTGTGATCAACGAGCATCTTTCGATGTCGTAGAACGAAAGGCAGAAAAAGGGGACTATGTAAAATGTTCATACGAGGGAAAAATTGGAGAAGAATCAGTGGCTGAACTTGTACCAGACAAACCAATGTATGGAAAACAGAGTAACACCTGGGAGGAAGCGGGTCAGGAAAAAGGACTTGGTGTGGACGCGATCGCTCAAGCGATTATTGGTATGACAAAGGATGAAAAAGCTGAAATAGAAGCAAAATTCGATGAGGATTTTGAGCTTGCTCCTATTGCTGGAAAAACGGTTTCCTACAGCCTAGAAGTTCATGAAGTACGACAAAAAAAATCTCCGGATCCAAACAGTAAAAAATTTCTCGAATCCCTGAAGGTCGAAAGCTTAGATTCTTTAAAAGAAAGAATTAACGTTGATTTGAAGTCTAGGAAAGAACAGGAAAATTTGAATGCAAAACGGCAACAAGTTACTCAAAAAATTCTTGAAATGCCTGATTTTCCATTACCCCAGCAAGCGGTAGAGGATGAATCCAAAAATATTTTCCAAGGCAATGCCCAAAGAGCTTTACAAAGTGGTGCCAAGCAGGAAGAGATCGAAGAAAAAAGAGACGAACTCTGGAAGCAATCTCAGACTCAAGCTGAAGCTAGGGTCAAATTAACTATTACCCTTGGAAGAATTGCCGAAAAAGAAAAAGTAGAAGTTAAAAATGAAGATCTTGCACAAGCTGCGACAAGAGAAGCAATGATGTTGAGAAAAGACCCTGCAGAATATGTGAAGGAGTTGTCTCAGGATCGAGTTAGACTAAACCGCTTTCGCCTCGATATTCTACATGATAAAACACTCGAACTAGTAGCCTCAATGGGAACCGAGAAAGTTTGCGAAATTGAAGGAGAGCCTACAAACTAATAATCATATTAATTATGGGAGCTTACTTACCACTACCACACGTTTATGAAAGAGAAGGTCGCCAAGAGCGATCTTGGGATATCTACAGTCGGCTTTTGCGAGACCGAATTGTTTTTATTGGAACGCCGATCGATGACTTCGTGGCGAATTCCATCATTGCCCAACTTTTATTTCTGCAAATGGAAGATCCAAAAAAAGATATCCATGTCTACATCAATTCACCCGGTGGCAGCGTTTCGGACGGGATGGCAATATACGACACCTTAAATTTTATGCAGTGCGATATTGTAACCTACTGTATTGGCATGACGGCAAGTATGAGCACTGTTTTGCTTTCAGCGGGTACCCCGGGTAAAAGGTACGCACTACCCAATAGCAGGGTAATGATCCACCAACCGAGTGGTGGAGCGGGTGGACAAACTTCCGATATTTCAATCGCTGCAAAAGAAATCCTGAGGTGGAGAAAAACCATCAATGTCATTCTATCTAAGCACAGCGGAAAAAAAGTTGGGCAGATTGAAAAAGACTCGGACCGCGATTACTACATGACTGCCGATGAGGCGAAAGATTATGGCCTCGTCGATGAAGTAATTTCTCAAAAACCTACAAAATAAGTCGTTTTGGCCAAGCCTTCAAAAATCAATTTTTGTTCCTTCTGTGGAAAGCCACAGCAAGAAGTAAAAAAAATGATAGCTGGGCCAGCGAATGTATTTATTTGTGATTCATGCGTTCGAGTCTGTAAGACAATTGTAGACCGTGAACTTGGTGAGCAGGAAAAGAAAAAGAAGAACTCTTCAGTAAAGCCGTTTTTTAACTTACAAAAACCACAAGCAATTAAGGAACACTTGGATCGCCATGTAATTGGGCAAGAACATGCCAAAAAGGTACTTTCCGTCGCAGTTCATAACCACTACAAAAGACTCTCCTCTGAACTTGGCATTGGAACCACCGACAACGCGAAGTCTTTTATGAGTGGAGAATTGGATGATATTGAAATTGAAAAAAGTAATGTTTTACTTATTGGACCAACTGGAAGTGGAAAGACTTATTTAGCCAGAATATTAGCAAGATTATTGGATGTACCCTTTGCAATAGCTGATGCAACAACCTTAACCGAAGCTGGTTATGTGGGTGATGATGTGGAAAATATTGTGCTGAGGCTTTTGCAGTCTGCAGACCAAGATGTTGAAAAAGCCCAATGTGGAATCATTTACGTGGATGAAATCGATAAAATTGGAAGAAAGACCGACAATGTTTCCATTACTCGGGATGTTTCCGGTGAGGGCGTACAGCAAGCTTTACTTAAAATATTAGAGGGTACGATTTGTAATGTTCCCCCACAAGGAGGACGCAAGCACCCAAACCAAGAATACATTCAACTCGACACTGCCAACATTCTTTTTATCTGCGGCGGTGCTTTTGTTGACCTAGATCAAATTATTGAACAACGAATAAGTTCCAAAACGCTTGGCTTTTCTTCTGAAACTCCCAAAGAAACTGCTGAACTTCTGGCTGAAGTAAGGCCCGAGGATCTGGTTAAATACGGTCTAATACCAGAATTTATTGGACGCTTACCTATTCTCTCCCTCTTAGAGGAACTTAGCCGTGCCGAACTTGTGAAAGTTCTTCGAGACACCAAGAATTCTTTACTGAAACAGTACCAGAAGCTTTTCCTTATGGAGGGTGCCGAACTTCGATTTACTCGAGAAGCCATCCTAGCTATAGCGGAGAAAGCACTGCTTATGAAAACGGGTGCCCGAGCCTTAAGATCGATCATGGAAGATATCATGCTCGATATCATGTATGATCTACCATCTATTGAAGATCCTGTTCAAGTTGTGATTTCTGCGGGTGTAGTAAAAGGTAAATCCAAGCCCAAGATTTCCAACATTGCCGTAAACAAACGGAACGCTGCTTGATTTATTATCGTGAAGGCAATTTCAGCTTGCTACTACGAAGATTATTCCTTGGGTTTTTGTCAACTTGATCATAAAGTTCCAAGGAACTTCTAATTTCGAAGCCCTCTTTCCCTTTTCCCACTTCAATAAACAATTGCTCACTGCGAGTTTGACCGGGACTTAGGTTAGAAAAGAAGTAATTTTTGGACAAACCACGGTATTCAACATTCAAATTCATACTGTTTATCCATGAAGTCCCTTGGTTTTGTACCGTCACTGTAAAGGGAACGGTGCCACTCGAACCAAGATTCTTTAAATTCTCAGGTGGAAAATAATAGCCTACCACAGCACCATCGTTGTAATCTGCAGTGTTACGATGGATGACCCTATTTAGATTCAAGGCTCCATTTCCGCTCGATTCATCAAAACCTGGTTTATCGATTTCATTAGTTAGTTTAAGTATCAAATCTTTAATCTGACTAGTGGATACCCCTTGGCTCCTTGATATTTCGGAAACTAAAGCACCGGTTACTACCGCAGCTGCCGATGATGTTCCATCAAATAAAGTATATTCATCTTCTGTCCAGGCACTAAGTATACCGACTCCAGGAGCGACAATATCAATTCCCTCTCCATAGTTGGAGAAATATGCTACTCGTTCATCACTGTCTAGGGCTCCAACTCCAATTACTTCTTCATAACGAGCTGGATAAGAAACTCCCCGGAACCCATCATTTCCACTCGCAGCTACCATCAGGACACCTTTGGAGGACGCATACTTGATCGCACTATGGAGAACAGAGCTCGGAGTATCTCCTCCTAAACTTAGATTTATTACTTCACTACCCTTGTCTACTGCTGTCACAATAGCTTCGGCTAAAGTGAAAACATCCCCGACACCTTGTTCGTCAAGAACTTGAATCGACAATATCTTTGCACTCGGGGCTACTCCTTGGAAATCTTCTGTAATTCCAGCAATGATCGAGCTTATAGCAGTACCATGACCATTAGCTCTCCCGACCGATTCGATGCTTTGTACAAGAGAGATTTGCTCATGATCAACATGCGACAAGGAAGGATGAGAAAAATCAACACCAGAATCAAGCACTGCTAGAGTTACGCCCCTACCCCAATCAAGTCTTTCCTGATCTAAACCTAGGGATTCTCCCACAGTCTGAACAAGTTTTGAGCTATTCATTTTCTCAGAAAGTCGGGGTTCTCTCGGCTGATATATAGGCTGATTTATCTCCAACCTAGATATGGAATCATCCTCTTGAAGAGCACGAGATGCAAGAGCGGGATCAACAACCCGAAGACGAGCCGTAGAAATCTGAGTCAATGAGGAAAGTAAACGGAGCCCTTTGTTGTCTATATTTTCTAAAAATTCGCTCATTTTTCGAGGAGAAGAAAATCGTAATGAAAAATCATGAAATTTTTTACTGCTCAAGAAATTAGCAATATCTAATGGCTGCGAAGATTCTATATTCGTACTTTCATTTCCCATTGAAAGCATGATGGATTTATCTTCTTGCAGGTAACCATCCCGATCAAAATTCTCATCTTTAGACTGAAGAATGGATTTAGAAAAATGACCCTGCTCGATACTCAAGAAAAGTACCATTAAAAATATTACAACTAAGATGACAGAAATTCTAACTTTCAAGGTAAAGAGACTCGCGTATTAAATAATTAGTCGCAACATGATTTACACCACATTTCACAATTTTGAATAATAGGATTTTGATAGTAGGACATGGGTTAGCTGGTGCTATCCTTGCTCAAACCTTTGCAAAGCACGGGATAAATGTACATGTAGCTGAAGCCAACCTACCTCATCATGCAAGCCCGATTGCTGCAGGATTAGTAAATCCCCTTATTGGACCCAAGCTCAACCCTCCATTTGATTTTGAAAAATGTTTGCAGGAAATTCATAGACTCAATGATTTCTTTTCTCGAAAGTTTGGAGAATCTTTTTATGAAAATCTATCACTCCATCGAATTTTTAGAAATCAGGAACAGGCAAACATTTGGAAATCTAATCCTAGTAAAATTTCCCATTTCTACGAGAAAGTAGAAATTGTTGACTCTAAAGAGACCACGATGACAGCTCCATTTGGGATTGGAATTACCAAATGCTTACGACTTCGAATTCAATCCTTTTTAGAATTCTCTAAACATTCATTGATTGAATCTGATCATTGGATACAAGGTTTCCATAATTATGATACCCAAGGTTACGATTTCATAATATTCTGTGAAGGTTTTAGATCTGCTCAGAATCCATGGTTTTCTTACCTCCCTTTTGCACCCGTACGCGGAGAGATTCTGGAGATCCAAAAAAAGCTTTTATTTGCGGCTAGTAACGGCACCTGGGCAATCCCTCAAAGTTCGACCAGTTTCTTAGCTGGCTCAACTTGGGATCATTCAGGTCTTGAAAAAGGGCCAACTTCCGAGGGGAAGAAAAAGATATTAAATGACTTGGATTTCTTAAATCTTAATTCAGTGGAAGTCCTTTCCCATCTTAGTGGCGTCCGCAATGGAACTCTGGATCGAAATCCCATCATCGGTCCGCACCCAGAAAACCAAAAGATCTTTATCTTCAACGGCTTTGGATCAAGAGGGGCCACTACAATTCCACTCTATGCGATGAAACTAGTGGAATTTATATTAGGAAAAAGTCCTCTACCCGAGCACCTAAACCCTAATAGATTTGAAAGTTAATCGTAAGGATAGTATGAAACTTACCGAAAAAGCTCATCAAGCATGGAGTCAAGTAGTTCAACTCAATGATTGCTGTGTCGACATGACGACAGGAAACGGCTGGGACTCGCTTGAGCTCTCCAAGTTGGTTGGTCGGCAAGGTAAAGTTTACGGCTTTGACATTCAGGAGGATGCTATTTCAAATACTCAAGGTTTGCTTTCCCAGGGCTGTAAATATCAGAATTTCAAATTGATCAGGGATTGCCACACTAGGTTTCCAGTGCACCTTCCTCGTGGCTTAAAAGGTCAAATTCGAGCTTTTACATTCAATTTGGGATATTTACCAGGCTCGGACAAGTCGGTGATTACAGAGACTCTAAAATCGCTTCAGGCAATGAAGGAAGCCTACACCTGGCTCACCAAGGATGGTATCATCTCAGTCATTTCCTACCGAGGTCACCACGGAGGAAAAGATGAATTCAAAGGGATCAATCAATGGATTCAACAGGACTCAATAGAGTATCACAGGATCGAGGCTTCGGCGAAGGAAAACTCACCCGTTTTTTTCTTGATCCGAAAAACTTAGAATGGATTTATCAAATCGACTTCCTTCTCATAATCGACTCTGGAATGGCCAAATCCAAATAGTTTTAAAAACTCCTTTTGGTAATCCGAAAAAGCAGTTAATGCATGCAGGTTGCCTGATTCAACTTGGGGCCATAACTTGATAATTTCTTGCTGTATTGAATCTTCCATTTCCCAATCATCCAGTCGAATTCTATTATGTTCATCAAGAGGAATCTGATCGCTACCCTCATAAAGTAAGCGATTGAATAAACGGGTAGTCTGCTCGATACAACCTTCATGAGAACCAGCTGCCTTCATAATCTTAAACAGGATAGAAACGTAAAGTGGGACAACCGGAATAGCTGAACTTGCTTGGGTTACCACTGCTTTATTGACCGAAACGATGGAACGCCCATTCACCGACTCACTCAATAAAGTGTCCAGCTTGCGTCCGCTTTGCTCTAAATGCTCCTTCGCTTTTCCTATAGTACCATTTCGGTAAATCGCTCGGGTCACTTCAGGACCGATGTAGGAGTAAGCGAGGTTCATACAGCCCGGTGCTAAAAGGTCAGACTCTAGAAGCTTTTCTGTCCAACTGCACCAGTCATCGCCACCCATTACACGCTCGGTGCTATAAACTTCTTCCTCAGTCGCTGGGTTTATAACTATTTCTTTAATCTCTTCCTTATCCGTATCGAGAGTTTTATTTTTGTAAATGGATCCAATTGGTTTTAAGCAGGCCCGATATGTATTACCATCTTTCGGATCTGTTCTTCGCGGAGAAGCTAGGCTATATATGATTAAATCGAATTGGCCCATTTCCTTGGCTTTCATGATCACTTCCTCTTTGCATTCATCCGAAAATGCATCGCCATTTACATCTACTGTGGCTATCCCCTTATCTTTGGCTAATTTAGAAAAAGCCAAGGAATTGTAAAATCCAGCACTTGCAGGTTTATCCTCCTTGGGTGGTCTTTCAAAATAAACCCCCAAGGTTTCTGCTCGTGCAGAGAAAGATGCTGAAATTCTACTAGAAAGACCATAACCAGTTGAGGCACCAATGACCAAGACACGTTTTGGCTTCTTCATGTTCACGGTAGGATTTTTTTCAGCATAGCTAATTTGATCCATTATGTTCTCAAAACATCCATGAGGGTGTGCGGTAATACATACGAAACCTTTAATTCTTGGTTTTACAATCATAGAAATTATCTAACATCATTGACTTCCATAAAGAAGTATATTTTTGCTTTATTAGATAATTATGGGCTTCAGAAAGAAAAATAAGGCACCTGAAATTGACTTGGTCGCAGAATTCATGAAATTACCTGCTTCGGACAATACAATGTTTTTATCGTCTCCATCTTCCATCTCAGATGTGATCGAAAAGATTTGGAATGAATGGTCCATTGGAACTAAAAATTCACCCGAACAAGTCATTTCTCAGGAGTGGAATAAAATAGTGGGAACTAAATTATCATCTCGGTGTGCACCCGAAAAACTTAGTTCCAATGGAACTCTTTACTTACGGGCAGCAAATGGACCTGTTAAACAAGAGCTTTCTTTTATAAAAAAGAAAATTATTTCAAGAATATCCAGACTCGATGGTTGTACATTCGTAAAAGATATAAAAATTACTTAATCGACCCTATCACTTATTGAAAATGATCGATTTCGTTATATCGCGAGGCAACAAATTTAAAAGAAAATGCCGCTATGCACACGAGAATTGTCCAAAACCAAAACTCGTCCGCACCAAGCAGAAGAGGTTGCCCTTGACTATCAACTAGCAGGAATTTGAGCCCCGAAGCTAGATAGTTACCGAGAGATACAGTCAAAAGAAAAAGAGCCATAATCACTGACTTCATCGAATTTGGGGCTTGGGTGTAGGCAAACTCTAAACATGTAATTGATACGAGAACTTCCGCAGCAGTAAGAACCAAACAAGCGAGAACTTGCCAGAATACACTTGGAGTATAACCAGCATCGACCTGGATTTGAATGATGGAAACTATTGCAAAAGCAAATCCCGCAACCCATAAGCCAGCCGAAATCTTAGCTAGGGGGGTAATTTCTGTAAATCTTTCTAAAAAGGGATAGATGAAATATGAAAAAACCGGTATTAAAAGCAAAATAAATAATGGATTCCAAACTGCGGAGACCTGAGCAGCAAGCATTTCCATACCACCAAATAAAGGAATCCAATCAGGTAAGGTCCGGTTAAGCTCACGTGCTTGTACCTGCCAGAGAGTTCCAATTTGATCAAATAAGGCCCAGAAAAGAATTACAAAAGAAAATATCGAGGCTAAACGAGCTAAGATTATCATATTTTCCTTAGAAAAAGTATCGACAAAAAATGCTTTTCCACGGGGTGGAATATGAGCAAAGTCTTTTCTTCCCATCCAAAATACAAAAGTTGCAATTGCCATCAGAACTCCAGGCAAACCAAAAGCATAATGAGGACCGAAAATGGTTTCCCCAGTCTCCTTTTGTCCAACAATTCCTGAAACATAGGGATAAATGAGTTCACCGAGAGACCCTTCAACACGAGCGGCTTCCAGCAAAAAAGGCGTAAGTAAACCGGACATAAAAGCACCAAAATTAATCGAGAAATAAAACCAACCAAAAACCTTCGAGATTAGATGTTTGTTTCTTTTGCAGAATTGATCACCGACATGGGAAGAGACGCAAGGCTTAATTCCCCCGGAGCCTAGGGCTATTAAGCTAAGCCCCAACAACAACCAGACCCGTGAGTCTCCCCAGACTCCCATAAACGCTAAACAAGCATGCCCAATGCAATAACAAATAGAAAGCAGCATGATGGTCTTGAATTTGCCCCAATAAGCATCTGCTAAAATGCCTCCAAAAATAGGAAAGAAATATGCTGAACCCACAAATAAATGAATCCAAGCCTCGGCTTCTTTGGTTCCAAACATATGATTTGTTCCATCTGGTTGGACTAAGTACAAAGTCATATAAGCCAGCAAAATACTGCGCATCCCATAAAATGAAAACCTCTCTGCCGCTTCATTGCCTATTATAAAAGGAATACCAGGCGGTAGACGGGAAGTATCAATGGGGAAAATCCTATACATTTTTAGTTACGGAGAATAACATCCTCATTCTTCCTTCGCTTAAGTTCATTATCAAGATCACTCATTACCGCAGCTTTTTCTTCGCTCATTGGTTCAACCTTTTCTGCTTTTCCACGTTTGCTCCAAAGACTTTGAAGTAAAGCAAATATATTGAATAATACTCCCGTAGAGGCAATTAGAGTGATAAACACTCCTTTGGTTTCGAAAATCAACGATATTACG
>CESP01123409.1_pt1 | contig 9979 bp, 6 predicted proteins | sample 531211 | NCBI WGS metagenome assembly CESP01 (sample SAMEA2622074, study PRJEB7988) | marine metagenome | biome: marine biome (ENVO:00000447); feature: surface water layer (ENVO:00002042); material: "saline water (ENVO:00002010), including plankton (ENVO:xxxxxxxx)" | depth 5 m | reverse complement strand
CTTGCGGGTCGGAATTTGGCGAATCTTTGATCTTTTAGATGAATTTGATTTACCTGCTAGTCACCTCATGAATACGTCAATCTACGAATATGCACCACAAATCCCATCGCGGATCCGCGAAAGAAACGATGAGTTTATTGGTCACGGTATAACAAATTCAGAACAACAGGGTGATTATCCTGAGAAACAAGAAAAGGCGCTTATTCGTGCTGCAACCGCGGTTTTTAGAGAAAATGAAGGCGATGGACCTGGTGGATGGATGGGCCCTTGGATATCCGAAAGTGCCCACACACCAGACCTATTGAAAGAAGAGGGTTACAAATATATCATGGATTGGTCATGTGATGATCAGCCAACTTGGATGCAAACGAGGGCCGGCCCATTGCTAATGCTTCCTTATCATATTGAAATTAATGATTCGCCGGCCCAACTCTCTCGACGACATACAGCTAGTCAATTTACGGAAATGGTGTGCTCACATTTTGACGAACAGATGTCTTTAAGTGATCAACAACCTTTGGTCTTCAGTTTGGCTCTGCATACCTTCGTTGTGGGTCAACCCTATAGATTGGCGGGTTTAAGAGATATTCTCACACATATTTGTAAACATCCTCAAGTTGAAAAAGTATGGTTCGCTCGGCCGCGCGACATATACACGCACATTTCCTCACTTCCGAAGGGCACCATTCCAGGCGATAGATTCACTGTGCAAGAAAGCTAAATCAGAAAGTAAACACAAAAAGTTTTATACCGTTAGCTTCATTATATCTTCAAAAAAACAACTGCAACAAAACTAAAGATGATATCATACTTGTGTTATATTTGCCTTAGGTTACTAAACACCTTGGCTTGCTGCAGTTAGAGTATCCATCTCCATATCTTCATCCTTGATCGCGCCAATTAGCTCTGAAACGCGTTTTATTCCGCGATTATCACACCAAACCTCTAAATCCCTAATAATAGAGGTAAGGGCGGTGGGGTTTCGGAATGCAGCATAACCAATTCCCACGGCACTTGCGCCTGCAAGCATGTATTCCACTACATCTTCTGCTTTGGTTACCCCGCCAATACCTATTATTGGTATTTTCACCTCTTTCGCGCACTGGTAGACCATTCTAAGTACAATCGGCTTTAAAGCAGGAGAAACCATACCACCGTACTTATTTCCTATGGCTGGACGAAAGTTGTCAGTCCTGATTTTAAGACCTAAAAATGTATTAGCTATACATAAAGCGTCTGCACCTGCCTCCTCCGCCGCCCTGGCGATAGATACTATATCCCCGGCATTCGGGGACAATTTAGCCCAAAGAGGCTTATCTGTAGCGGCTCGAAGCTTGCTCACAACCTCTCCAGTATGTTCATCACTTAAAGCAAAATTTCCTCCTGAAGTATTTCGGGTAGGGCAAGATATGTTACATTCCACAACATCTACGTCTGGTACACTTAATTCACTAGCTAATAAAGCAAACTCATCTGGATCTTCCGAAGAACAGGAAACAATAAGAGGCGGGTCAAATTTTGCATATTCGGGAACTATATTTTCCAAAAAATAATCTATACCTTTCCCAGGAAGCCCAATGGATTGAATAATCCCTGCTTCAGTTTCAGCCATACGCGGCGTTGGGTTTCCATCGCGAGGCTCACGACAAATTGTCTTTGCCACGAGACCACCCAACTCATTAAGATCAATAAATTCGTCATATTCCCAAGAGAAAGAGCCCGAAGCTGGTGTTATCGGATTTTGAAGCGTTAACTCACCAATTTCAACTGATAGATCTACCATCCAACCGTCTCCTCCATCTTGAACACCGGCCCCTCTCGGCAAACTCGCCTCAACACCCGCTCGTTATTCACGTTAAATGTCCGCACGCAGACGTAACAAGCACCGACACCACAAACCATCAGTTGTTCCATAGCCACCTGCCCTGGAATCCCATATTTTCGTCCCTGATCCTTCAACAAATTCAATAAACGATTTGACCCGCACGTAAAAAATGCGTCAGCTTTCTGATCTTTGATAAGACCTTCAATAATATTTTTCACATTTGAAACGTCTGATGAGCCATCGGTATCAATTAACTCAATTACATCCGCATTATAACTCTCAAAGAGATCACGTGACATAACTACATCGCGATTACGGGCACTCAGAAGTGCAGTGACATTCACCCCAGCCTCAAATGCCATTTGCGATAAAGGTGCGAGTGTTGCCAAGCCTACTCCACGCCCCAGAACAACAATGTTTTTCCAATCTGGTTCAAGCCAAAACCCAACTCCCAAAGGACCTGCAATATTGAACTCATCTCCCGACTTAAGAGTGGCTATACCTCTAGTGCCACGCCCTTCACTCTTGTACAAAAATTCGATTCTTCCACCACTTTGATCAACTCTGTATACGCTCATAGGTCGCCTCATCCATACCTCTGCCCCATCCGGGGTTGGGCACAATAAATGAAAAAACTGCCCTGCTACTGCTGTTAATGCTTTTTTGTGCGCACCCAGAACAACCAGTTTGTATTCCTCATTGACCCAATCATTCGATATGACGTTACAAATAAACTCACCCGCAGGTTTATTTGGAAAAGGATCCAACTCCATAGCCCGTATTGCACCGGTTGTATAATTATTTTCAACTAAATGCCCCGACATAACCCACCTTCAAAATATAATGACTGATATATATTATAACTATTTTGTTTCAAAATAAATATATTTTCCAATTTTTTTACAATTTTCTGGAGTGACCAAAAAGTAATGTAATATTTATCCTTTGATTTTCATATCCATCCGCAAACTTCATTGAGCCCGATCCATGAAAAAGCCTAGAGTCAAAAATAACTGCACGATTTTCACGGTATGGAATTTCAAGCGAGTCAGTGTTCTTTTGAAGAATCCACTTTTCAATGCGTGCCTTATCATCAGAATAGTTAGATAGAGACCAATCTGCAGGTGGCAAGTGCCGATGAACAATCAAGCCCCCATGTTCTGGCTCGAGATTAGCGTTATCTGGAGTTAGCCAGATATTTAAACTCAATTTTGCTTCGTCGGAATGCATTCCTATCCTAGCTTCAGAAGACACACCTTTAAATGCCCAACCCTGCACTAAAGGCAAATTACGAAATGCTGACGTTTGACGTAGTGCAGTCACTAACTGTAAAAACAATGGAGAGGCCAGGCCAGTTTCAAGATAGGTTGCAACAAATCCATCGATATGTGTGAAATCATTCCAAATAGTACTTTTTAATAAATAATAGCGAAGCATTTTTAACGCGTCTTCATGCAGCAAGCCGTCAATAATTTGTGGGCCATCCTTAATTTCATCCAAGGAATTAAGAATAGAGATAGCCTTAACTGTCAGAGGTTCACTTACTTTTTCTGCCAAAACAATATTTGTAGGTTGGTTAAAAAATTCCTCAAGGGATTTTGACCATGTTTTAGAGAGTCTAACTGGTTCGTTTTCATCTTCGGGCCAGTGGATCTCTGATTCTAAATTGGATAGTATTTTAGCATATTTTTTACCCTTTCCAGAGTACGATAATTGATCCAAGTCATGTCTCAGTTTGAGGCGAGAAATTTTACTCGGTCGGAATTCCAACGATGCTCTCACTAAAAAAATCTTCTCAAAGTCATTTAATGCGGCAGCTTCATCACCAAGAGCCAAGAGAGCCAAGGCTCTGCCTCTAAGCGCCCCAAGATAATTTTCATTTCGCAAAAGAACAGCATCATATGCTTCTACGGCTTCTGTAAACCGTTGCCAAAAAAATAATGCATCACCTTTCGCGACATAAGCCTGAAAAAAATTTGGATCTATTTCTATTGCGGTCTGATATCCTGCGAGTGCCCCACGCATATTACCAGTAGCTCGCAGGATGCCGGCCCGATTGGCGTGAGCCCGCGCGTGATCAGGCTTTGCCTTAATAACCATATTAAAAGTTTCGATAGCTGCGTTGTGTTCATTCTTACGTGCCAACAACACACCAAGATTGTGACGCGCTCCGACATGATACGGTTTTAATTTTAAAGCCTCTCTCCAACAGGATTCTGCATAAATCAAGTCACCTGATTTGTAGGCATCGATTGCCTTTGCAGCAACAGCTTCAAATTCTTTTGTGTAGGAGTCGGCCATGACTCATTTCTTTCCTATACCGCATGAATTGCAATTAAAGACCTCAGGTAAGTTGCTCCAGCACATCCCTTCTTTGATCTAAGCCACATATTTTCAACAGTTCTTTGATGTAATGCGAGAGCCTCTTCCGCGGAAGTAATCATGGCGATTCCCGCACTAATATTTGGCTGTTCACCAAGACGAAACGGACTGAGGGCGAGCAACCGGCGGTGAGCTTGGCGAAAGATTTGAAAACTATTATGCGGCAAGGTTCCGGGAATAATTCCAATCTGTACGCCGATTGGTTCCGACTCCATCAAATTTGCCAAGTGACAGGCCTCTGCGCGGGCTGCCGCGCGCCGTTTAAACTGAATATCTGGACTTAACCCAATTTTGCCAACTAAACCGTTGCTTAAAAACCGTTCAATTTCTGTTCCTGATATTAAATTTAGAATGCCAGGCCTCCGCCTCATGTATGAGTCTTTTCGTCTCCTTAAAACTTCTAACAAGTTGCTTACCCGCGAATCTGTACCTTCTGGTAAACTTTCAGCCAAAACTTCAGCCAAAACCCCGTGGAACTCTTCACTTGCTAGAAGATAGGATATTGATCCCGCCAAAACCGTAATATGCTCACTTGCCTCTTCGATTTGGCGTAAACGTTCAAAGAAACTCACCGCAGATCCGATGTACTCCACGCCAACTCCCAAGAGAGTCGGTACGGAAACATCTAGCAGCTCCGACAGGCGTTCAAGCGTATCAATTTTTACTAATTCACCCTTTTCAAGACGATAAAGAGCTGTGCGTGATACACCAATGCGTTTTGCAATTTCTTCCGCACTAAGCCCAGATCCTAAACGGAATGCCTTTAGTCTATCACCAATATCGTCAAATAATAGTGTCATTGCTGCCCTGAAATTACTTCAAGCTGCACCCTGCACCCTACCGCCATGAATCAGAGCACAAATTTCTGCAGGACTAATTGGCGCCTTATCAATACACACTCCGAAGGGCTGTAACGCGTTCTCAACAGCAGAAATCACAGCCGCGGGGGTCGGCACAACGCCACACTCGCCAACCCCTTTAACACCAAGAGGATTTAGTGGGGAAGGGGACTCATTGTGGATCACTTCAACATTGGGCATTTCTGTTGCTGTCACCAAGAGATACTCAGCGAAATTGGTCGTCACAGGATTAGCATCCTGATCATAACCCATCCATTCAAACAAAGAATTACCAATTCCATGTGCGGCACTGCCATGTATTTGGCCATCAGCCATCATAGAATTGATTATGACACCGCTATCGTGAGCAAGAATAAATTTCTGAATTTCTACCCCACCCGTCTCCGGATCAACCTCAACCTCAATAATATTTGTGCCATTAGCAAAGGCAAGATTATCCAGAACCACGTTTTCGGTAGCTTCTAAACCAGGCTCCATGCCTTCGGGCAATGCATAGCCCGGCGTTCCCGCAACAGCATTTGCTACATCACCGAGAGATATCTTCATATCTGTGCCACGAATACAAACCTGATCACCTTCAATGTCTAAGTCTTCTTCAGATGCTTCTAACAATTGAGCAGCAATTTTAAGGGTTTTTTCTCTAACTTTCAGCGCTGCAACATGCGCCGAAGTGCCTGCAACCACCGCAAGCCTGCTATTTGAAGTACCTATACCGAGTGCGTTCGCGTGGGTATCCCCACCGACCAGCGTAACGTTATTAACATCAGCACCCAACTGTTCACCAACAATCTGTGCTAGCATTGTATGTGTTCCTTGGCCGATAGCCACACCACCGGTGTATACATGAACCTTACCGGAAGGACCAATTCTAACGGTTACCTGCTCGAACGGACCACGACCTGTACCTTTTACAAAATTTGATATACCAATTCCAAGGTATCTACCTTCTTTTCGAGCTTCCTCCTGTCTTGATGGAAACCCTGCCCAATCAGCAGCTTCTTCCGCAAGATGTTGACATTTAGGATAATTTCCAGAGTCCAATAAAACTGGCATTCCACCGCGTGTTTTCAAGGGTTTTTCATAGGGCATTTTATCACCCGGAATAAGATTTCTACGTCGAATTTCTGCACGATCGATACCCAACTCCGATGCAGCACGATCTAGAAGCCGTTCCATAACAAAAACACCTTGTGGGTGCCCAGCACCACGAACTGGTGTCACGGGAACCTTGTTAGTCAACGCAACCTTAACTGTCATGTGAAAATTTTCGATCTCATAAGGCAACGAAGTAGTCTCAGCGGCGTTGTAGGGTAAATTTACTCCACGCGCAGTGTAGGCACCATGATCATGAATAACTTCCCCTCTGACTCCCTGTATTAACCCATTATCGTCTAGTGCTATTTCAACTTCCCAATACTGATCACGTTCCTGCGTAGTACTAGTAAAATGTTCTCTACGATCTTCTATCCATTTAATAGGTCTATTTAAAATTTTTGTAGCTAACAGCAGAGATACGTCTTCTTGATAGACCACTAACTTCGGACCAAATCCACCGCCGACATGGGGGGTGACAACTCGTATCCGGTTTTCATCTATTCCAGTAATTTCAACAAATGTTCTCATCAATGAATGTGGCATCTGATGTGATGTCCAGAGTGTTAGTTCGTCCGAAATCTCTTCATATTGAACAACACAACCTCTACACTCGATAGAGTGACTGCCTCCTCGATGAATCATTAATGATTCACTAAAAACATGAGGAGAGTCCAGAAAGGCTTTTTCAACGTTACCATATTCCATAAGAAATTCAGCCATTAGATTGTGGGGAGCATCTAATCTAGCTGTCGGAGAACCTTCTTTAAGTGCTTTTTGACAATCATTTACTGCAGGGAGTGGATCATATTCAACCTCGACCATGGCCGCCGCATCTTCTGCAAGATGACGAGTGTTAGCCACAACTATTGCCACTGGCTCCCCAACGTAAGCAACTTCTTTCTCTGCCAATATGGGACGATCACTCTCTTGCCGATAACTAGGACTTGGCAAACCAACTACTAAATATTCGCTGATCAGGTGGGGTCTAAAATCCTTCAAAGAAAGTACAGCAATCACACCTTCACATTCACTTGCTGCGAGGCCGTCAATTCTATTTATTTTGGCATGAGCAAATGGGCTGCGAACAAAACATGCATGCAGCATTCCCGGCAAAAAAATGTCGTCAACAAAGTTTGCTTGTCCTCTCAACAGCACCGGATCTTCTAGACGTTTAATGTCCTTTCCAAAAAGCTTAGAATCAGGCATTTATACTTTCCTCGTACTGGTTCCAAAACGTTACATAGGGATGGAAGATGCAGATTGCCATAACAGAAATATATTAGTTTGTAAAAATAACGGCAGTTTAACTGCACACGAAAACCTTTTCTATAGTGAAAAATAATTCTATATCTATTCTATGAATATTAAAACAAACGAACTTCTCGGGCATTTAGGTGATTCAGTTCCACGGCTAGAAGACCCCCCCTTAATTACAGGCAAGGGGCGCTTCGCTGGGGATATAAATTTTCCTAACCAGTTACATATGAGGATAGTCAGAAGCCCTCTTGCTCACGGTAGAATTATAGGGGTGGACAAAACCGCTGCACTCCAGGTTGAGGGGGTTGTGGACATTTGGTCTGCTGATGATATAAAAGATATTCCCCCAATTGACTTTCGAGAGGGTAGCAACCCAGCGTTGGCGTTGTTTCGTCAGTATCCTCTTGCACGGGATTTAGTTCGTTATGTTGGTGACCCTGTTGCTGCAGTTTTTGCAGAAGACCCCTACATAGCGGAGGATGCTGCTGAGCATGTGATACTTGACTTAGAACCTTTGGAGGTGTTGATAAACGCAGATGATCCTCCACAAGATTTTAAAGATGGGTACACAACAGAGGCAGCATTAGTAGAGCAAAGCTACGGTGATGTTGAAAGAGCTTTCGCTGAAGCATTTAAAATTGTTGAAGTTGATGTGAAAGTCGGTCGACATTCGGGCGTTCCTTTGGAAACACGAGGAAATGTTGGAAGGTACGACGCGTCCCGAGATATAGTTGAGTTATACGGTGCAGCAAAAGTACCACACCGAAATCGCGATACAATTTGCCGTATGCTCGGGCGCCCCTCATCCGGCGTTCATTTATTTGAGGGACATACGGGAGGAGGCTTCGGTATCAGAGGGGAATTGTATCCAGAAGATGTATTAGTTTGTGTGGCAGCGATGAGGCTTGATCGGCCTGTAAAGTGGATTGAGGATCGACAAGAGAATCTGATGGCTGCAAATCACTCTCGTCAACAGCGACATATTTGTAAGGCTGCTGTCGCAGAAGATGGGGAAGTGATAGCAATTGATGACGAGTTATATTTAGATCAAGGTGGGTACATCCGCACACACGGTACCAGAGTAGCTAATATGACCACCGGCACCCTGCCAGGTCCTTATCGCATCCCCAATTACAGGGCCGTGTGTCATTTTCGTTTAACAAACAAAACCCCAGCGGCTACCTACAGATCTCCCGGGCGCTTTGAAGGTACATTCGTACGGGAACGTTTAATGGATAAAATTGCCCAAGAGATGGGAATGGACCCAGTTGCAGTGCGTAGGCGTAATTTAATTGCTCTTGAAGAAATGCCTTACGGCCGTGATCTCGACGTTCTTGGTGACTCCGTAGAGCATGATCCCGGTGATTACGCGGGCCTGTTAGATCAAGGTTTAAAAGCCGTTCGATGGGAAAATCTAAAAGCAGACCTAGAGAAACGTCGTGCGAGCGGTGAACTGGTCGGTGTTGGGCTTTCAATGTTTTTTGAAAAAAGTGGGCTTGGCCCGTCTGATGGTGCAAAAATTTTTGTTGATACTACAGGACATATAGAGGTGATCACTGGCGGTGCCTCCCTCGGCCAAGGCTTCGAGACAGCAATGGCACAAATATGCGCCGAAGCACTTGGAGCCAATTACCGCAACATCAATGTTGTTCATGGACGAACTGACAGGATAGATTATGGCGTTGGAGCGCACGCTTCTCGCGCCAGCGTTTTGACAGGTAGCGCCGTAAATGCAACAGCTCTCTCTGTACGTAAAAAAGCCTTAGATATGGCGTCAGAGTTACTGCAAATGCGCTCAGACGATTTAACAATTACCAACGGGATAGTGCATCCGATCAACAACCCTGAAGGCGGTTCATTAACACTCGGCCAGATTGCTGAAGCTTTACTGCCCACTGCTAAAGAAAGAGGAGATAAAGTGCCGTACCTAGCTGCGGAAGAGTGGTTCAATATTGACCATCAAACTTACCCTTACGGACATCATATTTGCGTGGTGAAGGTGGATGAAGAAACAGGAAAAACTGAAGTCGAAAAATATTTTATAGCATACGATATAGGAAGATCTATTAACCCTATGCTAGTTGAAGGCCAGCTTGTTGGAGCATTAGCTCAGGGATTAGGTGGTTCACTTTATGAAGAGTTTACCTATGATCCTAATGGAGAACCTTTGTCTGTGACATTCGCTGATTATCTCATTCCGACGATGAAGGAAATTCCCAATCCGGAAATTTTATTAACTGAAGATTTTCCATCGATACGAACCCCCATAGGAATAAAAGGGGCTGGAGAAGCAGGTATCACAGGCGCCGCGGCAGCAATTGCGAGCGCAATTGATGATGCAATCGGAATTCCCGGAGCGATAAAGCAAGTTCCAGTTTCACCCCAACGTTTAAAAGCTATTCTCGACAAACGGATATAAATTTTCAAGGAGCTTCTGTTATGCCTAATAAGGACTTACGCGATTGGATCAGTGATCTTGAAGCAAACAATCAAGTGCAGCATTTCTCTGGGGTTGAGCGCGAGGAAGAAATCGGCGCGTTAGTAGACATCTATATGCGAC
>CESP01083596.1_pt1 | contig 9981 bp, 8 predicted proteins | sample 531211 | NCBI WGS metagenome assembly CESP01 (sample SAMEA2622074, study PRJEB7988) | marine metagenome | biome: marine biome (ENVO:00000447); feature: surface water layer (ENVO:00002042); material: "saline water (ENVO:00002010), including plankton (ENVO:xxxxxxxx)" | depth 5 m | reverse complement strand
GCAGTTGTTGTAAATGGAGCAGTTTCGGCAGGTATTGGTTTAACACCGTATGGAGCTCTTGGAAATTCCTTAAATATTTTTGGCAGAAGTGGATCTATAGTTTTTGACATAATCAAATATGCATTAAATAGATCTTCACCATTTTCATAGTAAAATCTTGGACTCGTTCTCAAATAATTTAAAAATGAATTAAAATCACCATCCCAATTAACTTGTGCAATTATTTGTTCCATTTCCATTCTAATTCTTTTAATTTCTTTGAGGCCAATATTGTGAATATCTTCAGGTGTTAAGTCAGTTGTTGTATAAAATTTAGCTAGAAATTTATAATATTCCTTACCATTTGGAATATCCTTTATACCAATACTGTCTCTTGAATTTGGTAGATAATCATCTTTCAAAAAATTAAAAAGTTTTTCATAAGCAGGATTAATTTTATTTTGTATCAATTCTTTTGCTTCATTAATAAGATTAGCTTTCTCATCTTTTGTTAAAAGAGAGTCATCAGCATCAAGAAAAACCTTCATGTATGGATTTGAATCAATGTCTGATTCGATAATTGACTTTAATTGAGCTATAACACCTCTAGTAACTAATTTTGGTTGAGTATGACCATTCAATAGACCTTCTTTATTTATTTCAAGTGCGTTATATATATTAGTTTCAAACTGTTCAAGCCTATTCAACCAATCAAAATAGTCTTGTTTTGATGTGTAAACTAATCTATTTCCAGTTTCATAGAAACTTTGAATTCCTCCTCTTTGATTAAGTCTCAAATAATACGTAGGAAAGTCTTTTGTACCAATTGAGCTTAAAAGATCAAATTCTTTTAGTTTATAGTTTAATTTATTCTCTTCAGATAATTTTGATATATCAATTGATTTGAGTAATTTTAGAGACTGCTCGTCTGATTTTTTACCTTTATTAAAATTATCAATGTCATTTGAACTAATTTTGTTATTATTTCTTTTATCACCTGTATATGAAGCAAATAAGGGATTATCATCAAGTGTTTTTTGCCAATCATTTTCAAGATAAGTCAGAAATTTTTTATTCTCATCAATTTCAATAGAGGATATTTCAGGATTAACTTTAGTCTCTACAGTTGCACATGAAAACAGTAAAATAAAAGATAGTATGAATATGATTGAATTTATTTTCATTACATATTTGGATAATTAGGACCGCCAGGGCCTTCTGGGGTAACCCAATTTATATTTTGTGATGGATCTTTTATATCACATGTTTTGCAATGCACACAATTCTGCCCATTAATTACAAATTTCTTCTCATTATTTTTTTCAACCACTTCATATACTCCAGCTGGGCAGTATCTTTGTGCAGGTTCATCATACATCGGCAAATTTATACTTATTGGAATCGATGGATCTTTCAGTTGAAGATGGCATGGTTGATCTTCTTCATGATTTGTATTTGATAAATAAACTGATGACAACTTATCAAAAGAGTAAATACCATCAGGTTTTGGATAAGCAATTTTAGGCATTTCGTCAGATTTTTTTAGACAAGCATAGTCTGGAGTTGGATGATTAAGTGTGAAAGGAAGTTTCCCTCTAAAAATGAATTGATCAATTGCATTGCAAGCAGCTCCAACTAGTGCACCAAATTTATGAAAGAAAGGACCAAAATTTCTAGATTTATAGAGCTCACTATAAATCCATGAATCTTTAATTCTTTCATCATATGACAGATTAGAAGTACCATGAAGCTCTTCAAAAATATGTAAACCAGCAATTTCACCAGATTTCATTGCCGTATGTGAACCTTTAATTTTAGAAAAAACAAGTGTACCTGCATTACAACCTATTAAGAGACCACCAGGAAATTCCATCTTCGGTAAAGATTGCAGACCACCTTTAATTAATGCTCTTGCTCCATATGTAAGTCTTTCACCACCTTCAAGATATTTCTTAATCGAGGGATGTGTTTTCCATTTTTGGAATTCATCAAACGGACTTAAATGTGGATTTTTATAATCTAGTGGTATTACATATCCAAGATAAACTTCATTATTTTCACCATGATATAAATATGATCCAGAAGGTGTATCAAATGGAGTTGGCCATCCATTTGTATGAATTACTAAACCTTCCTCATGAAGTTCAGGATTTATTTTCCACACTTCTTTAAAACCAATTCCATAATGTTGAGGATCTTTATTTTCACTTAAATTGAATTTATGTATTACTTGTTTACCTAAATGTCCTCTACATCCTTCTCCAAGAATTGTATATTTTGCTCTAATATTAATTCCAGGTTCATTACCAGGCTTTAACTCTCCAGATTCTGAAATTCCCATATCACCAGTTTGAACTCCAACAACTTTGTTATCCTCAATAAGTAACTGGCTTGCTGGGAAACCAGGAAAAACTTCAACACCTAAATTTTCTGCCTGTTCACCTAACCATCTGCATAAATTTCCAAGACTAATAACATAGTTACCATGATTATTCATTGGAGGCATAATAAAGGAGGGCACTGGAATACCAATCTTTTCAAGAAGAAATAAAAGCTTATCTTTTTTTACTGGCGTATTGAGAGGAGCACCTAATTCTTTCCAATTTGGTAACAATTCGTCAAGAGCATTAGGTTGAAAAACATTACCAGATAAAATATGTGCACCAATTTCTGAACCTTTTTCTAATAAGCATATACTGTAATTGGTTCCATTTTTTTGATTAAGTTGAGCAAATTTTATTGCTGTAGCTAGGCCTGAAGGTCCACCTCCGACTACAACGACATCATACTCCATAGTTTCTCTGTGCATAAGATCTTATTTGTATTGTAATTGCATATTTAAATACATTATAATTATAGTCTATTATAAGTAGAATTTATAATTAATAAAGAGATAAATAAGCAATATTTATATTAAATATTCTAATTTATAAGTACAATTTAGACTAATTATAGGGATATTATATTCAAATGAAAATCTTAGTACCAATTAAAAGAGTTGTTGACTACAACGTAAAAGTAAGACCGTTGTCTGACAATACAGATGTTGATCTTAATAATGTAAAGATGGCAGTAAATCCATTTTGTGAAATTGCATTGGAGGAAGCAGTAAGACTCAAAGAATCTGGTCAAGCTTCTGAAGTTGTAGCAATCTCAGTAGGAAAGTCAGATGCACAAGAGCAACTTAGAACAGCTCTTGCTCTTGGAGCAGACAGAGCAACACTTGTTGAAACGGATATGCTTCTCGAACCTCTTGCTATCTCAAAAGTTTTAAAAAATATTGTTGGTGAAGAAAAGCCAGACTTAATTATTTTAGGCAAACAAGCTATCGATGGTGACAATAACCAAACCGGTCAAATGCTTGCAGCAATGCTTGACTATCCGCAAGCTACAAATGCATCTGAAGTTAAACTCGATTCATCTAGTGTTGAAGTTACTAGAGAAATTGATGGTGGTTTGCAAACTTTAAGATTAAATATTCCAGCGATAATAACAACTGACTTGAGACTAAATGAACCAAGGTATGCTTCTTTGCCAAACATTATGAAAGCAAAAAAGAAAGAGCTAAATGTTATACCTGTTGGCGATCTTAGTGTTGATGTTTCAGCAAGAACGGAAACAATATCTGTAGAATTACCACCAACTAGAGAAGCTGGAGTTATGGTTGAAACTGTTGATGAATTAATGGATAAATTAAAAAATGAGGCAAAGGTAATACAATGAGTATATTAGTAGTAGCAGAACATGATAATAAAAAGCTTAAAGGCTCAACATTTAATACTGTAGCCGCAGCATCAAAATTAACGGGTGAAGTAAGTCTTCTTGTTGCAGGATGTGGAGTTGATGATGTTGTGAGTGAAGCACAAACTTTAAATGGGATTTCGAAAGTTATAACTTGTGATAACAGCATTTATAAAAATTTTATTGCTGAAGATATGTCGGCTCTTGTTGTAGCTATTTCTGATGGATTTAGTCACATATTGGCACCATCAACAACATTCGGTAAAAACCTTATGCCTAGAGTGGCTGCAAAGCTAGATACACAACAAATATCAGATATTATTTCTGTTGAATCTGATGATACTTTTAAACGACCTATTTATGCTGGTAGTTGTATAGCTACTGTTAAGTCTAATGATTCAGTTAAAGTAATTACTGTTAGATCAACCGCTTTTGACCCTGTTGAAAAAGAAAATAGTGGTGTTGAAGTTACAACTGTTGATGCTGCTGATGCAATCGGTATATCTAGTTTTGTTTCTGAAGAACTCGCACAAAGTGATAGGCCTGAACTAACTGCTGCAAATATAGTAATCTCAGGTGGAAGAGGAATGCAGTCTGGTGATAACTTTCATTTGCTAGACTCAATAGCAGATAAACTTGGTGCTGCTGTTGGAGCTTCAAGAGCTGCAGTTGATGCAGGTTTTGTTCCTAATGATTATCAAGTGGGTCAAACTGGAAAAATTGTTGCTCCAGATTTATATATTGCAGTTGGAATATCTGGTGCTATTCAACATTTAGCCGGCATGAAAGATTCTAAAGTTATTGTTGCCATCAATAAAGATGAGGACGCACCAATTTTTCAAGTAGCTGATTATGGCCTAGTTGGTGACTTATTTAATGTTCTTCCAGAGATGGATTCAAAAATTTAATTGAATAATATCTTCGTCAAAGAAAATACCTTTATCATTACGTTAGTTATAAGTGTTTTATTTCTTTTAGTTTTCTATATTTTAAGCGCTCTTCAATTAATACAATCAACTGAGTCATTAGCATTCATTGGTGAAGCTTCAAGATGGTGTGAAAGAATAAGCGATGGAGCTTTTCGTGAACCAGTAAACACGTTAAGTAATCTTGGTTTTATGTTTGCTGGACTATTTATACTCTATAAATTATCTAATGAAGTTTCATTTAATGAATTTTCTGGTTTAAATAAAATAACAATATTGTACGGTGTTGCAGTTGTATATCTTGGACCTGGTTCAATGATGATGCATGGTACTAATACTGAATGGGGTGGTTGGGCAGATAATTTAAGCATGATTATGTATATCATTCTTCCTTGGCTTTACAACTGCTATAAGATGTCTAATTGGTCTGTTAGCACATTAATGAAAATATATTTCGCAACCATAATTGTATATTCATTCATGAGGGCAATGTTTGGATATGAAATGGGTATTGGTCTTGATCTTTTTGGTGTATCTATAGGTTTATGGGTTATAAGTGAATTTTTATATAGATTCTGGTCACCAACAATGCGAATTCTATCAGGTTTTGTAGGTTTTTTAGTTTTAATGCTTTTTGGAACTATGCCAGTTGAAGTTTTTAATGATTTTAATGAATATTGGTGGATTATATTTTTTTGGTTGCCTGGACTGCTAGCTAACAAGAAACCTTTAGGAGTTAGAACATATAGATGGTATTTCGCTGGGATGATTGCATATATGAGTGCTTTCGCAATTTGGTTAACTGGAGTACCTGATAGTCCATCATGCGATCCTGACTCAATGTTCCAAGCGCATGGTTATTGGCATTTATTAACGGCTATAGCAACAATATTTTTCTTTTATCATTATAGATCTGAGAAATTAATCTAGTATTGATTCACATCCAGTTCCTTTTAAAAATTCCATAACTTGTTTTTTATCATCGCCACATAAAGAGTTAAATTCATCTTTAATCCAACTAAGACACTTAACTTGATATGGAAATGTTTTTTGTTTCCATTTAGATCCGTCGATTTTAGTTTCCCATATTTCATCACCATTTAAATATGCTTCTGAATTAGCTACCAAGCATGGTATGTATACTTTTCCAACCTCATGAAAAATTGCTTTCAAAGTTTCAGATGATTTATTTAATTTTATCCAACCAATCTTATTATCTTCAAAGTAATTAATTTTAGAATTGACTTTTTCATTTTTAATTCCAAAAAACTTACCAACGCCACCCATATTATGCAAACCAGATAAATCTGACATTACATTAACCCAAGAAATTGTTCTAGGCGATTCCTTGTATGCTATGTTGCTTGGTGTTGGATCAAAACCAACTAATTGTGTTAATTGACCATAAAGACCAAAATCTGATGATGATGGTCGTTCACCAAACATGAAGGATTGAACTGATAGATGTTTTTCAAGCAATTTAAGATATCTTTTGTAACTTTTATCTATTAAATCAGCAGTATCATGATTTGATCCAACTACCCAGAGTCTATTAATTTGTCTATCAGCAATAACATCGCCAAATAACTTCAGAGATTCATTATCTATATTTAATTTATGTTGAAGGACTAGCATCTTTTTTGCATTTTCTGCATCTTCATCAAAGTACCACCTGTAATGAAACATATATTTTGTGGTCCATTCATCAGCAAAGTCTTCAAGAAGATAGTTTAAAAATGCCAATACAGGTGAGGGGGGTATTACTGATTTAGATTTATATAATTTTTCAAGTTCTCTTATGATGGGTGTTGTATCTGTTTTACAAACATTTAAATTATTCTCATCTTTAAAGACTAATGTTGGTAATAGCACTGGTTTTGGTGGATCTATTTTAAGCAACGAGAGATTATGAACTACATCGCCCCAAGAAACTGTGTAAGGTATGTTTCTATATCTTAGAAGTGATAATATTTTTTGTGTATAAGGAGAGCCAACATTTCCAAAAACTTTTATAGGTTCAGACATTGCATTTTATCCAAGCGGATCTGCATTTTCTGTTCCAAGCATTATTGCTTTTTGAAATGCTGGTCTTGATTCAATATTTTTTACATAGTTTTTTATATTACTCATCTCATCACTAACAGTTCCAAATCTATTAGCCATGAAACATGAGTGACCTAACATACAGTCTGCTGCTGAAAAATTTCCTATTAAATAATCTTTACCTTCTAAAAAACTATTAACAGGTGACAATGATTTAGATAATAAGCTCATAGCTTGGTTTAATACTGTTTCATCTCTTCTATCAGGAGGTAATAGAACAGTTTGAACTACGATCTGATTCATTGGAGGCATGACCATTCCTTCACAATAATGAAACCATTGAAGATAATATGGATATTCTGATGAATTAACATCAGGCTTTAGACCTTTGTCATCGTATTTATCCAGAATATACTGAATGATTGCTCCAGATTCGAAAATTGATACGTCTCCGTCCTCAATAACAGGAACTCTGCCAAGTGCATGTCTTGATCTATGTTCGGGAGATTTTAAACCTTCTTTAGTGAATGGTAGTACCTCTAATTCATACTCCATTTCTAACTCTTCAAGGAGCCATGCAACTCTTCCAGCTCTTGTACTCGGTGTTAAATATAGTTTAATCATTTTTAGACCTCATTTTTTTACCATTTTTTGTGCATTTTTGATGAATGCTTTAGTTTGTTCTTCATCATTTAATCTTTTATCAATATTAATTTCAATTGGTACTTTAATACCTTTTAGCATTCCAGGCTGTTCATACATTGCATTTTTCCATCTTTCTAAATGTTCTAGTCCATCAGTAGATACACCAGACCATTTATGAGTTCTAACCCAACACCAATTTGCTATATCTGCTATTGAATAATCTTCAGCCAACCATTCATTTTTCTCTAAATGAGAATCAAGAACTTCAAATAATCTCCTTGACTCATTTTGGTATCTATCAATTGCAGGTTGAATTTTTTCAGGAAAATATCGAAAAAAAACGTTTGCTTGTCCCATCATTGGACCAACGCCTCCCATTTGAAACATTAACCATTCCATTACTTTTGCTCTTTTACTTTCGTCTTTGCCTATGAGTTTTTCTGCTTTATCTGCTAAATAAATCATAATTGCACCTGATTCAAAAATTGATAAGTTATTTGATGTATCAATAATTGCAGGAATTCTTCCATTCGGACTAATCTCTAGAAAATCTGGTTTTTTTTGTTCACCCTCAGAAAGATTAACAAGAATAGCTTTATAGTCCATTTCCAATGCCTCAAGTGTGCAGGAAACTTTATGTCCGTTTGGAGTAGGGGCTGTATATAATTCAATCATATTTAGTCATTAATAAAATCAATTAATACTTTAGATAATTCTTTTGGTTTAGTCCATTGAAAAAAATGACCACCACCAATATTTGGTGCACTAATAGCATTTGGTACCATATTCAATACATCTTTTTCCATACCATTTGTAACAGGATCATTACCTGCAAAAACAGATAAGAATGGCTTATCTGTTTTGTTAAAAAAATCTCTCGCTCTTTTTTGGGCATCTAATGATTGATCAGGTATCAATGGTACATGACTTGGCATAGCCCTGCATGCCATTTTATATTTAGGTGAAGGAAAAGGCGCTTCATAAGCTTTCATTAGATCACTCATATAAGGTGATATTTTAGATAAACCTAGACTATGGAAAATATAATGATTTCTAATTTCATTTGCTGGTTTGCCTTCCATCATTGATGAATTCAATAAGCCAACTGGTAGATTTTTAGTATCCCAACAGAATTTTTGCCAATACATAAATTTTAGAGCCGGATGAGTTTCTCTAGAGTCCATTTTTCTTACTTCTTTTGACATACTCATTGGTGTGAGTTTTATTTTTGATTTTCTAAATTCCTTAACTTTATCAATTACCTCTTTTGATGTATTGGGTACATATGGCAGTCCTGTGTTTCCCATTGAAACTTTTATAAATCTATCTGGATTATCAGCAATCATTCTTAAGCCTATTAACCCACCCCAGTCTTGGCCAAAAAATATCAAATTATTTAAATCATTTTTAATAAGCCATTCATTCATCCAATTTACTTGATTTTGATAACTATAATCTTCTCTAGAAGCAGGTTTATCTGATTTACCATATCCAACTAAATCTGGTGCTATTACTCTTATTCCAGCATCATTAAGAATGGGTATCATTTTAGAATATAAATAACTCCAAACTGGTTGGCCGTGCATGGCTAACAAAATTGGACCGTCAGATGGGCCTTCATCGATATGATGTATCCTTATTTCAGTTCCATCATCTGCAAAAATATCTGTATATATTGGATCGAAAGGGTAACCCTTGATATTTGTGAAATACTTATCTGGAGTTCTTAATACCTTCATTTAAAATCTTTAATTACTTCATCATTTATTAATTCATTGATCAATTCTTCAAATGGATCATCCTGTCCAAAATAATACTTTCCTTTATAAACATTCAAGGGAACTCCATGGTGCCCAGCTTCTTTTTGATCTAATTGATTCATTTCGATTTCTTCAATTAAACTTTTTTCATTTGATTTTACTGATTCTCTTACTTCATCTAAATCTTCTCCAAATTCTAGTAATAGATCTTTTAATTTGTCATCAGTATTCCAATTTTTTACGCTCCATATCAAAGTTGATAACTCATATGCAAACTCTATTCCTTTACCCCTGTTACACATTAACTGGCCCATATGACATACATCAAATATATAGGGTTGATGATCAGCTATTTTTCCAGTCAATGTATTTTGTCTGATTGGATCAGGTTTTATTGGCACAATTAATGGCATATCCAATTTTTTTGCTTTTTTCTTAAAATCTCTCATGAATGGAATAAAAAAGAATATATTTTTATTATCAAACCATTCAGGCATCCTTATAGCTATGGGATAAACGATTTTAAAATTTATATCCAAGTTATATTCATTCTTAAGTTTTAACATTCTTGGAAGGATTAAATATGAATATGGACTTCTGTATGAAAAATAAAATTCAATCATATTGAGCACTTCCTTTTTTTAATGATAAATAAAACATTATCATAAAGTATATCAATATTGGTATGTTGCCAATTACCCCTGGAGGTGTGTTTATATAGTAATCATCGGTCAAAGGATGAAGTGAACCTGAAATTAATCTAAAGCAATGATCTAAGAGACATATCATATATATTAAGGGTACGAGGCTTTTATATTTAATAAATAAAATTAATAAAAATAATGTTAATGATACCTGTGTTGCTCCCCAAAGCGATGCAAATAAAT
>CESP01029917.1_pt1 | contig 10000 bp, 5 predicted proteins | sample 531211 | NCBI WGS metagenome assembly CESP01 (sample SAMEA2622074, study PRJEB7988) | marine metagenome | biome: marine biome (ENVO:00000447); feature: surface water layer (ENVO:00002042); material: "saline water (ENVO:00002010), including plankton (ENVO:xxxxxxxx)" | depth 5 m | reverse complement strand
ATTAGACAGTATGCAGAAGGGTGGACAATGGAGAGAATAATGTCTACCGCTGAGTCTGCAGTAACCTTCGCGGTTGGTAATGATATTCCGGTAATGTTTGTCACTGAAGATACCACAAGAAGTAATCCAGAGGATATCAAGAAGGTGTATACTCGCGCTATGGAATTGGGAGCGGATAGGATTTGTGTGTGCGACACATGTGGGCATGTTACTCCGAGTGGAGTTAAGAAACTACTGGGATTCATTCAAGATGAGGTCATACCCGACTCTGGCTTCAAAAGAAGAGATATCGAAGTAAACTGGCATGGACACCAAGACAGGGGATTGGGTGTCGCGAATAATCTTGCTGCCTATGAAGCCGGAGCAGATGTGATACATGGTACTGCGTTGGGAGTGGGAGAGAGATCAGGCAATGCTCCTTTAGATCAAACTCTAGTGAATCTCAGCCTAATGGGTGTGGTAAACAATGACTTGACTTCACTGAGTGAGTACATGAAAAAGGCTCATGAATATGTAGGAGTGGCCCTTCCAAGGAATTATCCAGTTTTTGGCGAAGATGCTTTTGAAACGGGTACGGGGGTGCATGCTAGTGCAGTTGTCAAGGCCATGGCCAAGGGCGATCATTGGCTTGCTGATAGGGTCTACTCAGGAGTACCAGCCGGAGATTACGGATTACGGCAGGTAATCCGCATAGGCCATATGAGCGGAAGGTCAAACATCACATGGTGGCTGAGTGAGAATAACTATCCTGTAGATGATGAAATTGTTGAGTACTTATTTCAGATCGCCAAGTCCCAGAGAAGACTGATGACGGATAGTGAGGTTCATTCTGAAATCTCCAAATTCAATAATAACAGATGAATTTTGTCGCTAACACCAATTACGAACGCCTATATGTCTTGATTGGGCGAGTCTGATCATGCGATATGCAATTACGATGGTGCTAATCATTCTGATGATGCCCCTATCGGGTATTGCATCAGCAGAGAATAAGACTGTAGACAAGGATAGCTATCAAAACAACTCTATCCTGGAAAGCTACTCCATGCAAGTCAAGATTGCATTTGATAGGGTCAGTAACTTGGAGTCATACACTACTGAAGAGTTACATCATTCTAGAGAGTGGTTAGTAGTCACTAGCATACCCATTTCGGAGCATACTATGACTCATGCAAAACCTATTTCCAGCAAGGAAACTGAGATATTGCCAGGTTCATTTGTGTGGGAGCTTGAAGGTGGTGCGAAACCAATAGAAAGACTTTCAGAGGCCCTTAGGATTGGGGAGATTGAGTCTTTCTCCCCCTTGTTAGAAAGAATTCATCATGAAAGATACCTTCCTAATGATCCTGAGATAAGCTCTCAATGGCACCTAGATAACTACGGCCAGACAGGAGGGGTTTCGGGCGAAGATGCTAACCTCACGGGAGCATGGGACTCCTACAACGGGTCGGGAGTGGTAATCAGCATTGTTGATGATGGCCTTGATATCTCGCACCCCGATATCTCCCCTAACTATGATCAATCAGCATCTTACGATTGGTGTAATGATGACTCAGATCCGACTCCCCTAAGTTCCGATGGTCATGGAACTGCTGCGGCAGGGGTTGCCGCCGCGACTGGAAACAATTCCCTGTACGTCTCAGGGGCCGCATTTGGGGCCAGTGTTGCAGGATCGAATCTCATTTCATGCTCGACATCGGATTATTTAGAATCTCAAGCGTTGAGCTATGAGAATGACTACATAGATATCTACTCTAACTCATGGGGCCCTACTGATGATGGACAGAGGCTTGGCGCTCCCGGTCCGTTGATGACCGCTGCCTTCGAGAGTGATGTGTATCAAGGAAGAGATGGTTTGGGAAATGTAATCACGTGGGCGGCTGGAAATGGCAATGCCTCGGATGATGACTCCAACTACGATGGTTATGCGAACAGTAGATTCACCATTGCGGTGACTGCAATAACACACCTCGGACGGCAATCTTACTATGCCGAACCCGGAGCAAATATCCTAGTCGCGGCACACTCCAATGGTGATGGTGAGAGCATTACTACTACGGATATCGTCGGCTCTGGAGGGTACAATTCTTCAGGCAACATCACCGATACCTTCGGAGGGACGTCCAGTGCGACTCCTCTGGCCTCTGGTGTTATCGCTCTGATGCTAGAAGCTAACCAAAACCTAACTTGGAGAGATGTTCAGCATATCTTAGTCAATAGTGCAAGGATGAATCATCAAAGCGATTCTTCGTGGGAGGTAAATGGGGCTGGACACGATGTTTCTCATAAGTATGGGTTTGGGGCAGTTGATGCGGGAGCAGCTGTCTCAATGGCTTCTTCGTGGACCAATGTGGATGAAGAAGTGAATCTAACCATCGGCCCAATGGTAGAGAACTTCCAGATTGATGACGGGAACTCATCGTGGAGTGTATTTAACACCACGATAACGATGGATATGGCAATTGAAAGTATTGACGTGGTTGTAGATATCTCTCATAATTACAGAGGAAATCTCGAGATAGTACTCGTCTCTCCATCCGGGAAGGAGTCATGGCTAGCAGAAGAGAGGAGTGATAACGGGAATGATTATGATAACTGGACTTTCAATACTGTTCATCATTGGGACGAGTCATCCTTAGGGAATTGGCAACTCAAAGTCAGAGATGTTAATTCTGGTCAGAGTGGGACATTGAACCATTGGTCGATGATATTCCATGGTACTGACGCGGATCTTGACCATGATGATGATGGCCTTGAAGATGTTGATGAGACCGAGATATGGGGGACGGACCCCTACGATCCAGATACAGACGATGATGGCCTGAATGATTATGAGGAAGTGATGAATTACAGCACCAACCCGCTATCATCTGATTCAGACCTAGATGGATTAGGAGATCTTGAGGAAATAGCTGTCTTCAGTACTAATCCTCTTGACAGCGATACTGACGATGATGGTTTGACAGATGGAGCGGAAATTAATTTCTGGGCCAGTGACCCTCTTACATTCGACCCAGACAATGACGGAGATTTGTTCTATCATTTCTATGACTGTGATGATGAGAATCCGATGATCAATCCTGGAAGGCCTGAGACTCTCAATGGAATAGATGATAATTGCGACAGTATGACTGACGAGGGTTTCAACCTCACTGATTCCGATGGGGACGGACTATTCGATTGGCCTGAATATCATACACATCTCACTGATCATTTGGATAGTGATTCCGATGACGATGGATTGAATGATGGCATTGAAGTGCTTACATATCAGAGTAATCCAAACTTGGCCGATTCGGATGATGACGAGGATGGATGGTATTGGTTCCAGGACTGTGATGACCAGGATGAGTTCAGATCACCCGGACTGAACGAGGTTCTCGACGGCATAGACAATGATTGCGATGAGGTCATGGACGATGGATTCGAATCTGTAGATACAGATGGCGATTTGCTTAGTGATTTCGAGGAATACCACAATCTCTCAACCAATCCTTACAATGGAGACACGGACGGGGATGGATTGCCCGATGGATATGAAATTCAAGTAACGAAAACCGATCCAATATTAGCCGACCCTGATGATGATGGAGATGGAGAGTACTGGTTCGAGGATTGTGATGACCAGGATGCAGAAAGGGCCGGTTATCTCACAGAGTCACTAGACGGCAAGGATAATGATTGTGATGAGGACGTGGATGAAGACTTTGTTGATATTGACACAGATTCAGACGGTTTAAAGGACTATGACGAGTTTCATTCTTACTTGACTTCACCCACTGATTCAGATACCGATGGAGATGGATATCTCGATGGTGAAGAAATTATCGAGATGGGTTCGAATCCACTGAATTTCAATATTGATGGAGATTCAGACGGTTTCCTAGATTTTGAGGATTGTGATGACTCTGTGCCCACAATAAACCCTGAGTCCAGTGAATCATGGAATGGAATTGATGATGATTGTGATGAGATCATCGATGAAGATATTTCGAGGCTGGAGTTAGTTTCCACCGTTTCCAATTTAGCTGACAAGGAAGGATGGAACAGTAAGGAACAATCGCTTGAGATAGTAATCGAGGGTATCCCCGAGGGAGTGGAATATATCATCAATTGGAGGATAGGCGACTACTCACTAGAAGGCTTAGATTCTAGCGGGAAGAATGTATCCATCCCACCTCTAGATTGCGACTCTCCGAGTGAGAATCTAGAGATTTATCTTTGTTCTGAGGGCACTAGTCAACAACAGGTTACAGCCCATATGATTGATAGTGGTCAAATCACCGAGGTGATTTGGAGTTTCGAAATGATAATTTCAAAAGGTCCTTCAAGCGTATCAGAAAAAGTAGCTTCATTTGTGCTGACCCCTTTGGGAATCGCAGTTACCATAGCTTCCATTGCTTCTTTGTTAGGAGTTGGCTACCTAGTTGGGGCCAGGATTGCATACAAAAGAGAGTTGAACGAGGCTTACCGGTTCTACCAAATTTCACCTAGGGGTAATGAGACGGGGCCGAGTAAAATAATTTCTAGCGGAAATGACTTCTCATATTCCATACCAAGTGCTCCAGATCTATCATCAATGATTTCATCCTCAAATAGAAATCAGGATATGGATCAACGTGACATTCCGCCACCGCCACCCCCAGGTACTTACTGAGACGGATCTGCTTCAGCGGCTTCCTCATCTGAATCAGCCGGAGGATTTGTGGACCACTCAGCATCTACACTTCCTCCTGACCATTCCCCTCCAACGGTGATATCCTCTACCTCATCATCATCTCTCCAAACCGGATCTCCATCCGCACCGCTAATTACCAAACAATCATCCTCATCCAACCTCTTTCTGATTGTCCGAGCCCCTTTGGTGACTGGCAAGATATGTCCTACTGGGGTTCCAGCAGTTACGAATGGATTGGTTGCTGAGCAAATCATTAATCCCCTTGTGGGAGAAATCACATCATGGGATTCTTGGGGACTCTCGGGATCGGTAACTGTTGCGACCACCTCTCCTTCTTCGACAAAACTTCCAGCTGGGGCGAGTACATCGAGTAGGCCACCTTGATCGGACCTAATCCATAGTGACCCTGAGGCAAGAATTCTGAAGCTTGGCCTGCTGGGATGTCCTGGGATCATTCTTAGGGACCTAAGAACATTAAGAACCCCATAGAGGGAGACCTGTACAGATTCTGGATCTAGTTCGTCTGGTCCCCCGCCTTCGAATGTGATACACGCTATATCGAAGTCGTTGGTGACTCTCCTCAGAGATCCCTTGGGCCCGGCATTATCGAGAATTGCCTCGATTCCGAATGATCTAGCTATTCTATTGCTGGAGGCATGGGCGAGATTGGCCCGTATTTGAGGCATATTGGTCCTTCCCACGGCCGCGGTATGCAAATCCACAACGTAATCACTACCCGTGATTATTTTATTCCAAATTCTATTTGCTACACGGTATGAAGTATTACTATCTGGCTTGCCCGGAAATGATCTATTCAGATCTCTTCCGTCTGGCATATAACGGCTCTTCATCTTGTACCCGGGCATATTCACAACAGGAACAATCCTGATTGTCCCCGATAGCACTTCTGGATCAATTGCCTTTCCAGGTCCAATAAAATTCGGACCTGTCAAGTATGTCAATGCCAATGGGCCCACCAACTCATTCCCATGCACTGCTCCCAATAGTGTCACCACCGGGCCTGGGCGAGACCCATGAACAACAGTTACAGGAATAGGCCATGACTCTCCAATTTCAACCGATAGAAGATCGAAATCCATTCTCCTGACAGTACCTGGAGGAATTCTCTTTCTGAGGAAATTATGATTCTTGGGGCCGTTCTGACGGGACCATTTCTTTGGAGTCCCGATACTCCCTTCAAGAGCCTTCTCAATCTCTATTCTCCTTCTCTTCGGAATTTGGTTGGCGACCTTTAGTGGGGCGAACCTCCTTCTCTTGGAACGGGGAGGTAGACTCTCAGGCCTTTCGGGGCTTGGCTCGTCTCTCGAGCCCTCTTCGGAATTAGACAACGTCCTTCCCAGTAGGTTTGACATAAATAGGGTACGTTAGGACGGTTATGGGAATTATTCAATTCCTAGAGACCCTACGGAGTCATGTGAAAGTCGCTTCCGAGCTTTCTGTGCAAGAAGAATTCGCACCCAACAGCATATGTTTTGGGTGTGGTCCGGCCAATACTAAAGGTCTGAAAATTAGATCTTTCAGAACGGAAAATGGACTGTACATGGAATTTAATCCGGAGGAACACCATCAAGCATTTCCCGGTATGGTAAATGGGGGAATACTTGGGTCACTCCTTGACTGTCATGGGAACTGGACTGCGGCTATAGCAATAATGGATAACGAAGGAAGTACTGAGCCCCCGTGCACAGTTACTGCCTCTTACAGCGTGAGCCTCCGAAGGCCGACTCCAAATGACAAAGTCCTCAATGTAACATCTGAGGTCGTGGAGCTGAGCTCTGATAGAGCTAAGGTGAAGATGAGTCTGACATGTGAGGGGAAGGTTTGCGCAACGGGAGAGGGGCTATTCGTAGCAGTTACTGAAGGTCATCCTGCCTATCATCGATGGAATTAGACCATTATACTCGGCATCCTTTAGAACGTCCGACATAAAGGATAGCCGTGGCGAAATTGGGCAACGGGCTGGATGGCTTTGGTATCGATTCAAGAATAACTAAATTCTTGAGCAATAATTGGGGAATAGAGAGCTTCTTTCCCCCACAAGCTGAAGCCTTGATCCCTGTTTTGGAGGGTAAGAATCTGATGCTTACTATACCAACGGCCAGTGGAAAATCTTTGGTAGCATACTTGGGGATGATTAATCGATTAATTGGGGATATGAAGGGAATGAGAGGAGCCTATATTGTTCCATTGAAAGCTCTAGCTAATGAGAAATTCGAAGATCTGACCGAGATTGCTGGATCTGTTGGGCTTTCTGTTGGCTTGGCTATCGGCGACAGAGGAGGAGAATCATCGGGTGTGGAAAATTCTGATATCCTAGTTTGTACAAGTGAGAAGCTTGATTCTATCCTGAGGACTAAGTCTGGATTTCTAGAGAATCTAGGGGTTATAGTTTCGGATGAGTTCCACTTATTGAATGACTACAGTAGGGGGCCTACTCTCGAAGTAACTCTATCTAGAATTATGCATGCAAGACCCGATGCGCAGATTATCGCACTATCTGCAACAGTTGGAAATTCAGAAAAGCTCTCAGATTGGTTGGGGGCGACTCATGTAAAATCAGATTGGAGACCGATACCATTACATTGTGGCATTATGACAGACTTAGATGTCAGTATACACAGGATTGAGGGGGCCGAAAACACTAATTCATTCTATAAGAAGAGGAGACTTTCTGGGAATAAAAATAAGAGACTCCAAGCCGCTCTAATGGATACTGTCTCCATGGGTGGGCAACTACTGGTTTTCGTATCTTCAAGGGCGTCGGCGGTGAAGGAAGCACGAGTTCTTTCTGAATATCTGCTGAGTACTGTGGAGGCAGAGTCCAGTGAAATCACAGATGATTCCCTAGAAATTTGGGACTCTATTTCACGCAAGATAATATCTGTTGGAGAGGGTACCTCAACTGGAAAATCACTCTCTAATTCATTAAAGGGTGGTGTTGGGTTTCATCACGCAGGCCTAACTCAAAGACAGAGAAAGATCATTGAGGATTGTTTCAAGAAAGGAGATCTACAGTGTATAGTGGCCACACCTACTCTTGCCCAGGGAGTAAATCTTCCAGCTAGAAGGGTTGTCATAAGAGATTACAGGAGGTGGAGTGTTGTTGCTAGCGCTTCTATGCCACTTTCAGTGATGGAGATCAGGCAGATGCTAGGTAGAGCTGGGCGTCCAAAATATGACGAATATGGAGATGCTTGGATTCTCTCAAAGGATACTGATGAAGAGGATAAATTAGTCGATCTTTACCTAGAAGGAGAGCCAGAAGATGTGACCTCTAAATTAGCAAATCCGATGGCAAATAATGCTATTGAGGATCCTGCCTTACTCACTCATGTCCTATCACTTATTTCTAGCGGAGTGCTGACTGATAGATATTCTATTGGAAGATTCTTTGGAAGCACTTTCTTGGCTACGCAGATGAGAACTGAGATTCTAGCAGATAGGTTAGATGAAGCAATATACTGGTTAGTAGAAAATGGAATGCTGACGAGAGAAGGAGATTCTGATCTGGTAGCTCAGAAGATTCATGATGAGCAACCATCTCCTGATGTCAAAGAAGACTGGTTAGATGAAGTTCCTTCGTGGGCTAACTCTGCAGCATCGGTCCTTGGAATTGAATTATCAGAGCAAAGGGAGCCGGAAAGATTCGAGAGGAAAAGAAGTGGACCCCCTATTTTCGGCTTCAAGAAAGCGATTTCGATGAGCGACGATGTGGTAAATTCTTCCGAATCTCAGACCATGACATACTTAGCCACCCCACTTGGAGCGAGAATTTCCAGACTATACCTCAATCCACTGTCTGGAAGAATACTAAGAGATGGTCTAGGAAAGGCGATGTCAGTATTATCTGGACGTGATGAATTCTTACAGGTCTCGCCCATGAGTTTGCTTCATCTGATTGCTTGTACACCTGACTTCCTTCCACTCTGGCTCAGAAAATCTGATTATGATAGAGTTCAATCATCTCTACATATTCATGAGCGGGAGATGCTAGGCACTGCAGTAGATCATGATGAAGACAGACGCATGAAGGGCGCGTTGGTACTACAGTCCTGGATGGAGGAGGAGGGAATGAGCTCGATTGAGAAGGAGTGGGGAGTGCAACCGGGTGATCTTCGGAGTCGTGTGGAATTGGCTGAATGGCTTCTCTATGCCTCCAGGAGAATTGTAGTTGAAGATGACGAGTTGTCATCCATGGACATGAAGGCTCATGAAACTCTCATCGAGGCAATAGGGGAGGTTCGCAGTAGAGTTAGATACGGTTGTAAATCGGATATCCTAGGACTGGTATCCCTCAGAGGAATTGGGAGAGTGAGGGCGAGGGAGATGTCAAAATTATTGGGAGTAAGTATGGTTTCTGATGTCGCTGAACTCTCTGAGAAAGATTGTGAAAGACTGTCTGATCTGAGAGGATGGAGCCCTAGATTAGTCGAGAATCTTGTTAGAGATGCAGGACGTACGGTCAGAAGGGAAAAGAGAAAGTACAATTGAACCCCTTCTCTCAGGAGATATTGAATGAGTGGTGTTCCATGGTTTCCTGCATGGGGGCTTAGATTCTCGTCACCTGTAGATAATGTCCACGAGCTGATCTCGAAAATCGAGGAATGGAGGCCAGACAGTAGATGGAGTTTGATCTCCTATGAAGTGGCCGCCAGTGAAATCCATCTTTGGTCCGCGTGGCATAAGTCTAGGAGTAATGAGGAACAGGGTAGGATGGTTGCAAGGGACCCGGGGGCGGAATTTCTCAGAATTATCTCTGGGACAAGGCAGATTAGCACTGCGATAGAGAGATCGGGGGTTTCAATAGGAGACACAAAGGCATGGTTAGTAAGGCTACCTGAGATAGATACCACTGGAGGGATTGGAGAGACCTATCTTCCCATAGATGAATACAATAATCATAGTGAGGACGCAGGGCGCCTGATAGAGATAGTTGGAGCGTGTTTGATTGCGAGGAGGCCTTTTCCAACAATAGAAGGTCTTGAGAAGATTGGTTTTTTAGAAGATGGGGTAGGAGTGAATTCTATGATTATCGAGCAGTCATTTCTGCTTCATGCGTCGATGAGTGATTTCTAGAAATAATAGTCAGGATAATATCCATCGACCTAATGGGAAGATTATGACCAATGACCTCATAGAAAACGGAACCCGATCATTTGTGGATGATGACTTCAATCCTCGTGTTTGGGATGATATAAAGCCCTATGTCGATGAGCTTCTGAACAGGACCATTTCATGTTCAAAGTGTATCGAGGGAATAATTAGAGATGCATCTGAGCTATCTGAACATATCTCAGAAAA
>CESP01027246.1_pt1 | contig 10019 bp, 9 predicted proteins | sample 531211 | NCBI WGS metagenome assembly CESP01 (sample SAMEA2622074, study PRJEB7988) | marine metagenome | biome: marine biome (ENVO:00000447); feature: surface water layer (ENVO:00002042); material: "saline water (ENVO:00002010), including plankton (ENVO:xxxxxxxx)" | depth 5 m | reverse complement strand
GAAAAGGGATTCAATTTTTTTCTTAGCCTGATTGAGGGCTTGTCCAAAAGAGGGTCTTTCTTCCTTTGATAACTTTCCGATTCCTTTAGCTGCCTGGGTAAGGCTACCATTAGGTCCGAGTACCGAGGCTTTTGCCTGCTCCCAATCCGATTGGGAAGCTACTTGAGCAATGATTGCCTCCGCCTGGACGACAATGGCTTGGAGATCGTTCTCCACGCCGTATTACATAATAAGGCCCTTAGGCCTTGATGGTAGCCTTCGCCTTCGTCACCAACTCCTTAAAGGAATCTGGTTCGTGAATGGCGAGTTCCGAGATGACTTTACGGTTTAATTCGATACCTGCTTTGGCCAAGCCATGCATGAATTCACCGTAACGAATACCTTCTGCACGACAAGCGGCGTTGATTCGTACAATCCATAACTGACGAAATTCAGTTTTGCGCTTGCGACGGTGAGAATAGGCATAGGCTTCAGCCCGATCGACCGCATCTTTAGCATAGCGAAAGAGACGAGATTTGTTTCCAAAATAGCCTTTTGCTTTCTTTAAAACCTTTTTTCGGCGTTTACGGGTGGCGGGAACATTGCGTGCTCGAGGCATATCAAAAAACTCCTTGTTGAGATGGGCTTAAGTTAGAGTTAGACGGAGAGGGCACGGATTACGCGGTTAGACATACCGTCTGCTAAAACTTGGTCTTGGCGACCAGCACGAACCTGCTTAACAGAGCGTTTCCTACGTAAGTGTCTTTGTCCAGGTTTGCGAAATTTCACTTTACCCGAACCAGTTAGCTTAAATCTTTTGGCGATTCCTTTATGCGTCTTCTTCATGGTGTTATGAGAAAAAACAACAACCTTAGCTTTTTCCCCTGCTTCAATCAAGTCTAATGACGCTTAACTGTCATAAATAAGCAACCCAAGATAACTCTCGTAAGTAAACCAACAAGCAAAGATCAAAAAAATAATCCAAAAAAACAAGGATAGGAGTTTTTTCCTTAGCCAGTGGGAACCTTGCACATTCATTCCATCCCCACCAAAATCATGGAAGTAGTGAATCAAATCGCGATCTTTGGAACGGCGATCAATTTTTTTGTATGATTGTCCGTAAGAAGAACGATTTCGATGATAGAACCACTGGAAAATTTTATGAAGCATTTCGGTTAGTTTTCAATTACCCTAAGGTATCAGATAAGATTTTCCATTCAGTTGGGAAAAATCGAGACGAGAAACCGAGGGCAGTCCTTCTTTATAAGCCCAAAGGTCTGAACCCACTTCCGGCTCAGCTTCTTCAAGCCATTCCGTGCGGTATATAAGTTGATGATGTCTTTTACCCTCTTCTTTCTGAAAAAGGCTACCTAATTTTAGATGATCGGCAAAACCGATCAGAGGCTCGGTCTTGCCATCATATTCAGACGGGAAGTTTAAATTATGCACGGTAAGACCCTCATGATGATGCATTTCAAGGACTAGTTTTGCGTAGTTTGCGGAGGCTTTTGCTGAATGTGCGAGGACCTTACGAGTGCTGGGATCAAGTTCTTGCCCGCCGCTGAGACGAATACCCTCAAATTTTTCGGCAGCCAGTGCCATGCTTACCGCAATCGAAGGAATACCTAAGAGGGATCCTTCCAAAGCAGCACCAACCGTACCTGAGGATAAGACCATAGGTAGAGTGATGTTATAACCTAGATTGATTCCACTTACCACCAGATCAGGTGTTCGAGGCAAAAGATTTCCGTAGGCAAGGTTGACGCAGTCGGCGGGAGTCCCATTTAATGAATATGCGGAGACAATGTAATCTTTAACTTTTTTTGGAATGAGCTTTTGATTGCGGGAAATAGCATGACCAATCCAGCTACGTTCCCCGTCGGGAGCACATACCACTACCTCTCCGACTTTAGCAAGTTCCTTGACGAGGGCTTTCAAAAACCCGGATTGGATCCCATCGTCATTGGTTGCTAAGATTAGTGGTTTTTTTGAACTCATTGGAAAAATAAGAAAAGGGAGGATCGTCCTAAGACAACCCTCCCTTCTAAATAACTAAGTTTTTATTTAGGGCAACCGATATTCAGCTTGAAATATTTTTAGTTTCTTCCTGGGTTGAATCTGCTTCATCTTCTTGAGAAGAAGAAGCATTCTCATTTATAGGAGCAGAATCTTCGGTTGGTTTGGCTTCCTCCATAGCGGCACGACGGCTTAATTTTACCCGTCCCTTATCGTCAATACCGATACATTTAACCAGAATTTCATCTCCGAGCTTACAGATGTCTTCAGTGTTGTTGACCCTAAAGTCAGCGAGCTCAGAAATGTGGCAGAGACCTTCTTTTCCTGGTAGACACTCTACAAAGGCGCCAAATTCTTTCACGCCTCTGACAATACCACGGTAAATTTTACCGACTTCAATTTCTCCGGTTACCAGTTCGATCTCTTGAAGTGCTCGGTTCATGGCTTCGGTGTCGGTTGCATAAATGCGAACTTTCCCGCTGTTGTCCTCATCGATATCGATATTGGCACCAGTGACTTCAGTAATCCTGCGGATATTTTTACCTCCTGGTCCGATCAATGCACCGATCTTTTCAGGATCAATCTGAACGCTTTCAATACGAGGAGCGTGTTCTCGTAACTCTTTGCGATGAGATGGTAAAGCTTCATCCATCTTATCAAGAATTTTCATCCTAGCCTCGGTAACTTGCTTGACCGCTTCTTTGGCAATGTCAAAGGGAAGGCCTTGAATTTTTAGATCAAGCTGGAAGCCAGTTACCCCATCACGGGTTCCGCAGACTTTAAAGTCCATATCTCCGAAGTGATCTTCGGCACCAATGATATCGGTAAGGACAACATGTTTTGAAATTTCACCTTGGTCATTCATTTCCGTGACCAAACCAGTTGAAATCCCGGCAACATGTTGACTGATAGGTACACCAGCATCCATCAAAGCAAGGGAGCCGCCGCAGACACTGGCCATCGAGGTGGAACCATTCGAAGCCATAATTTCTGAAACAATACGGATGGCATAAGGGAATTCGTCTTCTGGCGGTAAAATTGGAAGAACGGATCGTTCCGCCAAGGCTCCATGGCCGATTTCTCTACGACTAGTAAATCCAAAACGACCTGCTTCCCCAACCGAAAACGGAGGGAAGTTGTAGTGAAGAATGAAAGACTTTGCAGCTGGACCCCCGGTTAAACCATCCAGGTCCTGTACATCTCGACTTGTGCCCAAGGTACTCAGAACCAGAGACTGAGTCTCACCACGGGTAAAGACTGCGGAGCCGTGAACACGAGGCAGAACCCCGGTTTCACAAGTGATTTCCCTCAGGTCAGCCGGAGCACGTCCGTCTGCTCTTTTTCCCCGAATCAAGATATTTTCACGGTAGACTTCTTCTTGTATGATCTCGAAAGCCATACTGATGTGATCAGGGTCAAAGTCTTCGCCGAATTTTTCCTCGCATGCCTTGGAGGCTTCTTCTTTTACCGCGTCTACTGCAACTTGTCGTTCTTGCTTTGAGGGGGCAAAGATTGCCTCCTCCATTCGGTTACCAGTAATTTCACGGCAAAGATCAAGAACTTGGTCCGGTGTTTTTACTAATTCAAATTCCTTTTTTTCTCTTCCACAAAGTTCAGCTAATTCACATTGGGCGGATATAATTTCCTGGATCACTTGGTGGGCGAACTCTAAAGCCTCGACAAATCGAGCTTCAGGAATTTGGTCCGCAGAACCTTCGATCATCATCATTTCTTTTTCGCTCCCGACATAAATGAGATCAAGGGAAGAATCATACATTTGCTCGTTGGTTGGATTAACCACGAATTCGCCATTAATTTCACCCAAGCGCACGCACCCTATCGGACCATTCCAGGGAATATCGGAGATCATTAAAGCTGCAGATGCTCCGTTTACCATTAGGACATCAGCTTCATTAATCTGGTCGGTTGAAAGAAGATATCCAATTACTTGAACTTCATTGAGAAAACCTTTTGGAAAAAGAGGACGCAAGGGGCGATCGCAAAGACGTGAAGTTAAGATTTCCTTCTCAGAAGGTTTACCTTCCCGTTTGAAGTATCCGCCGGGAAATCGACCTGCAGCGGTAAATTTTTCGCGATAGTCAACGGTCAAAGGAAAGAAATCCTGACCTGGGCGAAGGGTGGAGGCGGCTGTGGCGGAAACAAATACGGTGGTTTCCCCCATGGCTACAGTTACAGCTCCACCAGCTAAACCCGCAAGGGTACCAGTGGAAAGTTGAATGCCGAGCTTTTCGGCGGTTACATTATGCTTTTGGTTCATTATTCGTACTTACGTTATGTTTGTTGTTTTCATCATGGCTTAGGCTCGACCGGATTGTCTTACCGAAGTCCCCTTTTTACCTTTTGATCCTGCAAGCATGTGCTAGTGGCATCAGTGAGGGGGAAAATTGCTCGTGAAACCACGAGAATGAAAATGAGATTGAGGAAGGATTAGCGGCGCAATTCAAGCTTATCAATAACGGCTTGGTAGCGCTTTAAGTCGGTTCTTTTTAAGTAGTCCAGTAACTTTCTTCTTTTGGCTGCCATCATGAGAAGACCGCGACGGGAGTGAAAATCCTTACGGTGGGTTTTTAAATGTTCCGTAAGGTGAGCAATACGGGCACTAAGTAGAGCAATCTGAACTTCACTGGATCCAGTATCCTTATCGTGGGAACGATTGTCTTCGATTATATTTAATTTATTTACTTGTTTTGACATGATTGATTTTAATTTCTTAGACCGTTGAGTTCACTTGGGTGAACTCGCAACCCCGCAGATGCCGGACTGCCGTTTCGTCCATCAACTCAAAGAGCTTTTGGTGAATCCAAGGAGGCAAACCTCACAGCTGTCCTCTAACGATGTCGAAATACCCTAGCTTATTTTTTAGAATATACAAGCTCCAATCCTATGCTCTTGCCTCTCTTGACAACGGCGATATCCAATGAGGTTTATGGATCTTTATTTCGCATACGGTTCAAACATGAATATCGAGCAAATGAAACGGCGGTGTCCGGGAGCTTCTTTGAAAGAAAAGGGCTACATTATGAATTGGAGGTATTTCATTAATGGAAATGGATATGCTGGGATCGAGCGATGGGAGGGATCGATTGTGTTTGGAGGGATTTGGGAATTACAAGATTTTCACTGGGTCTCCCTCGATCAGTATGAAGCAGTGGATCAGGGTTTTTATCAAAAGGTGAAGGTAAAGGTTTCTGCTGGTGACTTGGTTAGATCGAAAGAGGTAGATGCCAGCTTATATTTGTCGAATAATTATGAATACGGCAAACCGAGTTTAGCTTATCAAAAAATAGTCATGCAGGGGGGGCATGATCTTAAATTGAAAAAAGATTATTTACAGTTTTTAGAAAAGTGGGAAAAAGGCCCTCCGGCATGATTCGGACATGAAAAATAAAGAGACTTGGGATTTTTTTGTCGATACCGGAGGAACTTTTACCGATTGCCTTGCTCATTCTGATGGATGCGGGTTTTCCCGTACCAAAGTGTTATCCCGAGGAGTCCTTTCTGCTCAAGTGGATGCCGTTTTATCACCCCAAAAAATAAGGCTTGAAAGCGGAACTGATTGGCCCAAAAAATTTGTTATTGGAAAGAAGGTATCCTTTCAAGGAAATCAAGATTTAGAGCTGACAATTTTAGAATGGTACCCTGAGGAATCAATTCTGGTTTTTGAAAATACTCTACCCAGTGAAGTCGGGCCGGAAACCGCAATCGAAGTAAAAATGTTGTGGGAGGCACCTATTCTCGCGATGCAACTCCTGTTGGCTCGTCATGGATTGGAACTCAATGAAATTTCTGTTCGGATGCGGTTGGCAACCACACGCTGCACCAATGCCCTGCTTGAAAGTTCCGGAGAAAATCCGGTTCTCTTCCTGACAGCCGGTTTTCCTGACCTCCTCGAAATAGGGGATCAGCGAAGAAATCAACTCTTTGATCTTATTCCCGAGAAGCGAAAAACCTTATCTGAGGTGGTAGTCGAGGTTGAGGAAAGAATCGATCGAGATGGAGAAGTTTTAACCGTTCCTGATTTGGAAGAGGTCAGGAGAAAAGCGGAAAAGTTTGTCACTTTTGGATATCGAGGTGCTGCGGTTTCCTTTCTTCATTCATACCTTAACCCAAATCATGAAATTCAAGTAGCGGAGGTGTTGCGGGAAATCGGATTTGAACATGTTATCGAGTCATCGAAGGTATCCCCCCTGGTCAAGTGGCGGTCGCGCTGCGAAAGTGCGGTGGTGGAATCTTATTTATGCCGGATTTTAGATGACTATTTAGACCGCGTAGAAACCGAACTCGGAGAAGACGGGGAACTATTAGTGAATTCGAGTTCTGGTGGATTGATCAACCGTTCCCAATACCGAGCCGTGGATAGTTTATTAAGTGGACCCGCTGCAGGAGTAGTGGGCGCGTACATCGTTTCAAAAAGTTGCGGATTTTCAAACTCCATAAACCTCGATATGGGAGGAACCAGTACCGATGTTTCTAGATGTTCAGGCGGTTATTCCTACCAACCCTCCCATCAAGTTGGACTTGCTGAAGTTTGTAACCTCGCCTTAAAGATAGAGACGGTGGCAGCAGGGGGAGGATCCATTTGTTGGGTTGAAGATGGACTTTTACGAGTAGGGCCAAAAAGCTCGGGGTCTTACCCTGGACCTGCTTGTTATGGATTGGGTGGTCCTTTGTGCTTAACTGATATAAACCTTCTCCTTGGGCGACTGGATCGTACCCGTTTCTCGACTCCAATTGTTCCTGAAGATGCGGAAAAAAGATTGATGGAAATGATCGATTCCACCGGTAAGTCCACCGATGATCTATTACAGGGTTTTTTGGCAATTGCCGATGAATCCATGGCCAATGCAATCCGTAAAATTTCAATTCAAGAAGGGTATGACCCATCCGAACATGCTCTTCTTGCATTCGGCGGGGCAGGAGGGCAGCATGCCTGCGGAGTCGCGGCAAGACTCGGGATGAAAACCATTCTATCTCCTTCAGATGCTGGATTACTGAGTGCCTATGGACTTTCCCGCTCCAGGGTGGAGAGAATTATTACTCGTTCTTTTTTGGGCCCTATTGACTCGGGCCGTATTGAATCTTTGGAGTGCGAAATGATAAAGCAAGGTATGGCTTTCGTCGCCCAGTCTGGATCGGATGGAAAGGTTCTGGATAAAATTGCCCTAGTCCGATTCAAAGGGCAGGAAGCGAGCCTTGAGATAAATTATCAGAAATCAAGTGATTTGAATCCATTATTTAGGGCCAGGTTTTTGAAGATTTTCGGTTATTATCCCGAGGGGAAGGAGTTGGAAGTTCATTCTCTGAGAGTTCAAATTGGAGGCCCCACCGAGGTAGAAAAGGATGAGTCTTTTCCGAAATTGAATAAGCCCATAAATCACCAATTCAAGTCCGTTGTTGAGCGGTCATCACTAGGTCCAGGGAGCTTGATTATGGGCCCTTGCCTTGTGGTTGATGATTTCGGTACACTTTGGATTGATCAGGGCTGGACGGGGCAAATGGGAGACAGAGGAACCCTATGTCTGAAATCGGATCCAGAGATGGGAGTCAGTAGGATCTCTGAATCGGTTAAGCGGGAATTATTTTCGAGTAGATTTCTTTGTTTAGCAGATGAGATGGGGAAGCAACTTGAACGTACAGCGATGTCGGTGAATGTTCGAGAAAGGCTTGATTTTTCATGTGCCTTACTGGATTCCAGAGGCTACTTAGTGGCAAATGCGCCACACATTCCGGTACACCTTGGGGCCATGGGTCTATTTACTCGACGCTTAATAGATGTATTTCCCAAGCTCTCAGATGGCGATATTTTGATTTCAAACCATCCAGCATTTGGTGGTTCTCATTTGCCCGATATTTCATTGCTTGCACCCGTATTTATGGAGAGTGAAGAACCTCTTTGCTTTCTTGCGAATCGAGCCCACCATTCAGAAATTGGAGGCATAGCACCAGGTTCGATGCCGGGAGTTGTAGCAGGTTTGTCCGAGGAGGGTGTCATTCTATATCCCCAACATTTATTCAAGTCTGGTCAGTCTCGAATGAAGAAAGTGGAAGAGATCTTAAGGAACGCAGAATTTCCTTCGAGACAAGTGGAAGAGAATATGTCTGATCTCTCTGCTCAAGTTGCCTCTTTGCGAGTCGGAGCCGAAACGATGAAGACACTTCTTGCAACCTATGGAATCGATGAGATAACAACCCAAATGAAGCATTTGCGGCAAGAATCGAGTTCTAGTTGTAGTGAGTTCCTTAAAGAATTTGGGACTGCAAATTTGGTAGGGGAGCAGCAACTGGATGATGGGGCCAGCCTTTGCCTCAATGTAAAAATCAATCATGGAAAAGCAGTCTTTGATTTCTCCGGGACTGGGCCCGTTCGAGGAGATAATTTAAATGCCACCGAGGCGATCGTATCAAGCGTGGTGTGTTATTGCCTGAGGCTTTTAATCGGCAAGGATCTCCCGCTTAATGAAGGTTTGCTAGAACCCGTTGAAATTGTGGTGCCCAAAGGTACCTTGCTCAATCCTGATTTTTTGCCCGAGGCAAAAATTCAGCCTGGAGTTGCTGGGGGAAATGTCGAGATCAGTCAGCGTCTTGTGGATTTGATCATAAGCTCGGTTTTTCGACAAGCGGCTTGTTCTCAGGGAACCATGAATAACCTTACTTTCGGAAATGATAACTTTAGTCATTACGAAACTCTTGGAGGTGGGGCAGGAGCGATAGTCGGTCATGGAGGAACTTCCGCTGTTCAAGTTCATATGACCAACACCGCGATTACGGATCCCGAAATTATGGAGTCTAGTTTTCCAATTCGATTACTTTCCCATCAAGTCAGAAAAGGCTCAGGTGGGATCGGGGATTGGCAGGGGGGGGATGGGGTTGAGCGCGTGTATTTGTTCGAGGAAACTACAACTTTTTCTTTTCTAACGGAACGCCGGAGAAAAGGTGCAGAAGGACTTCACGGAGGAGAGGCAGGCTTGCCAGGGGAACAATTCATTGTCAGGAAAAACGGACAAAAAGAAAGGCTGCAAGGGCGTTGCACAGGTCTGGCGAATCCAGGAGACAGGTTGATTATCCGAACACCTGGAGGTGGAGGAGTGGGGAGCCGAATTGTAAACCGCTAAATTTTAGAAATCCTGTATGTATAAATTTTATACATGAGCTTCAACATTTTGACGAAGAAAGAAATCCTTTCACCTGCGTAATGAAAGAAAGTAATTGATTTGGAGTGAATCAATTTTATCTGTTAAAAAAATTACCATTTCTTTGCTTTTAAGTCCGGAAATTTAATTTGGCACGCCCAATGAATTAGAACCGTAAATTTCATTTAAAAAAAGGGGGATATTATTATGGAAGATTTCGATATTGATGAGAACTGCAAAACCAAAGATTTCATACATTATATCGTGGCGTTTTCGTTTGGGGTATTTTTTGCTTGTGGATCGGTTGTTTTCCTCGGTCTTATAAGTTTATAAGTTCCAGAATTTTTTTCAGATAAAAGATATTTTAAACTTTCTTAATCCAGTGTATACTAATTTAAGTATTTCTTTTGATATTTAGGTTTAGATAATGCCGCATTGAAGAATTTTCGAATTCTTATTCTTGTTTTTTTAAACGAAAGCTATTTATGCTGTAAGGTGTAATGGTTGCACTTTTAATTGGGGTGTTTGTTACCTATCAATTTTAGAAATAAAGCAGGTTGGATTCGATGAAACAATTTCTGGTGTCAATGAAGGCGATCAAGGAAATGCAGAACTTACAGAAGGGAAGTCACAGTCTTCCATATCCACCAGAATGGAGATGGTCTGGTGTAAGTAGGGAACTTTTATGATGGGCAGTTCGAATGGTGAAACCGGCTGGAGCCAAGATGAATCCCACTATCAGGTTACTTTTTCAAATGGATTTCTAATGAGAAAATATGAAGTTACTCAGGCACAGTTTGAGAACATTATGGGTACTAATACCAGTGCTTCAAAGGGAGTACACATAGCGACGGAAATGGTAATCTAGTCCCT
>CESP01018464.1_pt1 | contig 10037 bp, 11 predicted proteins | sample 531211 | NCBI WGS metagenome assembly CESP01 (sample SAMEA2622074, study PRJEB7988) | marine metagenome | biome: marine biome (ENVO:00000447); feature: surface water layer (ENVO:00002042); material: "saline water (ENVO:00002010), including plankton (ENVO:xxxxxxxx)" | depth 5 m | reverse complement strand
CTAATAGCTCAATTGGCTTAATTTATGCACTGAAAAAAATTTTTATTGATATACTTTTTTTTAATACTTTTTTACAAAACCATGTATTTTCTTAAAAACAAAAATATTATAGTGACTGGTTCTGCAAGTGGATTAGGTTATGCAGTATCGAAAAGTCTTATTGTTGAAGAAAAATCAAATGTCATTTGTTTAGACAAAAACAAAATTAAAAATTTTAATTTTAAAAATTCACACACAGTAGATTTTACTAATAACTTAAAATTAAAAAACACTATTCATTCGATAATAAAAAAATATAAAATAATTCATGGTGTTGTTAACTGTGCAGCAGTAACAATCCCAGAAAATAGATTTCCAAAAAAAGATTTTAAAAAATGGAAAAAAACATTTTCTGTAAACATTGATTCTATTTTTATGATATGTTCAATTTTATGTGAAAATGCAATAAAGAATAATCAAAAATTAAATATCATAAATTTCACTAGCATTGGTGCTCACCAAGGATTTCCAAAAAATTCTGCTTATTGTGCATCTAAAGGAGCAGTAACTCAACTTACAAAATCTTTTTCACTTGATTATGGTAAATTTGGCATAAGGGCAAATTGTATTGTGCCAGGTTACTTTAAAACACCAATGAACAAAAAGAGCTGGACTTCATTAAATGAGCGAAAAAAGAGATCATCAAAAACTATATTAGGCAGATGGGGACTTCCAAAAGAAATATGTGGTCCAGTCAAATTTCTTTTAAGTGAAGAATCAAGTTATATCACAGGTTCAGATATTATAGTCGATGGTGGTTGGTTATCCAAAGGTTTTTAAAATGAAAGCAGATGCAATAATTCTAGCACGAGGTGGCTCAAAGGGTATTCCTAAAAAAAATTTGAAATTGTTTTGTGGAAAACCCTTATTAGAGTGGACAATAATACAGGCAAAAAAATCAAAAAGAATAAGTAAAATTTTTTTAAGTTCAGACTCTGATGAAATATTAAATTTAGGAAAAAAATTAAAAATATTTACAATAAAAAGACCTGCTAAATTTTCAACAGACAAAGCAACATCAGAGAGTGCTATCAATCATTTTCTTACATCATGTAAAGATATATCGCAAAATGCAATTGTCTTTCTGGAGCCAACATCGCCATTAAGAAAAAAAAATGATTTAGATATTTTAATTGATTGTTTTTATAAAAATAAGTGGGACTCAGCGTTTACTGCAGGAGTCTTGAATGATTTTTTAATTTGGGATAAAAATTATAAAGGAAAATTTAAAAGTATTAATTATGACTTTAATAATAGAGGAAATAGGTTTGGAAGAAAACCTTGTTTTGTAGAAAATAGCATTGGTTATATTTTTAAACCTGATATGTTTTTAAAAAAAAATAATAGGTTGTTTGGGAAAATTGGAGCTACTTTTAATGAAGTTTGGCAGTCTTTTGAAATAGATGAACCAAAAGATTGGGAATTTGTCAGCGCAATTTTCAAATTAAAAAAATTAAATAGGGGTTTTTAATGGATAGTGGAAGATTAGTTTATTTAAATGGCAAATATGTAAGTGAAAAAGATGCAAAAATTTCCATATTTGATTCTGCTTTAATGTTTGGTGACATGGTTTTTGAAATGACCAGATCATTTAAAAAAAAACAATTTAAGCTCAAAGAGCATATAGAAAGATTATACTATGGAATAAAAATATACAGAATTCCAATGAAACTGTCTCCTGAAGATTTAGAAAACATTTGTTATGAGACAATTGAAAAAAATGAACCTTTTTTTAATGATACCGACGAACATAGACTAATGATCAATGTTAGCAGAGGTCCGCTCGGGATCTATTCGCCTATATTTGATAACAAATTAGAGACCACAGTAGTTGTAGCTGATTTTCCACTAAAGTGGACAGTTGCTTATATGGCGCCATTATATGATGAAGGTGTAAATGCAGTTTTAGTAAGTCAAAGAGCAATACCAGCTCATTTAGCTGATCCAAAAATTAAAAATAGAAGCAGAGTATTTTATCAAATGGCAAATATTGAAGCTTCTATGTTTAGAGGTAAAAATAATTGGGCGTTACTTATGGGTACTGATGGTTTTATAGCAGAAGGAAGTGGTGACAATTTTTTTATAGTAAAAAATGGTGTAGTTTATACCCCTGAAGGTAGAGATTGTTTAGTTGGTATCACAAGGAATTACATATTTGAAATTTGTGATCAATTGGGAATAAAATGTGTTGAAAAAAATATTGAACCTTATCACGTTTATACAGCAGATGAAGCCTTTATGACAGGTACACCATTTTCAATATTGCCTGTATTTAGATTTAATGAAACTCCAGTAGGTGATGGTAAATTCGGTAAAATCACCAAAATTTTAATTGATAAATGGAGCAAAAATGTTGGTGTTGATTTAATAAAACAGATTAAAGATTTTGGAAAAGAGTGTGCTGATTTAAATAAAAACAATGCACCAACACCTTACCAATTCTCAACTGATAATAATCAATGAATTAAAAAAAATAATTTATTCTAAGTAATGCGATTAAAAAAAATTTATGACTTTAATAAAATCATTTTAGAAAAACTTTCTATAAAACATTTAGAAGATATCCATGAATACTCTCAAATTCCGTCTTTTTTTAAATATTTAGAGTTTAAAGAGTTTAACCATAAAAAAGAAACAGTAAAATATTTAAAAAAGAGGATAAAAGAAAATGATTTTGAATCTAGTTTTTGGTGGGCAATTAAATTAAAAAAAAAAAACAAAACTATTGGAACTTTTGTTATCCACAATTTTGAAAAATCGAGAGCCTCATGCGAAATAAGCTACGGAATTTCTCCATTATTTCAAGGGCATGGCTATTTTAAATTAATCGTAAATAATATAATTAAAATTTTAGAGAAAAACAATATAAATAGAATACAAGCCATAACTCATTTTAAAAATAAAGCTTCAATTCATGGTTTACTAAATTGTGGTTTTAAAAAAGAAGGAGTTTTAAGAAATTATTTTTTTGATAACAAAAAAAAGAAATATAACAATGCAGTCATACTATCAAAAGTTTAATAAAGAAAAATTAATAAAAAAAATAAAATCTATTAAAAAACAAGATGGAAAATTTAACAACTTAGAGGTTGAGTATGTACTTGATGTTTTAGAGAATTCAAAAAAAAAAAATGTTGATTATGTAAAAAAAATTGAAGACTTATTTTGTAAAAAATTTAAGGTAAAATATGCAATTGCATGCAATTCAGGAACCTCAGGTCTACATGCAGCAATGTATTCACTCGGATTAAAAGCAGATGATGAAGTAATAGTTCCTGGATTAGCAGTTGTAATGGATGCTTACGCAGTCTTCCACAGAGGAGCAAAAGTTGTATTTTGTGATGTAGATCCTGATACTTTTTTAATTAATTATGAGGAAATTAAAAAAAAAATAACAAATAAAACTAAGGCAATAATAACCGTATCCCTTCAAGGTTTACCTGTAGATATTGATCCAATAATTAAATTGGCTAGAAAAAATAATATTAAAGTCGTTGAGGACAATGCTCAAGATTTATATGGGGTGTATAAAAATCGATTATCTGGTTTTTCAGGAGACATAGGAGTTTGGAGTTTTGAAAATAAAAAACATTTAAGTGGTGCTTCTGAAGGAGGAATAATATCAACGAATAATAAAAGGTTAGCAGAGAGAATACGTAAATTTGCAGGTATAGGATATAAAAATATGACAGCTATTGGAGGCAGAACTTCCCTATCAATTGAGGAAGTACAAGATCCAAATTATAAAAGATTTGATACTATTGGACTAAATTATAGGATGCCACAAATAGTTGCCGCTGTCGCTTATTCACAATTAAAAAATTCAAAAAATATATTAAAGAAAAGAGTTGCTTCAGCAAAATATTTTAGAAATGCAATTAAAAACTGTAGATGGCTTGTAGAACAAAAAATTCCTAAACATTGCAAACATAGCCATTATACTTTTGCCGTAAAATTTCTTACAAACAAAATTAAAAATAAATATACATGGAAGGATATATACAAAAAGTATAAAGAAAAAGGTGGAGATGGATTTTATGGTGCATGTGCACCTATATATAAAGAGCCCTCAATTAAAAAGTACCTTAAAAAAAAAAATTATCCAAAGATTAAATTAAATAATGTTGAAAAAATACAAAAACAAATCATGCAATTTAAAACAAACTATAGAGATTTAAATTTGGCAAAAAAAAAGGCTAATATATTAAAAAAACTAATTTACGAGATAGATGAAAGTTAAAAAATAAAACAATGGGTCTTATAGGCATAGTTCAAGGAAGATTATCAAGTTCTCCCAAAAATAGATTACAATATTTTCCTAGATTTTGGGAAAAAGAATTTACAACTGCCAAAGAACTTAAGTATGATTTTATTGAATTTTTTTCTGAGAGAAAATACAATCCAAAAAATCCAATTTGGACAATTAGTGGAATAAAAAAGTATAAACAAATTGCAAAAAAAAATAATATAAAAATTTTAAATTTTTGTGACGATTATATTATTTCAAATTCATTTTTTGAAAAGAAGACACTTCTATATCTAAAAAGACTTTCAAAAAACATTAGAATACTTGGAGTAAAAAATTTAATATTACCTTTTTATGGTAAAAGTTTTATGACTGACAAAAATTATTTAAATTTTAGTAAATCTCTAATTAATTTAATAAAAATCAATAAAAATATTAACATTTTAATTGAAAGCAATATATCGCCATATTCATTTAATGAATTAAAAAAATCTGTAAAATCTTCTCGTTTAAAATTTCTATTTGATACAGGTAATAGAATCAATCTTGAAAGAGATTTATATCAAGATCTAAAATTATTTAAAAATAATATAGGACATATTCACATTAAAGATAAAAATAAAAAAAAGCAAAATGTTCCGTTAAATACTGGGTTAGTTAACTTTAATAAAGTATTTAAAGTTTTAAAAAAACTAAAATATAAAAAAAACTTTACTTTTGAAACCACAAGATCAAATAATCCTCACAAAACAGCTTTAAAAAATATAAAATTTCTTAAAAAAAAATTTAATGTCTAAAAAAATAATATGTTTCATAGGTCTTGGGGGAGCCGGACAAAGACATTTAAGATTATTAGATAAGATTAATAAACAAAAAATTTTATTTAAAGCTGTTAGAAAGATTAAGAAAGTAGAAACGATAAGTGAAAACTTTCAATTAGAGGATATACCTTTGGTAGAAAAATTTAAAAATTTAAATTTAAGTAAAAACTATTCTGAAGCCATAAAAACATCAGAAACTATTTTCATTTGCAATCATACATCTGGTCATTTCAAAATAGCAAATAAATCTGCAGAAAGTAAAAAGGCAATATTTGTTGAAAAGCCTTTTTACAGTAAAAAAAAACTCTTTTTAAATTTCATTAAAAGGATTGAGAGAAATAAAAAGAGATTTTTGATCGGATATCAAAGGAGATTTCATCCTCTATTTATAAAATTTAAGTCTCTTATAAAGAAAGATAAAAATAAGATTTATAAAGTAATTGTTAATGTAAATTCTTATGTACCCTACTGGCATAAATATGAAGATTACAAAAAACTTTATGCTTGCAAGAAAATCCTAGGAGGCGGCGCATTAATGACAGAATGTCATGAAATAGATTTAATACTAGGTTTATTTGGGGTTCCCAAAAGTTTAATCTGTAAAAAAAAATACAATAAAAAGTTAAAAATTGATGTGGAAACCGGCTATCAAATGAGATTTGATTATCACTCTTTTTCAGTTTTTTTTAAGATCAATATGTTCAATAAAAATTTAAAAAGAGAATTAGTAGTCTTTAATGGAAACACATATAAGCTTGATTTACATAAAGGTTTAATTGAAAAAAAAATTGTGAAAACAAAAATAATTAAAGGTAAGAAATTTGATAATGATTTGCAATTTAAAAACCAAATTAAATATTTTTTTTCAAAAAGATACAGCTTAAAAAATAGCTTAATTCAAGCAAAATCTAATTTTAAAATATTCGACGCTGCATTAAAATCTGTTAAATATAAAAAAGCAATTAGTTTATGAAAAATAAATTTTCCCTTAAAAATAAAAATGTCATTATTACAGGTGCAGCTGGGCTACTAGCTTTACAGCATATTTATGCTGTATTAGAAAATGATGGTAACGCCTTTTTAATAGATATTGATAAAAAAAAATTGAATAAAAGATATAAAGAATTAATTAAGTTTTACTCCAAAAAACAAATAAATATATTTAGTGGAGACATCACTAGTGAAAAATTTATTACTAATGTTAATAAAAAAATCAAAAAATTGAAAAAAAAAATTCATGTATTGATCAATAACGCCGCAGTAGACTACAAGCTAGACTCTAAACATCTAAATTTAATAAAAAAAACACAACTTGAACATTTTGATATAAATATTTGGAAAAAAGATTTAGACGTTGGATTGTTGGGTTCATTGATATGTACAAAAGTATTTGGCGCAGAGATGGCGAAAAACAACTATGGAATAATTCTAAATATCGCATCGGATCTATCTTTTATTTCGCCTGATAATAGGATTTACAATACAAGTGATAAAATCAATAAGATAGTCAAGCCAGTTTCATATTCAGTTGTTAAGCATGGCATAATAGGATTAACAAGATATACAGCAACATATTGGGCAGATAAAAATGTAAGATGTAATGCTATTGCTCCTGGAGGAATTTTTAATAATCAGCCAAAAGATTTTCTTAATAAAATATCAAAATTAATTCCTTTAAGAAGGCTTTCAAGAAAAAATGAATATATATCAAGTATCTTATATTTAATATCTGATGCATCATCCTATACAAATGGAACTGTTTTAAAGGTAGACGGAGGCAGAACTGTATTGTAGTTATTTCTAATGAGAAATAATATTCATTTAATCGCTGAAATTGGAATAAACCATAACGGCGATATTAATATTGCAAAAAAGCTAATTGATAACTCTAAAAAATCTGGATTCCATTCTGTTAAGTTTCAGAAGAGAACAATTGATAAAGTTTATAGTAAAGAGCAACTTGATACTCCAAGAGAGAGCCCATGGGGAAAAACTACAAGGGAGCAAAAAAAAGGATTAGAATTTGGCAAAAAAGAATATGATGAAATAGATAAATATTGCAAAGAAATTGATATACAATGGTTCGCCTCTGCATGGGATTTAGAAAGTTTACAATTCATTAGTAATTATAATTTAAAATTTAATAAAATAGCTTCAGCAATGATAGTTGATAGTATTTTTTTAGAGCAAGTAGCAAAACAGGGAAAACATACATTTATCTCTACAGGAATGTCTACAACAGAAAATATTATTAATGCTGTGAATATTTTTAAAAAAAATAAATGTAGTTTTGAACTAATGCACTGTATTTCTACTTACCCAATGAAACCTGAGGACGCTAATTTAGCAACAATAAATGCTTTAAAAAAAAAATTCGATATAGATGTTGGTTATAGTGGTCACGAAAATGGTATTGCAGTATCTATATGTGCGGCTATTTTAGGTGCTTCATCAATAGAAAGGCATATAACTTTAGATAGAACCATGTATGGATCTGATCAATCAGCTTCTCTAGAGATGAAAGGTATGGTTGAAATGGTTTCGCAAATAAAAAAAATGAAAACTGCAATAGGAGTTGAAAAAATTGGTCATATTTTAGATGAGGAATTACCCATAGCAAAAAAACTGAGAGCTCATTTAACAGAAAATTAATTTTGTGAATAACTTTAATAGTATTATCAATCAATCAATTGAAATTAAGAAAAAACTAAAAAATAAAAAATTTGTAAAGAAATTAAACTCTGCAATTGAGAAAATTTTTGAAGCATTAAAAAACGGAAATAAAATTTTAATTTGTGGCAATGGCGGGTCCGCAGCTGACGCTCAACACTTGGCAGCAGAATTTATGGTTAGACTTCGTCCAAAGATAAATAGAAAGCCACTGCCAGTTATAAGTTTAGCAATGGACACATCTACAATTACGGCATGTGGTAATGATTATGGTTACAAGTATTTATTTGAAAGAAATTATAATGCTATTTCAAATTCTGGAGACCTTTTAATAGCAATCTCTACTTCAGGAAATTCTCAAAATATAGTAAGGGTTTTAAAAGCAAGCAAAAAAAAAAAAAATTTTTCAATTTCATTTTTAGGAAAAACTAGCGGTAAAGTTAAAAATTTATCAAACATTGAAATAAATATTCCATCAAAAATAACAGCCAGAATACAAGAGTGTCATATTTTTTTAGGCCACTATATCTTTGAAAAAGTAGAAGATAAGCTTTTAAGAGATAAAATTATTAAAAAAAATTAGAATAATTTCTATATACATCATCTGGATTTAAGTATTCAAAATTTTGTAAATCAAGTAAACTAGAATTTTCACTCAAAACAAAAATTCTTTGATCATTTTTTTTTGCAAGCGTAGATAAATATTCGAATCTCTTGTAAGATTCTCCTAAATCATCTAAAGAAAATCTTGACCTTTTTTTTATTTTAAAATTAATCTTGTTCATTAATTCATGTAGATAAGGGAAAATATTAAAATTTTTTAAGTAGTGCTTAAATAATTTTTTCCTAATAATTTTATTTGTATAATTAAGCATTTCATCTGCCGTACTACTATTGAAACCATGATAAACAAGACCTTTTTTATGAGCTTGATAATTTTTTTTAGGAAGATCAATTCCTTGAATAAATATTGGATTTGCACCAGTTAATATTGCAATCGCTAACCCGTGTTCTGCAACAGTGCAATTTACATAATTGAAATTTATTTTTTTTTCAAATTTTTTAGCTAATAAATCATATATATTATTCGTTTCTTCTTTGTAATTAATTAAATTACAACATTTTTTAACAGGATCACATTTTTTTTTATTAAAATGTCTTTCGTCAAAAAAACAATAATTTAATTTTAAATTATTTTTTAAAAATTTATCTGATTTTGTCCATATTCCATCATAACATGCGGTATCCGAAAAAAACCAAATCATTTTTTCAAATTGATTCATAAAAATTAAATGTTTATCAATTTCAGGTATCGGAAATTCATTATTAGATGAAACAAAATAATCAAGTTTGAATTTGTTTTCTAACCTCAAAATGGTTGTGCCAACACCCATTTTTCTACCTTTAAACTTTTTATAATCAAAATGATGCATACTAGGACCTGCACCAATAAGAATTAATGGATTATTTTTTTCTATATTAAAAAAATAATTTAATTTTTTTTCCATTTATTATATATGACATATTATAAATTATTTTCTCTATGAATAGAAACATTGATCAGCTAATTAAAAAAAAAATCAAAAATAATCAGGTTTTTAAGGATTTATCAAAACTTGGTCTAGTTAATCTAAAAAATATTAGATTATTTAATCATAGAACTAGAGATAAAAGAATTCCTGTTCTCATTGATATTAAAACTAAATTAATTTTTTTATCAGAAGTAAATCATACTTCTAAAATTATAAAAAAAAAAATTGACCAATTTGAGGGTAAAAACTTTAAAAATAATATAACGGTAGAAAAATATAAAAAAAAAAAATTTATTTTAGTTACTCCAAATGATGATCTTAGAAGATATAAATATATGAAAAAGTATATTAAGAATAAGTCAGTCCTAGATTTCGGATGTGGCATTGGTACATTCATTAAATTATCAAATAAGATTACAAAAGAATCTCATGGATTAGAAATTAATAAAAATTTATTATTAAAGCTCAAAAATAAATCGAAAATATTTTCAAATATTGATCAAATAAACAATAAATATGATTATATCACAATGTTTCATGTTCTGGAGCATATTCCTAATTCAATCGAAGTATTAAAAAAATTAAAAAAATTATTAAAACCTAAAGGAAAATTAATTATAGAAATCCCACATGCCAAAGATATTCTATTCAATATTAATGAATTTAAAAACTTTTCGCTTTGGAGCGAACATTTGGTTCTTCACACAGAAAAATCAGTAGAAAAAATAC
>CESP01166221.1_pt1 | contig 10068 bp, 9 predicted proteins | sample 531211 | NCBI WGS metagenome assembly CESP01 (sample SAMEA2622074, study PRJEB7988) | marine metagenome | biome: marine biome (ENVO:00000447); feature: surface water layer (ENVO:00002042); material: "saline water (ENVO:00002010), including plankton (ENVO:xxxxxxxx)" | depth 5 m | reverse complement strand
ATCGCAAGAGAGGTTGTAAATCGTGTTCAAAATCTTAGAAAGGACTTAGGCTTTGAGGTTACAGACCGTATAGAAATTACTTTAAGTGCTGAAGAAAAATTAGCGAACGCAATTAATAATAATTTAAATTATATTTGTTCAGAAACTTTAGCTGATGAGCTACGTATTACACCTCCTAATACGTTAGAAAATGTCGAAGAAATAGAGTTGACAGAGGGATTATTTACAAGAATAGAATTATTAAAAAGATAAAGATATGTCAAGCGAAAAAACCAGATATAGTGATTCAGAATTAGAAGATTTTCGTCAAATCATAAAAGATAAAATTGATAAGGCAGAAAACGACTTAGAGCTTATCAAGAGTGCTTATACAAACGATTCAAACAATGGAACTGACGACACTTCACCTACTTTCAAAGGTTTTGAAGAAGGTTCAGAAACGCTATCTAAAGAAGAGAATGCTCAATTAGCTCTAAGGCAAGAAAAGTTTATTCACAACTTGTACAATGCTCTAAAACGTATTGATAATAAAACCTATGGGGTTTGTAGAGTTACAGGTAAGCTTATTCAAAAAGAACGCCTCAAACTTGTTCCACATGCAACACTTAGTATTGAAGCAAAGCGAGCACAATAGGACTACATGTTAATAAGGTCATCTTTACTTATTGCTTTTGTATTAATCCTAGACCAAGTGTTAAAGGTTTGGATAAAGACAAATATGATGATTGGTCAAGAAATACAATTTTTTGATTGGTTTATTATACATTTTACAGAAAATAAGGGTATGGCATTTGGCATTGAGTTTGGGGGAAATTTAGGCAAATATATACTAAGTATTTTTAGAATAATAGCCATTGTTGCAATTAGCATATACTGGCTTAAATTGACTAAAACGCGGGTTAAAAAAGGTGTTATTTATAGCATATCCCTTATTCTTGCTGGAGCAATTGGTAATATGATCGATAGTGCCTTTTATGGTATGATTTTTTCTGAAAGTTTTGGACAAATAGCAACTGTTTTTGAGGGAGGATATTCTAGTTTTCTTCAAGGAAAGGTTGTAGATATGTTTTACTTTCCATTGATTAACGGACACTTTCCCAATTGGTTTCCTTTTGTTGGGGGTAATCATTTCATCTTCTTTAGACCAATCTTTAATATTGCAGATGCTGCTATAAGTACGGGAGTTATCAATATCTTGATTTTTCATCGTTCTTTCTTCAAATAATTATTGGTGCTTTTCTAATAACTCTTTGTAAACTTTTTGTGCATTAGTATCTCTGTAGCTTTTATTAGTCCAATATATTCTTCTAACAAATCCAAACAGCTTGAATAAAAATAGACTGTAATAACTCACCCTTTTCTCTTTCCAGATTTCAGGTAAAGCCATGCCGTGTTTTAACATATAAGGCCCAAAAATTGAAAAGCTTAATTCACTGTTTTCTTTGTTATAAAAACTTTCAAAAGCTACTTTTTTCTTTGTTTTATTTACAGTAGGTAATTTCCGCTTTGGAGAAATACCACAATGCTTCAACGCACTTTCAAAGTCTTCTTGTAAGTTTTCGAAGCGAATAATAAAAGTACAGTACGGGGCGGTAATACTTAGCCAATTATCAAATGGAAATAGGTAATAACAACTTAAAAAATCTTCGTAGCTACTATTATTTTCTCTCAAATATTTTGACAATTTATAGTCCCTCATTTTAAGGTGACCGCCATTTTTTCTTAATAATTTCTCATTACTAAAATTACCACTACTATCGTTTATCATCTTAGTATAATAGCTAACAGAAATATCTAATGGATTTCGAGCACAGGATATTACATTATATTTTTTTTCTTCTTCTGTTGCAATCTTTAAAAAATCTTGATAAATGGAATGTTTAGCAAGTATAGGTTTCCCATCATATTGTTCGCACAATTCTTTCGAAATAGCTGTGGAGGCGGCCAATGGTAGACCTACAAAAACATATTTATATTTATGACTTATGATCATATTAAATCATTCTTATAAAGGTGTTCAGCAATCTGTACAGCATTGGTGGCAGCACCCTTTCTGAGGTTATCAGAAACCACCCACATATTTAAGGTCTTTTCTTGAGAAAAGTCACGACGTATACGCCCTACAAATACTTCGTCCTTACCTTCGGTATAAATAGGCATAGGGTAGGTGTTAACATCTAGATTGTCTTGAACACTAACACCTGGAAAATCATGTAATAGTTGACGCACCTTAGATAACTCAAAATCGATATAAAATTCTACATTAACGCTCTCAGAATGTCCTCCTTTAACAGGCACTCTTACAGCTGTTGCACTAACCTCTATATTATCATCTCCCATTATCTTTTTAGTCTCTCTAACAAGCTTCATTTCTTCTTTACTGTAGCCATTATCTTCAAAGATATCGCAGTGAGGCAGAGCGTTTTCATAAATGGGGTACGGATATGCCATTTCACCCTTAATTCCTTTACTTTCATTTTCCAATTGTCTAACTCCCTTTACACCAGTACCTGTAACGGATTGATATGTAGAGATTACTACACGTTTAATTGTGTAAACATCGTGCAAAGGCTTTATTGCCATCAATAACTGAATAGTTGAGCAGTTAGGGTTGGCAATAATTTTATCTTCTTTAGTTAAGGTGTTACCATTAATTTCTGGAATAATAAGCGCTTTAGTTAGTCGCCAAGCCGAAGAGTTATCAATCACTTTAGTGCCTACTTCAGCAAAGCGAGGCGCCCATTCTAAAGCTACATTTCCGCCAGCTGAGAATATAGCAAGATCGGGTCGTTCAGTTACAGCATCTTCTATTGAAATAATAATTAAATTTTTATTATCAAAACTTAGAGTTTGACCGATCGATTTAGAAGAAGCGATAACTAATAATTCGGTTACAGGAAAAGAACGCTCTTGTAAAACCTCGAGCACAATTTTACCCACCATACCTGTTGCTCCTACAACTGCTAGTTTCATATATTGAATAATTTAATTCAAAAATAAGGACTATATTTTAATTGCTCAGAACTAAACATGCTTATTTCAAAATATGAAAAAATTATTACTACTAATATTTTACATCTCTTGTCAGTTAGCTAAACTTAATGATGATCTTTCAACACTGTAAAATTGAACTGGCAATACAGACAAGTTTGAAATAGATTGTATAAAACGATTTTACCTTTCGTCAGAAGCAACTAAAGATATTGCTTTATAAATCCGTATTTTTGGAGCCTGATGGAAGTTTCAGAAGATATAAAATCAGTACTATATAACCTTAGCACCGATCCAGGCGTATATCAGTTTTATGACGCTAAAAATGCTCTTTTATATGTAGGTAAGGCTAAAAACCTTAAGCGCAGAGTATCATCTTATTTTAATCGTAAACATGACAGTTTTAAAACAGCCTATATGGTACGTAAAATACATAGTATTAAAACTTTAGTTGTCGATACCGAAATGGATGCTTTTTTACTTGAAAACAACCTCATAAAAAAATACCAACCTCGCTACAATATCTTACTTAAAGACGACAAAACCTACCCTTGGATTTGTATTAAAAAAGAACCTTTTCCTAGAGTATTCTATACCAGACAATTTATTAAAGATGGTTCTGAATATTTTGGCCCTTATACGAATCCAAAAATCATTAATGCCATGCTGAATTTTATTAGACAGATTTACCCTCTAAGAACGTGTAATTACAATTTATCTGAACAAAATATTCAAGCCGGTAAATTCAAAGAATGTTTAGAATTCCATATTGGAAATTGCTTAGCTCCTTGTATTGGAAAACAAGATGAGCAATATTATGAGCAAGACCTGGAACAAATACGCCAAATATTAAAAGGAAACATTAGATCTGTGGTTAAACATTTTAAAGCAGAAATGTTTAAGCTTTCAAAAAATATGGATTACGAAAAAGCTCAGATTTTAAAGGAAAAGGTAGAACTGTTAGAACATTATCAGTCTAAGTCGTCCATTGTTAACCCTAATATAAATGATGTTGATGTTTTTAGTATTGTATCGGATCAAGACTATGCTTATATTAACTTTTTTAAAGTTTCTAGCGGTGCAATTATACAAGCCCATGCTATGGAGATACAAAAAAAATTAGACGAAACAGACGAAGAACTTCTTTCCATAGCTATTACAGAAATTCGTCAACGTTTTAATAGTACATCAAAGGAAGCATTTTTAAATATCAACATAAAGTCTAGGTGGCAAAACTTAAAAATTTCAGTACCAAAAATTGGCGATAAATACAAATTAGTTAATCTTTGTTTTAAGAATGCTAAAAATATTCAAAAAGATCGTATTCGTAAAAATGAAGAATTGCGTCACCGATTAGATAATAAAAGGGTGTTAGAGCAGTTACAACATGACTTAAAACTCAGTTCTAAACCTAGTCATATCGAATGTTTTGATAACTCCAACATACAGGGAACTAACCCAGTATCAGCTTGCGTAGTTTTCAAAAATGCTAAACCCAGCAAGAAAGATTACCGTTTGTTTAATATCAAAACCGTATCTGGACCTAACGATTTTGCATCTATGGAAGAGGTGGTTTATAGACGCTATGCTGGCTTGATGAATGAAGGTCATGATTTACCTCAACTTATCGTAATTGACGGTGGTAAAGGACAACTTAGCTCTACTATGAAGAGTTTAGAAAAATTAAACCTTCACAATACCATAGCTGTAATAGGTATTGCTAAACGTTTAGAAGAAATATATTTTCCTAATGATAGTATTCCATTATTTCTAGATAAACGCTCCGAAAGCCTCAAAGTTATACAAAAACTGCGTAATGAAGCCCATCGTTTTAGTATCAACCACCATAGAAACAGAAGAAGTAAAAATAGTTTAGGAACTTCTTTAGATTATATTGTCGGAATAGGACCTAAAACAGTTGAAACTTTAATCAGTCATTATGGCTCAGTAAAACGTGTTTTACAAGCTCAAGAAGACGAACTAACCAAGTTAGTAGGCAAGCGCAAAGCACAGCTTATTTTAGAGAAGAAAAACCATAATATTTAAAAGAAGAACGACAAACATTATTTCTATTACTAGTTATAATCTTTTTTAATTGTACAGAAAACCGGAAATTTTAAAGCATTAAAGCTTATCAAGACTAAGATTATGACTAATTCAACTTGTCCGATAATAAGCGCATCTCTATTGCAGGAGAAATCTTTTCGTATAAAATGTGATATACAGCGTTTGTAATAGGCATCTCAATATTGTATTGCTCGTTAATTTCTTTGATACATTTAACAGCGTAGTAACCTTCTGCTATCATGCTCATTTCAAGTTGTGCCGATTCAACAGAATATCCTTTACCTATCATATTGCCAAAAGTTCGATTTCTACTGAACTGAGAATATATAGTAACTAATAGGTCCCCCAAATATGCGGACTCTTTGATATCTCTTTTTATGGGATACACTATATCTACAAAGCGTTTGATTTCTCGAATAGCATTAGAGGCAAGAACGGCTTGAAAATTATCACCATATCCTAGACTGTGGCAAACTCCTGAAGCTATAGCTACTACATTTTTTAGTACAGACGCGATTTCAGTGCCATAGATATCTTCAGAGACATTAGTTTTGATATATCGACATATAATTTGTTTTGAAAACCATTCTGCTTTTCTAACATCTTGACAAGCAATCGTTAAGTATGAAAGGCGTTCTAAAGCGACTTCTTCAGCATGGCACGGACCTGTTATAACACCTATGTTTTCATATGGGACATGATAGTTTTCGTAGAGATAGTCGCCAACTATAGTATTATTCTCAGGTACAATTCCCTTAATAGCTGACACTACAAATTTATCTTTTATTGGTACACTCAAAGACTCAAGTGTAGTTACTAAAAAAGCCGATGGAACGGCTAAGACAATGCAATCAGCGATATCAATAATAGCATCAATATCAGAATCAATAGTGAGTTTGTCAGTAAATAACTCTGCAGCACTAATATAATTTGGATTATTACCATATTGCTTGATGTGTTTAATATTATCTTCATTACGCATCCACCAACTTACAGATTCTTGATTTTCTGAGAGCATCTTAACGATAGCTGTTGCCCAACTACCACCACCAATTACCGCTATATTTTTAAACAAAGACATTTATTTTTCGACATTGTTTTCAGGTTTCATCTGAGGGAAGAATAATACATCCTGAATGGAGTTGCTATTGGTCATTATCATAGAAAGCCTGTCAATACCAATGCCTAGTCCAGCTGTAGGGGGCATACCATATTCTATAGAACGTAAAAAATCTTCATCTAGGACCATAGCCTCTTTATCACCTCTTTTAGCTAACTTTAGCTGCTCTTCAAAACGTTCTCTTTGGTCAATAGGATCGTTCAGTTCTGAAAAGGCATTACATATTTCTTTACCATTACAAATAGCCTCAAATCGCTCTACTAAACCTTCTTTATCTCTGTGTTTTTTAGCTAATGGTGACATTTCAATAGGATAGTCAGTTATGAATGTTGGTTGTATCAATTGCTCTTCACATTTTTCTCCAAAAATTGAATCAATTAATTTACCTCTTGCCATAGATGAGTCCACATTTACCCCCAATTCTTTAGCTATTTTTGCCATAGTTGGTTCGTCCATTTCAGAAATATCAATACCTGTAAAGTGTTCAATGGCTTCATACATAGTATATCGCTTCCATGGTCTTTGGAAATTGATGAGGTTTTCGCCAACTTGTACTTCAGTATTTCCATGTAAGTCCAAAGCAATTTTTTCTACCATTTCTTCAACCAAATCCATCATCCAATTGTAGTCTTTATAGGCCACATACAATTCAACTTGAGTAAACTCCGGATTATGAAATCTACTCATCCCCTCATTTCTAAAGTCCTTAGAAAATTCATAAACACCATCAAAACCTCCAACAATCAATCTCTTGAGATAAAGCTCGTTTGCAATACGTAGATAAAGAGGCATGTCTAAAGTGTTGTGATGTGTTTTGAAAGGACGTGCTGCCGCACCCCCATATATTGGTTGTAATATTGGTGTTTCTACCTCTAAATATCCTTTATTATTTAGATAAGAACGCATTGAGTTAGTAAGTTGCGTTCGTTTGACAAAAGTTTCTTTGATATGCGGATTGACAACCAAATCTATATAACGTTGACGGTATCTTTTTTCTGGGTCAGTAAAAGCATCGTATATTTTACCATCAGTGTCGGTTTTTGGTAATGGCAGTGGTTTTAGCGTTTTACTTAAGACAACGAAACTTTCTACATGTACTGAAATTTCACCAACTTTAGTAGTAAACACATAGCCCTTAACCCCTATAAAGTCTCCGATATCAAGGAGTTTTTTAAATACAGTGTTATACATGCTTTTATCTTCGTTAGGACAAATTTCATCTCGATTAAAATAGAGTTGAATTCTACCCATACCATCCTGTAACTCCGCAAAAGATGCTTTGCCCATAACTCTACGACTCATTAATCGACCGGCGATTTGTATATCTTTGTATCCAAGTTTGTTAGAATTATAGTTTTTCTTTATTTCAATAGACGAAACATTGACATCAAATAATTCTGAAGGATAAGGATTTATACCTAATTCTAACAACTTTTGTAGTGACTCTCTTCTCACAATTTCTTGTTCTGATAACTCTTTTTGCATATAGTTAATTTTCGGCAAAGATATTAAATAATTAACGCTCTATTTTTGTAGTTTTACATCCATTATAAATGACCTTAAACAAAACACACTTTTATATGAAAATGAACGATTACATTAGCGACTTTACCAAGCATCTAGCAGAAGCTTTAGAAATAGGTCAGACTACTTTTCTTAGCGAACCTCACGCTGATATTTATAACGTTCTTATTTGTGGTTTGGGGGGGTCTGGAATTGGAGGAACAATAGTCAACGATTTGGTATCTGAACACATCAATGTACCAATATCAGCAACAAAAGACTACAATATACCCAATTTTGTAGATGAAAATACCTTAGTAATAGCCTCATCATACTCAGGAAACACAGAAGAAACTCTGTATGCTCTAAAAGCTTGTCAAAAGAGAAGAGCGCAGATAGCTTGTGTAACTTCTGGCGGCACTTTGGAAAGGTTAGCCAAAGCAAAAGGATTTAACTGTATAACAATTCCTGGTGGTCAACCACCAAGAGCTATGTTTGGATATTCTTTTATTCAGTTGTTCTTCTTACTCAATCATTATGGTTTAATAGACAATTCTTTCATGTCTGAATTTGAACAGGGGATAGCCTTACTAGAAAGGGAAGAAGATGCTATTAAATCAGAAGCCAAAAAATTAGCCACTAAATTATATGGGACTACACCTGTAATTTACACAGCAGCAGGTTTTGAAGGTGTCGGTGTTCGTTTCCGCCAACAAATCAATGAAAATAGTAAAATGTTATGTTGGCACCATGTTATTCCTGAAATGAATCACAACGAGTTATTGGGGTGGAGAATAAACACCGAGAACTTAGGTGTGGTATACTTTAGAAATAAATGTGATTACAATAGAAATCAAGTAAGAATAGATATCAATAAAGAAGTGATTTCTAAATTCACGAATAATATTAATGAAGTTTGGAGTAAAGGTGATTCTCGTACTGAAAATAGTCTTTATCTTATTCATTTAGGGGATTGGGTATCATGGTACTTATCAGAAATGAATGAAGTAGATGCTGTTGAAATAGATGTTATTAACTTCCTAAAGAGTTCTTTAGCTAAGCTGTAATTTATGCCTAAAGTTGTTTTTCAAGATTTAGGGTTCATCGATTATAAAGAAGCTTGGGATTATCAAGAAAAACAATTTAATAAAATACTTGATATTAAGAAAAATAACAGAAAGAAAAACAGACAAGACCCTTCCTCATCATATCTCTTATTTTGTGAGCATCCGCATGTATATACCTTAGGTAAAAGTGGCGATGAAAACAACCTTTTAGTCAATAAGGAATACCTTAAGTCTAGAGGGGCGACCTTTTATAAAATCAATAGAGGGGGAGATATCACTTATCATGGACCAGGACAGATAGTCTGTTATCCTATTTTAGATTTAGACAATTTTTTTACGGATATCCATAAATATCTACGTTTCCTTGAAGAAGCAGTTATATTAACCCTTGCTGATTACGGAATAAACAGCACTCGCTCAAACGGTGAAACAGGCGTTTGGTTAGATGTAGGTAATGTAAATGTCCGAAAAATATGTGCCTTAGGAGTCCGCTCAAGCCGATGGGTGACGATGCATGGTTTTGCTTTGAATGTCAATACTGATTTGTCCTATTTTGGTAATATTATTCCTTGTGGCATAGTTGACAAATCGGTGACTTCTATGCAAAAGGAATTAGGTAAAGAAGTTAAAATGAAAGAAGTCCAGCAAAAGCTAAAAGATTATCTCAAAAAACTGTTTGACTTTAAGTTTGTAGATGAGTAAGTTTTTTATTTTTAAATCCAATACTAATTAAGCCACTTCTCACATTTATAATCTTTACTTAAAAGGTTTAGAGCTGAATTTGCACAGCTTTATTTTGTCGACTTTATCTTTGATTTTTATTTATACTATTTATTTACCGGCATATTTTAGCCACATCATATCTCAGGCTTATTTTTGGAAACTTGCATAGCCAATTCCTTATTGAATTTAATTGTAATAATACAATTCAGTAAAAAATATTAAAGATGAATAAAAGAGAAAGGAATATAAAAAATTATTTCAATACGCCTATCAACTCTTATGTTTTCAGATATTTTCTATAATAGTTACTTATTATGCTGCATTATTTTGATCTGATATTCTTATATTTGAGCTTGTTATGCTTGAAAACATTTCCATTCATAAAATACTATTCCTTGACGTAGAAACAGTGCCTGTGGTGCCTGTATTTTCTGAGCTTTCAAAAGAGTTTCAGTTGTTGTGGACTGAAAAAACACGTTGGCAGCGCTCAAAGGGTCAAACTCCAGATGAATTTTATGGACTAAAAGCAGGTTTAATGGCAGAATTTGCTAAGGTGATCTGTGTTTCAGTAGGTTACATTTATGAGAAAAATAACAC
>CESP01052424.1_pt1 | contig 10071 bp, 8 predicted proteins | sample 531211 | NCBI WGS metagenome assembly CESP01 (sample SAMEA2622074, study PRJEB7988) | marine metagenome | biome: marine biome (ENVO:00000447); feature: surface water layer (ENVO:00002042); material: "saline water (ENVO:00002010), including plankton (ENVO:xxxxxxxx)" | depth 5 m | reverse complement strand
TTTAAATTTTTAAATTTATTAGATGTCTAAAATCCGTCTTTAAGAGAAAACTACAAAGAAGAAATGAGAAAAATATCACTCCTATTTATTTTTATCCTATCCTCAGGATGCAAATTCTTTGACACGATCCCTCCAAATATATTATTTGTTATCTCTGACGACCAATCCTATCCACATGCAAGTATTTATGAAACTAAATGGATAAAAACACCTGGTTTTGACCGTGTAGCAAGGAAGGGCTTGTTATTTAACCATGCTTATACAACTAATGCAAAGTGTTCACCCTCTAGGTCTTCCATTTTAACAGGACGGGACAGCTGGCTTCTAGAAGAAGCAGCCAATCACTTTCCTTTTTTTCCTGAAAAATTCATAACATTCCCTGAAGTTTTAAAAAAGAATGGTTATAAAACTGGAAAAACTGGAAAAGGGTGGGCTCCGGGTATTGCATTGAAAAATGGAAAAAAGAGGAATTTAATTGGTGAAGATTACAGTAAAATAAAAGTTAATCCTCCAGCAAAATTTATTAGTAATATCAATTATTTCGAAAATTTTAAAAATTTTCTTGATGAAAAAAAAGATAAACAACCTTTCCTTTTCTGGGTTGGAGGGTTAGAACCTCATCGGCGTTACGAGTACCAGTCAGGAATTAAATATGGAAATAAAAAGATAGAAGAAATTGAAAAAGTTCCTGATTATTGGCCTAGCTCCAAAAATGTTAAAACTGATATTCTAGATTACGCATTCGAGATTGAATATTTTGATAGTCATTTGGAACGTATGATTGATGAATTGGAAAAAAGAGATCTTTTAGAAAATACCATTATAGTTGTTACTTCAGACAATGGTATGCCATTTCCTAGAGTAAAAGGACAGGTCTTCCCTTTTGATAATAGGATGCCTTTAGCAATAAGTTGGGAGAAAGGAATTAAAAATCCAGGTAGAATCATAAATGACTATGTAAGTTTTTCAGATTTTGCTCCAACCTTCCTAGATCTTGTAGGTATTGATTCAGAAAAACACGATATGGAAAATTTTTCAGGTGTAAGTTGGAAGGATATTTTCAACAATGACTCAATTTTAAAAAAAAGAGATTACATGATTATTGGAAAAGAACGCCACGATGTAGGTAGAGAAAATGATAAAGGTTATCCTGTTCGTGCAATTATTGCAGGGGATTATTTCTTTAGCATAAATTTTAATCCTGAGCGTTGGCCAGCGGGAAATCCAGAAACTGGATATCTTAATACCGACGGCAGTCCAACTAAAACTGAAATTTTAAACTTGAGAAAAGAAGGAAAGAAAGAAGAGTATTGGCAATATGCCTTTGGAAAAAGATCCAAGGAAACTTTATATGATATTAAAAATGATCCTAACTGTATTAAAAATATTGCAGAATATGATAAATACATTCCTCTAAAGGACAGCTTAAAAAAAACCTTAATCGAAGATCTAACAAGAAATAAAGACCCAAGAATCCTTGGGGATACCGAGATATTCGATATTTATCCCTACGCTGACATGCGAACTAAGAATTTTTACAATAGATATATGAAAGGAGAATTGTTAGATTCAGACTGGGTCAACCCCACTGACTTCGAATTTGATGTTGAATAGTTTGCTTCACAATACATCAAAAAGAATAAACATAAAGAACGAAATTGCCCTTAAGCAGAAAAATTAAACTCAATTTGTTATTTATTAAAACCATTAAAACTTTTTTTATTTTGTTTTATATGGCGAGATTGAATAATTGAACGAAATATTGTCTGCTTTAATTTGATATTTTTCGTGTGGAAGAAATCCCCAACTATTATCTCCACCAACACCCATTTGTTTGTTGTCAATATTTAAATTTAGCAAAGGTCTTCTCAAAATATCCGTTGTATGTCTTTGAGATTTATCATTTCCTCCATCAAAGTCTTCATTTTTTTGATTGTGAGCACTAAATTCAAATGTTTTAGATGCTTGAATGATTATTCCATTTCCATTAGTATTGGTGAAAGTAACCCATCTAATATCTGTTCTATTTCCGTTTTCTTGTGGTCTTATATATGGATAATAAAGATCAGATACTTTACACTCATAGATACCTATCAAAGAAGAAGTTTTTCTGTCTTGATAATTTTCGTGAGGGCCACGTCCGTACCACCTGACTTTTTCAAATTGCTTATCAATAATTAAGTTTGTTCCAAACTTTGGTAACATTGGAAGTTTAGATGATATTTCAGATAGTGAAGTCTTAATGTTTATTTTGCCAAATGAATCAATATTATAAGTTAATTCTAAATATCCCCCAATACTTGGTAAAAAATATTTAGATTTTATTTCAACTCCTCGCTTTTTTAGATTTTTAAATTGAAAACTATTTAAGGACTGTGATTTTGAAGCTTGTTTCCAAACCTTGAGCTTATATGGCATAAAAAACCCATAATCATTGTCTGTTGGTGAACGCCAAAAGTTAGCTTTAATTCCTTGTTCAATTATATTCCCTTCACCGTAATCTATTTCAGTTAATGCTCCAGTTTTTTTATTGAATTTAATTTTAAAATTTTGACCTTTGAGACTCAATGATTCTTTATTTTGAGATATATTGATTCCTGAATCTGACGATGTTGTTTCATTTTCTAGGTATCTATTTCCACCAATAAAAAACTGATCATAAGCGACAATATGGTTTTTAGGAATTAAGGCGTCTGAATTTTTCTTTTTAGCATAAATATTGAGAAAATATTCATTTTTACCTTCTATATTTGGGATATCGAGTTCAATTAATTTAGTAGTTTGAGGTTCAAGGTCAAATTCACCTATGTAGCCATCTATTATCTTTTCACCATTTTTTAGAATTTCCCACTCATAAAAAAATTCATTCAGGTTTATAAAATCATATTTATTCGAAATTTTTAATGTTTTTGACTTCAAATAATCAAAGTCAAATTTTATACTTTGATATACCTTTTTGACTTCTTCGAGAGAAGGATGAGCGGTTCTGTCAGGATTCACAAGGCCATTGTTGCAAAAGTTTTTATCGTTTTGAAAATTTTCACCACCCAAGTCACCTCCATATGCCCAGAAGTTATCACCATTTTCATTTTTTGTTAAAATACCTTGATCTACCCAATCCCAAATAAATCCACCCTGTAAAACATCGTATGATTCAATCACATCCCAATAATCTTGAAGATTACCAACACTATTTCCCATTGCGTGTGCATATTCACAAAGTATTAATGGACGTGATGGATTTGTTTCTGCATATTTTCTTAACATTTCAATTTTGTGATACATTGGCGCTTGAATATCAGTATTTGAAAATTTAGTAGCACCTTCATATTGAACTGGTCTTGAAGAATCCTTATTTTTTAACCATTCGTATGTTTTAAACATATTTATTCCATTTCCTGCTTCATTCCCTAGCGACCAAATAATTATAGATGGATAGTTTTTATCTCTTTCATACATCCTTACAGTCCTATCAAGATGCATTTTTTCCCAATTTTTTAAATAAGCAGGGTGTACTTTTTGCAGATCGGGTCTAAATTCAAGTCCTTGGTTCGTAGTCCCCATACCATGGGTTTCAATATTAGCTTCATCAATTACGTAAAAGCCATATTTATCACACATCCTATAAAAAAATGGATTCTTTGGATAATGACTACATCTTATAGAGTTAATGTTATTCTTTTTCATTATTTCTAAATCTTTTATTAAAAGATCTTCTGAAACAACATGCCCTGTTGTTTGATCATGATCGTGAAGATTAACTCCTTTGATAAGAATTGGCTTTCCATTTACAAAAAGTTGATTCTTTTCAATCTTGATGTTTCTAAAGCCAATTTTAATTTTTGTAGCCTGAATAGGGTCTCCCTTAAGTTCTACTAAAAGGTCGTATAAATTGGGGTTTTCAGCGCTCCAGGATTTGGCCTTCCTAATTATTTTTTTAAAATTTATAATATTACTCCCAGGCTTTAAGCTTATAGTTTTTTGGTCTTTATGTATTTCATTATTTTTTTCAAACAGCGTGATTTCAATTTCTCTAGTATAAATGTTGGAATCTTTATTTTTCACATCTAATTCTAAGCTAAAATTCCCGTCCTCAAAATTATTTACTAAATCAGTTTTGACACTAAGATCCACTATACTTACTTTATTTTCAGAACGAAGATATACGCTCCTCTCAATCCCTGACAGTCTCCAAAAATCCTGATCCTCCATATAACTAGCATCAGACCATCTCAAGATCTGAACCGAGAGTTTGTTTTTGCCATTTATCAAATAATCGGTGATATTAAATTCTGAAGGTGTTTTGCTTCCTTCGTTATAACCAACTAACTCACCATTTAACCAAACATACATAGCTCCACTAACACCTCCAAAATGGAGATAAATATCTCTGTTCGTCCAATCTTTAGGTGCATCAAAGAATTTTATAAAAGATCCATTATTATTTAAATTATGTGGTATAAATGGTGGATTCGCAGGGAACATATATTTAATATTTGTGTAGAAGGGGGTGCCGTATCCTTTTAATTCCCAATTAGAAGGAACTTCTATTAGCTCCCAACTTGAATAATCATAATTTTTTTTGTAGAATTTTTTTGGCCTTGATTTTATATTTTCAGAATAGAAAAAATACCAATCTCCGTTTAATGATTTATAATAATCTGAATTTTTCCAATCAGAATTTTCAATAGCTTTTTGAGATGATTTAAAGCTATAAAAAGTTGCTCTAGGTACCTCTCTATTAATTTCAAATATCTCAGGATTTTCCCATTCAGGATTTTCCCAAAATAAATCGTCAGTATAATTGGACATTAATTTTTTTTGCGATATAATTTCATTTGAATTAAATACAATACAAACAGTAATAATAATTTCTAATATTACTATTCTAAATTTTTCCATATATGATTGATAAGAATTCATGACTTTAATTTTAGTGGACTAGTCAACTCTTTCTACGGGCATAAGATAAGGGAAGATGTTATTATTTATTAATCACAATATACTCATATTAAAAGGTCTATATCTTGTTTTAATATAAGTTTTACTGATATTAAAATAATTTGATATCTCATGATTGACTACCATACTTCAATTTTTATTTGAAAAATTCTTCAGAATATTAAATAATATGTATAGCTTGAATAAATTAATTTTCAAAATCTACATTAAGAGATGAGGATAAATAATAGAAGAGAATTTTTAAAAAAAGCTACAACTGCAGCTCTAGGAGTAACAATTATTCCTAGGTACGTAATGGGGAAAGGTTTCACTCCACCAAGTGATAGATTTAATATTGGAGTTATTGGGTTGGGTGCTCAAAGTAGTGGACTAATTGAACGCATGTCAAAAATTTCTAATGCTAGGGTTATTGCTGGATGCGATATTCACAAAAAAAGATTAAATAGATTTAGAAAACTGATAGATAATGAATATGTTAAGCACAACATAAAAGGTACGGCTTTAATATATGAGGATTTTTATAAACTAATTGAAAATCCAAATATTGATGGAGTTGTAGTGAGTACTCCAGACCATTGGCATGCAATACCTTCGATTAATGCGATGAAAGCAGGAAAGCACGTATACTGTGAAAAGCCTATGTCTCATTCTATAAACGAGGGGAGAGCTATGGAAAATACAGCAAAAAAATATAATCGTATTTTACAAACAGGAAGTATGCAGCGTTCAAGAGCTGATTTTAGAAAGGCCTGTGAATTGGTTCGTAATGGATATATTGGAAAAATCGAAAAGATTTGGGTTGAGGTAGGTAATCCATCTGCTCCATGCAATCTTCCATTCCAAGAAACCCCAGATTACTTAGATTGGGATAGGTGGCTAGGACCAGCGCAGTTACGTTCTTATCATGATATTATTGTTGAGAAGGATTGGTTTCCAAACTGGAGATGGTATAGAGAGTTTGGGGGGGGGATACTCTCTGATTGGGGAGCTCATATGTTTGACATAGTTCAATGGGCTCTTGATATGGATCATTCAGGACCAATTAAGTATGAAGCACCAATGGAGCCGACTGCATCTAGGGGATTGAAAATGTATTATGATAATGGAATTGAAGTTGAACACAGAAATTTTGGACGTGGATTTGCAGTTCGTTTTTTTGGATCAAAAGGAACACTTGATATAAGTCGGGGCTTTTTAGAAACAAGCCCAAAAGAAATATTGAATATTAAATTGAAACCAAAAGATATTAGACTTTATATTTCTGACAATCACGAAAATGATTGGATAACTTCTGCCAAAAACAGTTCAAAACCTATTTGTGATGCTGAAGTTGGTCATAGAACAGCAACTATTTGCCATATTGCAAATTTGGCATATGAATACAGAAGACCTTTAAATTGGGATCCCGTCAAAGAAGAATTTATTAATGATTTTGAAGCGAATCTTAGAAGAGGAAAACGTTATAGAAAACCCTATGAATTAAAACTTTAAATCATGACATATTTTAAGTTTATTTTTTTTCAACTATTTTTTTTGCTTGACTTACATGTTTGCCTTGCTCAAAATGATCTACCCTCATTAAAAGGAAAAAATATCCTATTTGTTTATGGTGGGTCAATACACAGTCCCAAGGAAAGCGCTGATCTTTTTGTACCGATTCTAGAAGCAGAAGGCGCCAAAGTTCAGGTTTTTAACAATTTTAGTGTTTACGAAAATGAAAATTTGATGAGTGAAACTGATCTTATAATTCAAGCATTTACCGATTTTTTTACGCCTGTTGAAAACAGAATGAACGATAAACAGTTTAAGGGATTACAAATAGCAATTCTTAATGGTACTGGTTTCTCAGGGTGGCACGGAGGATTAGGGGCTTCGAATAAGGTTAATCAGAGATATCAATTTTTGGTTGGGGGGCAATTCGTTTCACATCCAGGTGGTATTACAAATTACAAAGTAAAAATTATAGATTCTAAAGATTTAATTACAAAAGATATACAGGATTTTATAGTAAAAGACTCTGAGCAGTACTATATGCTTATTGATCCAAACATCAAGGTTCTCGCAGTTACAGAATTTATGAAAGATACATATCATAAATCAGATAATTTAAAATTAGAACAAATTGATTATTTAGATATAGATGTGGAAAATGAAATTCAGGGCAGTGTAATGCCTGTTGTATGGAAAAAATATTATGGCAAGGGAAGAATATTTTATTCTTCAATTGGCCACAACCTTTTTGATTTTGATATACCAGAGGTAATGAATATTCAAATGAGAGGGTTTAGGTGGGCTTCAGAGGGGAAATATTTAAAAAAAGTAAATATAATTACACCAATTTATAAGACAAATTAATCAAAACAACTTAAAATAGTCTATAAATTTTTCAATATTAAAACTGCCTCAGTATAGATCTTAAAACAGGTTCATACGCATCTGCATATCGAATCATACCAAGATCGTTTGGGTGTGAACCGTCAGTTGCAGCCTCTCCGTCATTACCTAGTAAATTTTTTCCATCTAAATAATATAAATTACCAACACCCTGATTATTCAACTCTGCAAATGCATTTTTAAATGCAGTTCTACTTTTGTGATGGTGAATTTTCATTGAAGGGAAAAATGAAGTGTTTGTAAAGCTTCTGTCTTCAACCAAAAGTATAGGTGTTTTTTTATGAGCTTTCCTCAACCTTTTAACCAATGGAATTGTTCTTGCTCTAACACTGTTTTCATCCATGTTTGGCAGGCAATCAATTACAAATACACAAGGATCTAACTCAGCCAAAAGAGATGCAACTTCAGGTTCCATAATACCATTTCCGGAAAAACCTAAGTTAATCGTTTGTCGTCTCAATCTCCTTCCTAAAATAGCCGGAAATGCTAATCCAGGTCTCGATGCACAAGCACCCTGCATAATTGAAGTTCCATAAAAAAGGATTGGTTTTTCCTTTCGGGGATGCAATGAGTTGAAAAAATTATCTTTGTCAACACCAATTTCCATTTTGTCAACTCCATTATATAAAGGTAAATATAATATATATCGACGTAAACCAGGAGCTAGTCCTTTAGCTATTGATTTTTCAACTTTTTGTTCTTCAGGTCCAATTACTGACACCCAACGGTAGATACCGTCACCATCTTCACCATATAAATCCACACCACTTACACCCGTTGCAGGCATATGAAACATTGAAAGGCTTTCTAGATGTAATTTATAGCGGATATATATGTTTGATGAATCCGTTTCAAATCGTAAACACATTCCAGCTGAATGTCGAGACAGATTCCAAACTGGATCTCGAACAATGCCCTCCGCTTTTCCTGGTAACCGATCAAAATATCTTTTTGTATTTGTCCAACCTTTACCCTCTACTCCAATGTCCTTAGCATTGTACCAATCAATTTCACCTTTTAATTTAGAATTATTTTGAGCTAACAAACTTTGGGTAGTGCTTAAACCTAGACTCCCTATAAGAATTTGAGTGCTAAATTTACGTCGACTTAGATATTTTTTTTTCATTTATTTAAAAGGTATTTGTTCTTAATATACTTAATAGTTATTTCTGTATCCAGTATTAAATAATTTTTTTGAAATCATTTTAGATTTAGCAATGTAGACTACAAAAGTTAATAAGATTGTTTGAAAGCACAAATTATTTTTTAAATTCACTTTATGAAAAAATATGTCATAATATCTCTAATATTTAGTTTTTTGAACTTGCACAGTCAAAATAATACAATTGGCTCATTAGAATTCTTGGACCCAGCAATGGAACAACTTATAGATAAAAATGCCAAAATTGAATTACTAGCAGAAGGATTTGATTGGGCTGAAGGGCCAGTTTGGGTTAATAAATTAGATGGAGTTTTATTTTCAGATGTACCTAATAACAAAGTTTACATGTGGAATGAGGTGAGAGGCTTAAGTCTTTTTTTAGAACCTAGTGGCATGACAAATTATTCTCCAACAAATAAAACAGATGGATCGAATGGACTAGCTCTAGATCCTAATGGAAATTTAATATTATGCCAGCACGGTGATAGAACTTTAGCTCGTCTTAAAAAATGGAATTTTAAAAAACCTTCCTTTGAAATAATTGTTGAAAAATATGAAGGGAAAAGACTCAATAGCCCAAATGATTTAGTTTTTGATAAAAGTGGATCAATTTACTTCACTGATCCACCATATGGATTGAAAATGAAGGATAATGACCGACTTAAAGAACTAGATTTTAATGGAATCTATAAATGGAGTAAGTCAAAGGGAATTAAATTACTTTCTAAAAGTATGAAACGTCCAAATGGAATTATTCTTTCAAAAGATGAAAAAACAATTTACGTATGTAATTCCGATAAAGACAACAATGTAATTATAGCTTTTGATAATAGTAATGAAGGGCTAGAAAATGAAAGAATTTTTTTTGATGGTAACATGTTAAGTAAGAATAGAATTGGACTTTTTGACGGTCTTAAACTTCACTCATCGGGAATCATCTTTACAACTGGACCCGGCGGTATTCTCCTTTTGGATTCTCAAGGGAATCACCTAGGTACGATTATGCCGGGTAAAGCAACTGCAAATTGTGCTTTTGATACTGATGAGAGTTTTTTATATATGACATCAGATAATGTGCTTGCGAGAATTAAATTGAAATCATAAAAAATCCTCAACTCGGTGAATTGATCTTTTTTGATACCTACTCTATACAGTAAACATCTCCAACTTCATAATTATTATAAACTTCTTCACTTACAGAACCTGAAGGAATTGCCCCATATTGATCAAGAACAGTGGGGTTATTAAAGAGTGGATTATACTCATCTTCGAAAAAAAATAAAAAATTACTCCCACTTTTTTCTTTCCTAGTTATTTCAACACAATCGGTTTTTTGACAAAAGCAAAACAAAAGAATCGGTAAAATCAAAAAACAATTATTCAAAAATGAAAATTTTTGCTTTTGGAAAATATTTATCACGATAAAATTCCTTAATTGATTTATTTCTAATTTTAGTTTTCCTATTTGATGGATAATTCTGTCTTTTATAGCTTACTCTTTTTAGTTCTATATTTTTCAAACCAAGCAATAATTGCATTTACCTTTGTAATTA
>CESP01012289.1_pt1 | contig 10085 bp, 15 predicted proteins | sample 531211 | NCBI WGS metagenome assembly CESP01 (sample SAMEA2622074, study PRJEB7988) | marine metagenome | biome: marine biome (ENVO:00000447); feature: surface water layer (ENVO:00002042); material: "saline water (ENVO:00002010), including plankton (ENVO:xxxxxxxx)" | depth 5 m | reverse complement strand
ACTAATGATGAAGAATTAGCAAAAAAATTTAATTCAGCAGTGTTTCCCGGATTGCAAGGTGGTCCATTAATGCATGTTATTGCATCTAAAGCTGTTTGCTTCAAAGAAGCTTTACAAGATGATTTTAAAATTTATGCAAAAAATGTTGTAGAAAACGCAAAAATTTTATCAGCCACACTAAAAAATTTAGGATATGAAATATTTTCAGGTGGAACTGATACTCATCTTGTTTTAATTGACCTTAGACCGTTAGGTTTGACAGGTAAACAGGCTGAAAAATCTTTAGTAAATGCAAATTTAACGTGTAATAAAAACGGAATACCTTATGATGAAGCTAAGCCATGGATTACATCTGGAATCAGATTAGGTACCCCAGCATGTACTACTAGAGGATTGGGTCTAGCTGAATTTAAAATAGTTGCAGAATTATTAAATGACGTATTGCAAGGATTGAAAAATAATCAAGCTGATAATTCAAATGCTGAAAATTCTGTAAAATTAAAAGTAATTGAACTTTGTAAGAAGTTTCCAATTTACTAATTTATGTTGTGTCCATTCTGTAAAGAAAAAGATACATCTGTTATTGACTCAAGATCTACAGAGGATGGTACAGCTATAAGACGTAGAAGACTATGTGGTTGCGGTAAACAGAGGTTTACAACTTTTGAGAGAGTTCAATTCAGAGAGTTAACCGTTATAAAAAAAAATGGAAGAAAATCACAATTTGATAGAGAGAAGTTAACAAAATCAATTTTAACCGCACTTAGAAAAAGACCAGTAGATAATGATACGATTGAAAAGTTTGTTTCAAAAATTTATCGAAGTTTAGAGGATTTGGGACAAAATGAAATTATGTCATCTACAATAGGTAAATTTGTAATGGATGGTTTAAAAGAATTAGATCATGTTGGTTATGTGAGGTTTGCTTCTGTATACACTGATTTTAAAGAAGCAAAAGATTTCGAGCAATTTGTAGATAAGATAGATGCCCAAAATAAAAAATAAAAAAAAAGATACTTATTTTTTAAAACTCTCAAACAAGTTATCAGAAATTAATCAATTTTTGACTTACCCAAACCCGTGTGTGGGTGCAGTTTTAGTATCAAAAAATAAAAATAGAATAGCATTTACTGGAAAAGGTGGATCTCCTCATGCTGAATATAAATTGCTAAAAAATGAAAAAAATATTCAAAATGGCAAACTTTATACATCTTTAGAACCATGCTCTCATAGAGGAAAAAATCCTTCGTGCGTTGAAATCATTATTAAAAAAAGAATAAACACTATTTTTACTAGTTGTAGAGATTTTGATAAAAGAGTTCTCGAGAATACTGAGAAAATTTTAAAAAATAAAGGTGTTAAAATTTATTATTATAATAAAATATGCGAAGCATCTTCAAATCATAATTTTTCATGCAAAAATAGAATACCATACGTATCTGCAAAAATAGCAATAAGTAACGATTATTATACAAAACATAAATTCAAAAGACTTTTTACAAGTAATGAAGCTTTAAAGTTTGCGCATTTAAAAAGATATCAAGCTGATTCTATTTTAATTGGAAAAAATACATTGAACGATGATAATCCTAAATTAAACTGTAGGATTAATGGTATAGAAAAAAATATTTGTAAATTTTTAATTAATCCAAATCTTGATATCAAGTCATATATTTTTAAAAATAATTTTTTAACAAATTCATACATTTTTCATGAGTCTAAAGACTTAAAAAAAATAAAAAAAGCAAATAAAAACTTTAGGCTCATTTATTTCAATTTTAATCAATTGCATGCTAGTTTAAAAATATTAAAGAAAATCTATGAGCTTGGTTATAAAAAACTATTAATCGAAGGTGGCGCAAATACTTTACAAAGATTTATGGATGCTAATTTAGTAAATGAACTAAATATTGTTAAAAATAAACAATATTTTACCAAACATGGTCTAAAAAGTTTAAGTAAAATTATAAAACCAAAAAAAATGTCACTAATAGAAACAATTCTACTAGAAGATGATAGCATTTTAATTTACAAAGCAAAAAATGTTTACAGGTATAATTAAAAATACGTCTAAGTTAGAACAGGTTATTAATAAATCAAAAAACTACACTTTTATATTAAGCAGCGATTTAAACTTAAGTCGTAAAGATATCGGTACATCTATATCAATTGACGGTGTATGTTTAACATTGGTTAAGATTGTAAAATTTAATAAATTAAAAAAGTTATATTTTAATATATCTCCTGAAACACTAAACGTTTCTTCTCTTAAATATAAAAAAAAGGGGGATATTCTTAATCTAGAGAAATCATTAAAATACGGAGATGAAATAGCAGGTCATTTTGTTCAAGGTCATATAGATGATATTGGTATAATTTTATCAAAACAAATTTACGAGAATTCTTGGAGCTTTTGGATAAAAGTTAAAAAAAAGTTTTCTAAATTTTTAATTAAAAAAGGATCTGTCTCTATGAATGGTGTATCTTTAACAATTAATGAAATTAAAAATACAAAATTTAAAATAGATGTTATTCCACATACTTTTAGAGAAACTAATATAAAATTTCTTAAAAAAGATATGATTGTAAATATAGAGTTTGATCTGGTAATTAAATTTTTAAGAAAATGAAAAAAAAATATTGTTCTATTGAAAAATTAATAAAATTAGCAAGACAAGGCAAAGTGTTTATTTTGGTTGACGATGAAAATAGAGAAAATGAGGGTGATTTAGTTTTTATAGCAAATAAATCTACACCTAAAAAAATAAATTTTATGGCAAAATATGGACGTGGACTTATTTGTTTAGCTATTGATAAAAAAAAATCTGATAAACTTGGATTAAAACTAATGTCGAACTCTAATGGCTCCAGATTTAGTACAGCTTTTACTGTAAGCATAGAAGCTAAAAATGGGGTAACAACAGGCATATCCGCCTTTGATAGATCAAAAACTATTTCGACCGCAATGAAACAATCATCTACTAAGCATGATATTGTAACTCCAGGTCATATATTTCCATTAGTAGCAAAAAATGGTGGGGTTTTAATAAGAGCTGGTCATACTGAAGCATCTGTAGATATTGCCAAAATTGCTTCTAATTCAAATGGCGCTGTAATATGTGAAATAATGAATGATGACGGATCAATGGCCAAAAGAGATCAACTTTTTAAATTTGCAAAAAAACATAAACTAGAAATAGCAAAAATTGAAGATTTAATTTCATACAGATTAAAAAAAGAAACTTTTATTAAACTAAAGAAGCAATCTAAAATTAAATTTAAAGATTTTTATCTTGAAAAACATATTTTTGTAAATTCGGTAGATAAACAATATCATTTAGCTTTTACAAGTCCTAATTTAAATACTAAAAATTGTAAAGTTCGTGTTTTATCATTAAAAGAAAAAGACAAAAATAAAAACATATTAAACTTAGTTGAGGTAAAAAAATCATTAAATCATTTAATTAAAAATGATAATTTTATTTTAATTATTATTCAGGATTTTATTATGAGCACAAATAATAATATTATGAAATTTATAAATTCAAAAAGAGATTTGCCAAAAAATTTGATACGAAATTATGGTGTGGGAGCACAAATTATAAAAAAAATGGGCTTAAAAAACATAACTTTGGTAACGAAATCAAAAAAAAGAATAGTAGGCCTTGATGGTTTTGGTATTAAAATTGATAAACAAGAAATATTTAAATGAAAAAATGCTTAATAGTTTATTCTGATTATTATAAAGACGTTTCTAAATCTTTGTTATCTGGAGCAATAAAAATTCTAGAAAGTAAAAATATTAAATACGATGTTTATTCTGTAAATGGATCTTTTGAAATTCCTCAATTAATAAATATTAAACTTAAATCAAATAAATATAACTCAGCTATTGCAATTGGTTGTGTTATAAAAGGACAAACACCCCATTTTGAATTTATATCTTATTCAATAACTAATTCAATAATGGAACTTTCTTTAAAACATTCCATTCCGATAACTAATTCAGTTTTAAATTGTATTAACATGTCACAAGCAAAAGTCAGATCGTCAGTTAAAAAAAATAAAGGTGTTGAGGCAGCAAATGCTCTTTTAACTATTTTAAGTAATTTAAAATGAAATCTTACACAAGGGTTAAATTAGTACAAAAAATCTATGAGAAAATAAATAATCCAGATGGAACAGTTGATTTTGGAAAAGACCCTTATTTAAGACATATAAAAAAAGTATTCAGGGGTTATTTTGAGCATAATGTTGAATTGGAAGAAATTTTAGAGAAAAATCTATCAAAAGATCTAAATATCAAATATTTGGATAATTTATTAAAAATTATTATTAAATCATCAATATATGAGATCAAATATTGCAAAAAAATTCCATTTAAAGTTGTTATTGACCAGTATTTGCATGTAACAGATGCATTTTATGGTCATGATCAAAAAAGGCTTGTAAATGGCGTATTAGATAGTGTTGCAAAAGCATTTGATTAGTATTTTAAGTTGATTTTATGAGCAATTTTTGGCAATTAGCTTTTTTTAAACAAAGATAATAAAGGAATACAATTTCATGAACTCAACGGATATAATTAATATAGTAATAGTATGCGGTATTGCAGCTTTAGCATATGGCTGGTTAGCGAGTAAACAAATTTTAAATTCTAGTGCAGGAAATAAAGTTATGCAAGATATTGCGGGTGCAATACAAGAGGGTGCACAAGCTTATTTAAATAGGCAGTATAAAACAATTGCTGTGGTTGGTTTTATAGTTTTAGTATTAATAGGTTATCTTTTTAGCCCGTTGGTTGCTGCAGGATATTTAATAGGCGCATCTTTATCTGGTGCAGCAGGTTATGTTGGTATGGTAATTTCTGTCAGAGCTAACGTTAGAACAGCTGAAGCAAGTAGAAAAGGTTTAGCCCAAGGATTAAATATTGCATTTAAATCCGGCGCAGTTACAGGAATGCTTGTTGCTGGATTGGCTTTATTGTCAATATCTGTTTATTATAAATTTCTAATTATTAATAATACCTCCGAACGTGAAATTATTGACGCATTGGTCGCATTAGGGTTTGGAGCTTCTTTAATTTCAATATTTGCGAGGTTAGGTGGTGGAATTTTCACAAAAGGTGCTGATGTTGGGGCAGATTTAGTTGGAAAAGTTGAAGCTGGAATACCAGAAGATGACCCAAGAAATCCTGCAGTAATAGCTGATAATGTTGGAGATAATGTTGGAGATTGTGCTGGAATGGCAGCAGATTTATTTGAAACTTACGCTGTAACAGTTGTTGCTACTATGGTTTTGGCCTCAATATTTTTTACAGGTAATGAAAGCATGATGATATATCCTTTAGCTATTGGAGGTGTATGCATACTTACTTCTATAGCTGGAACTTTCTTTGTGAGACTTGGTAGAGGTAAAAATGTAATGGGCGCTTTGTATAAAGGTTTTGTTGCAACTGCACTTTTATCTTTAGCAGCGATTTATCCAGTTACAGATTCTGTTATAGGTCTTGATAAAATATTCAAAGTTGCAGGACAAACTTTTACTGGTAATGATTTATTTTATTGTGCTGTAATTGGTTTAGTCATCACAGGTTTAATAATTTGGGTAACAGAGTACTATACTGGAACTGATTATAGACCTGTAAAATCGGTAGCAAAATCTTCAACTACCGGTCATGGTACAAACGTAATTCAAGGTTTAGCAATATCAATGGAAGCAACGGCTTTACCAGCATTAATAATTGTTGTCGGAATAATTTCAACATACACTTTAGCTGGATTATTTGGCATCGCTATTGCAGTAACAAGTATGTTGGCATTAACAGGTATGGTCGTAGCATTAGATGCTTACGGACCAGTCACAGATAATGCAGGAGGAATTGCAGAAATGTCAAAACTTCCATCAGATGTTAGAAAAACTACGGACACTCTAGATGCAGTTGGTAATACTACAAAAGCAGTCACTAAAGGGTATGCTATTGGCTCAGCTGGATTGGGAGCATTAGTTCTATTTGCGGCATATACTGAAGATATAAAATATTTTGCTGCACAAAAAAATTCTGCTTTAAGTGGTATTCAAGTTAGTTTTGATTTGTCAAATCCATATGTTGTTGTTGGACTTTTAATTGGTGGGTTGTTACCATATTTATTTGGATCAATGGGAATGCAGGCGGTTGGCAGAGCAGGTGGCGCCGTTGTTAATGAGGTAAGAAGACAATTTAAAAAAATGCCAGGTATCATGAAAAGAAAGCAGAAACCTGACTACGCAAAAGCTGTAGATTTGCTTACTAAAGCGGCAATCAAAGAAATGATTATTCCATCTTTACTGCCTGTACTTTCGCCAATTGTTGTTTACATTATTGTTTTGAACATTGCTGATCAGTCTTCAGCTTTATCAGCACTTGGTGCAATGTTGCTTGGTGTAATAGTGACCGGATTATTTGTTGCAATTTCTATGACCGCAGGTGGTGGAGCATGGGACAATGCAAAAAAGTATATTGAAGACGGTAAATTCGGTGGCAAAGGATCTGAGGCACATAAAGCAGCAGTTACAGGTGACACTGTAGGAGATCCATATAAAGATACTGCTGGTCCAGCCGTGAACCCAATGATAAAAATAACAAATATTGTTGCATTGTTGTTACTAGCAATAATTGCTCATTAAAATTTTAATTATTTGTTTTAAGTTTTTTTCTTGCATTCTCCATTCTCTTTCTTGTTGATGACAATAGGTTTTTGGAGAATGTATCTTTTACGCCTAAAGATTTTGTAATATCTTTTGTAAAAACAATTTTATTCATTTTATTTAAATCATAAAACTCTATTTTTTTTATTATACCATAATTATTAAAGTAGATTTCAACATAGTCATTAAGATAAATATTTTTCTTTCCATATTTAGTTTTAGTTTCCCTAACTTCAAAGTATGTCCATCTTTTCTCTTCTTTACTTTTAATGGGTACTGGACCTAAAATTTTATTGATATCATTTTTATTGCTTTTATTAATTGTGAATAGTTGCAATTTATTCTTTAAATTGGATACTCCATGAACATTATCAATTTTGTTTAGTGTACATGAAGCAAGAATTAATGTTAAAATAAGAATTATTACTTTATTAATTATGAACATAGAAAATTTATATAGTAAAATCTTAATTGAATCTAGAAATCCAGATATTTTTTTTAATCATATTGATGACGATTTAAATAATAAATTATTAATTTTTTTAATATTTTTCTCTAAAATTTTTAATAAGATTGAAAAAAAAGATCAAATTTACCAAAATTTATTTGATTATATATTTAATAGAATTGAGACAGACCTGAGAGAACTTGGTCATGGAGATATGTCAGTCAATAAAAAAATGAAAATAATATTAACCAAGTTCTATTCAATACTTGTTGATTTTAAAAATTTCAAAGAATCAACAATTAATTTTAAACATAAAATTTTATTAAAATATTTTCCAAATATTCAAAAAATTGATGAATTTTCTCTTTTATTAGACGAGTATTTATCTATTGATTATAAATAATTTAGTGATAATTATTTATTTTTAAACATTATGGCAGTTCCAAAGCGAAAACTATCAGTGTCAAGAAGAGGCAAAAGAAGATCGCATCTATCAGCAAAATTTAAGAATATTGTTGAAGATAAGAAAAGTGGTGAATTTAGGCTTCCGCACCACATTGATATCAAAACTGGGATGTACAACGGAAAACAGATTTTTAAGCCAAAAAATTAAAATCATAAATGAAAAAAAAATTTAGCATTGCAATAGATGCAATGGGCGGTGAAAACTCACCTGATAAAGTTCTAGACGGCGTAAATTTGTTATTTAATAAAAAAAATGATGTTCATGTAAGTTTGTATGGAGATAGAGAAATTATTTTAAAATCTATAGAAAAATATAAAAATTTAAATTATGAAAATTGTAAAATTATTCATTCACCAGATATTGTTCCAGGAAATGTTTCAGTAAGAGAAGCTATTAAACTAGGAAAAAAAACAAGTATGTGGATGGCTATAGATTCTGTTAAATCGGGTGAAAATGATATTGTCGTTTCTTCAGGTAATACTGGTGCTTTACTTGTTATGTCAAAGTTAATATTGAAAATGATAGAAGGTTTAGACAAGCCAGCCTTAGCTGCCATATGGCCAAATTTTGTTGATTATACAATTGTGTTAGATTTAGGAGCAAATGTTGAATGTACAGAAAATAATTTAGTACAATTTTCAATCATGGGATCTGAACTTTACAAAATTATTTTTGATAAATCTGATATATCTACTGGGTTATTAAATATTGGTTCTGAAGAAATTAAAGGAAATGACTCAATCAAAAATGCTCATATAAAGTTACAATCATCAAAAAAATTAAATTTTAATTACAAAGGATATATAGAAGGAAATCAAATTAAAGATGGAGATTATCAAGTTGTAGTGACAGATGGCTTTACAGGAAACGTTGCTCTTAAAACTGCAGAGGGTACCGCTAACTTTATAACTTCAGAAATTAAAAAATCTTTCTCAAATTCAATATTTTCTAAAATTGGCTACATTTTTAGTTATTTTGCTTTTAAAAAAATTAAATCGAAGTTGGATCCAAGAAAATATAATGGAGCAATTTTTTTAGGATTAAATGCTCCTGTTATTAAGAGTCATGGTAGTGCAGATGCTTTTGCTTTTTACAATTCATTGAATTTGTCATATAGAATTATAAGTGGTAATCTTATTAATAAAATCAAGAGTAATTTTATTAATAACAATGTCCAATAATGTAACAAGACAAGATTTATATGACTTAACAAATAAGGAATTGGGTATTTCAAAAAATGAGTGTACAAAATTTGTTGATCTTATATTTGAATTAATTCTTAAAAATTTAGAATTAAATAATAAAATAAAAATTTCATTGTTTGGTTCTTTTGAAATCAAAGAAAAAAACGCAAGAATAGGAAGAAATCCAAAAACAAAAGAAGAAAAACAAATCTCACAAAGAAAAGTAGTAACTTTCAAATCATCTAAATTTTTATCAAGAAAAATAAATAAATAGTGAAATCAAAAAAATCATACAAAACTATCGGTGAAGTTTGCGATATTGTTGGATTAATTGATTATGAAACCGGTAAAAGAAAAACACATGTGATTAGATTTTGGGAAAAGCATTTTAAAGAAGTTAAACCATCTTTAATTTATAAAGGCAGAAGATATTATTCTGACAAAAATATATCTTATATTAATCAAATTAAAATTTTACTAAAGGATAAGGGTTATACAATTAAGGGTTCTAAAAAAGCTTTGACGGATGAAGATATCAAGGTTGACACAATTCATGATAATAATATAAGAAATGAAAAGATTATTAATTTAAAAAATAAAATTAAAGAATTAAAAAAATATATCGATGGCTAAAAAAACTTCTGTAAAAGTAAGGCTTGTTCCAGAAGAAAAAGTGGATAGTAAATACTTTTATTATGCTTACAAACCAACTGCTGGTGAAAAAGCAAAAGTAAAATTAAAAAAAAAAAAATACAATCCTTCAACAAGAAAACATGAATGGTTCATAGAAAAAAAATTACCCCCGCATAGTAAATAAAAAAATTATTTATATTTTTTTCTTTCAAGCTGAATAAATGTCTCTATAATTCTTTTCCATATATTTTTAACAATAAATTTCTCAATTTTTAATTTTTTTCCACTTGCGATTCTATCTTTTATCATTTTTTCTATTCTTATTGGATCTACAATTTTATTCTTGGGTTTAATTTTTATAACTTTTAGTACTTCCCTTCGTCTTCTTGCTATTAAATTTAGAATTTTTAAGTCTATATTGTCTATATTATTTCTTAATTTTTCTAGTGTTTTTTTAGGTGACAATTTGCTTATTTTTTTTTTCATTTAAAATATATAATCATGACTATGCTTCAAAATAAAATAAAAAGCAAAACATTTGTCTGGTTATTTACTTCTTGTATATTTTTAATTTTATTAATTTGGATTGGAGGATTGACTAGACTTACTGGATCTGGTCTGTCAATTACTAAATGGGAATTGTTCTCCGGTATCTTACCACCATTTA
>CESP01049455.1_pt1 | contig 10094 bp, 9 predicted proteins | sample 531211 | NCBI WGS metagenome assembly CESP01 (sample SAMEA2622074, study PRJEB7988) | marine metagenome | biome: marine biome (ENVO:00000447); feature: surface water layer (ENVO:00002042); material: "saline water (ENVO:00002010), including plankton (ENVO:xxxxxxxx)" | depth 5 m | reverse complement strand
GCTATTTGCTCTAAGGTTAAATTATCAGTAATTATAATATTATATTTGTGAAGGTCGTTCTTATCTTCAACAATTATAAGTTTTATTGAATTTACTAAGTCATCACAAAGCTGTTTGAAGAGCTTGATCATAAAAGGATCACTTAGATAAATTGCGATAGTTTTGTCATTCATGAGATATTAAACTATAATATCATATATGAAACTTGTCGTTAACAATGGCTTTTTAAAAAGCAAAAATAATAATTACAGATGTTCAATAGGTAAGAATGGAATAAATTCCCACAAAATTGAAGGTGACGGCTGCACGCCTCAAGGTACTTTTAATATAAGTAAGATACTTTACAGGCCAGATAAGATTGGTGAAAGAAAATTTTTCTTGGAGACAAAAACTATACTTCCTTTCGATGGATGGTGTGACGATATTGAGAGTAATTATTATAATTCGCAGATTAAGTTTCCGTTTAATTACAGTGCTGAGAAGCTATATCGAAATGATGACCTTTATGATATTATTTGTATAATAGATTACAATTTAGATCCTGTAATAAAAAACAGGGGTAGCGCAATTTTTCTACATGTCGCAAAAAAGGATTTTTCTCCAACTGAGGGATGTGTTGCTATAAATAAGAATGACCTTTTAAAGATTTCTTTAGAAATGAAGAGAGGAACAAAAATTGAAATAAAATAAATTTTTTATTCTCTTTCTCCAAAAATTTTTGAGCCAATTCTTACGTGTGTTGAACCGCATTTAATTGCAATATCATAATCATTTGACATACCCATACTTAAATATGGAAGGTTAAAATTTTTTCCCAAGCTGTTTAACCTTTTAAAATGCAATAATGGGTTTTCATTTAGTGGTGGTATACACATTAATCCTTTGACATCTAAATTATAATCATCAATACATTCTGAAATAAATTCTTCAGACTTATTTAACGATACACCATATTTTTGATGCTCATCGCCTGTGTTGACTTGAATAAAGTAATCTTTTTTTGTTCCAGTTTCATTTTCCAAATCTTTAACAAGTTTAACAATTTTTATTCGATCGATTGAATGAATTGCTTCACACGTTTCAAAAATACGCTTTAGTTTTCTACTTTGAATTCCACCAATAAAGTGTAGTTTTGCAGCCAAATGTTGTTTCTTTAAATGCTCCCATTTTTTATCAATTTCTTGGATTTGATTCTCTCCAAAGGAGACACAACCTAAGTTGATGACTTCTGAAATTATATCAATAGATTTTTTTTTACTTACTGCAATAAGTTCAATTTCCTCAATATCCCTTCTAGCGGATAGAACAGATTTATTGAATGATTTAAGAAATTCTGTGTATTTGTTCATAATAAAAAAAACACCCCACATCATAATGCGGGGTGTTTATATCTTACGCTAAATTATAAGATTAATTAAAATCCTACAGCATACGTGAACGTAATCTGATCAGTAGAGTCAGCGTTAGATGGATCTGATTCTAGATATTCGACACCAAAAGATGCAGCACCTAGACTTTTCTTAGCTACAAATAATGTATAGTCAGTATCTGTAGTACTTGTGTCTAACTCAGCAAAAGTTGCACCGATTGTCATACCCATCATGTCAGTGCTAACACCAAGTTGCGTCTCTTCACCGTTTGTTGAGTTATCATCATGGTCATACTGTGCATAACCTAGATTTAAACCAGCGATAGAGTAAGCTGCAGTAACAAAGCTTGGATCTTGATCTTGAACAGATGCTTCCTTACCATCTAATGATGCTACACCAGCTTTTAGACTTACACCCATCAGGCTGTATTGTGCAGCAGCTGAAATAGTGTCATCGTATGTTCCGTCGTCAAATCCCATAGTAGCTTGGAATGTAAGACCGTTCATTGAAGGAGACGAATACTTGATAGCATTTCCATCACCTTGTTCGTCACCGTCCTTGAAACCAGAACCGAATCTTGCACCATGTTTTTGTGAAATCTCTGCAGGAGAACCATCAGCATCGTCCATAGCAGAGTCTCCGCCATTTCCTAAGTCAATTGATCCAAAGCCTGTGTCAACTCCGATTGTTGTTTTAATTCCTGCGGCTGTAACAGACATTGTTACACCCAAACCCATACCATTATCCATTGAGTCACTATATGAAACATATATCGAGTTCGTAGATAAATCATGAGATGTAGCTGCTCCGTCAGTATCACTGATTGAACCAGCGTATAAGCCACTTATTGACATTTCAGCGTTAGCAACACCAGCTGATAATACTGTAGCCAAAGCAGTGGCAGTTATCATTTTTGATCTATTCATAAATTTTCCTTTCTTAGGATTTTTTGATCATAGTTAAATTTAACTACTGCGATTATGTTCAAAAATTAGTAAAAATCAAAAAAATTATCATTATTGCAACATTTTTGTTTACATTGTTGCATTTTTAACACACTAAGGATTTTTTGCAATTTACTCAAATTTGCTTGGAAATGTAGCACTTTTTTAATTATATGATATAAAATGCATTATAATTATGTTCAACTTTCATTATTATATGAAAAAAATCAACAAATCTCTGCTTTTTTTCTCATTTTTATGTCTTTTCGTTGCCTGTAACCAATTAGATATACAAAGTGACGACAGAACCCTAGCAGAGAGAAAAGCTGATATAAGAGAAAGTGAGGGAGATTATGGTATTGATGGAAGTATACTCACTTTAAGCGATTTATTGGGTACTAGTAATTCTCTAGGTTTTGAAGGATCTGTAACTTATCAAGCCGCTCTTCAAAAAGTAAGTTTTATGCCCTTAAACTCTGTCGACTCGGCAACGGGTATTATAATAACTGACTGGTATAACATTAATAATGATGATTTGAGAATTAAGATTAATATTCGAGTTTTTAATGAAGAAATTTCAAATGATTCATTAGATGTTCAAATATTTAAACAAATATTTGACGGACAAAAATGGGTTGATCAAGGCAGCGATATGGATCAAGCTTCAAAAATAAAGAAAAGTATATTAGATGAAGCCAAGGTTATTCAAGCTACTATTGATTTATCATAATAATTTTCCACAATCTTCTTAATTTTTATGTCCGAAAAATATAATCCTAAAGTTATAGAAAAAAAATGGCAAAGTTTTTGGGAAGATAATGAGATTTTTAAAAGCGAAGTAAATAAGTATAAAAAAAAATATTATATCCTTGAAATGTTTCCCTATCCATCTGGTAAAATTCACATGGGTCACGTTCGAAACTATACACTCGGTGATGTTATAGCAAGGTACAAAAGAGCAAAAGGTTTTAATGTTATGCATCCCATGGGTTGGGATGCATTTGGTCTGCCAGCTGAGAATGCAGCGATAGAAAATAATATCTCACCAAAAAAATGGACTTACGAGAACATTAATACAATGAAAACACAATTAAAACAAATGGGTCTGTCACTTGATTGGTCACGTGAATTAGCCACTTGTGATAAAGAATATTATCACCAACAGCAAAAACTTTTTTGTAAATTTTATAATGATGGTTTGATTTACAAAAAAGAATCTTTAGTAAATTGGGACCCAGTAGAAAATTCAGTTTTAGCAAATGAACAAGTAATTGAAGGTAGAGGGTGGAGATCAGGTGCAGAAGTTGAACAAAAAAAATTATCACAGTGGTTTTTTAAAATTACAGATTTTGCAAAGGAACTGCTGTTAAGTCTTGAAAAAATGGATAGATGGCCTGAGAAAGTTAGAACTATGCAAAAAAACTGGATAGGTAAGTCTAATGGTTGTGAAGTAAATTTCAAAATATTAAATGATGGTAAACCTGTTTCGCATGACAGTATAAAAATTTTTACGACTAGGCCCGATACTATATTTGGAGCAACGTTTTGTGCGCTATCTCCTTTCCATCCTATTGTTGATGAAATTTTGTCTCATAATGACGAAAAAAGTAAATTAATAAAAAAAATGAGAAGTGTTAAAATAAACGAAGAAACAGCATCTAAAAATGAGAAAGAAGGAATAAAAACAGATCTTTTTATTCAACATCCATTCATTGCCGATAAAAAATTGCCAGTTTTTATTGCTAATTTTATTTTGATGGATTACGGATCAGGTGCAATTTATGGTTGCCCTGCGCATGATCAAAGAGATTTAGATTTTGCCAATAAATATGAGCTGGAAATAATCCAAGTAATTAGACCTTCCTCAGAAGGTAAATTTGATTATAAAACCGCTTATACTGGTGAAGGAGAATTAGTAAACTCAGAATTTCTAAATGGTTTAACCATACAAGATGCTAAAAACAAAGTTATAGAGAAATTAGAAAGTTTAAAGTTAGGAAAAGGAACCACAAACTATCGATTAAGAGATTGGGGTATTTCAAGACAAAGGTATTGGGGATGTCCTATTCCAATAATTTATAGAGAAGATGGAAAAGTAATACCAGTTCCAGAGTCTGAATTGCCAATTGAATTACCTGATGATGTTGATTTAAATCTTCCAGGTAATCCTTTGGACAATCATCCCACATGGAAACATACCAAATGTCCAGAAACGGGAATGTATGCTTTAAGGGAAACTGATACTTTAGATACATTTGTAGACTCAGCATGGTATTTTATAAGATTTTGCTCACCAAATGATAATGATAATCCTTTTGATCAGGAAGAAATTAATTATTGGATGCCAGTTGATCAGTATGTAGGTGGAATTGAACATGCAATTCTTCATCTTCTTTATTCTAGGTTTTTTACAAAAGCACTTCAAATCAAGAACTTAAATGAGCCTTTTCAAAGTCTATTTACACAAGGTATGGTTTGTCATAACACTTACAAAAATATAAATGGTAACTGGGTTTTTCCTGACGACGTTGTAGAAAAAAAGTCTGGGCTATATCAATTAAGCACAGGTGATCCAGTAAAACGAGGGCCGACTGAAGCAATGTCTAAGTCAAAAAAAAATGTCATTGATCCTCAATCAATTATTCATAGTTACGGTGCAGACTCTGCTCGGTGGTTCATGTTGTCTGATAGTCCACCAGATAGAGATATTAATTGGTCACTATCTGGAATTCAAGGTTCATGGAAGTTTTGTCAAAAGATCTTCTCAATTATAGAAAACAATAAATACTTATTCTTTGAAGAAATTAAAGTATCAAGTTTATCAGATAGTTCGAAAGAACTACTTGGACATATTCACCAAAATTTATTTGAAATTACAAACAGTATCGAAAAATTTCAAATGAACGTTGCAGTTGCTAAAATTTACGAAATGGTAAATTTGATATCAAAATTTCAGCTTAAAGATGAAAGTTGCAAACATGCTCTTTTAGAAAGTCTAAATATTTTGATAAGGATTATTGAACCAATGATGCCACACTTAGCTGAGGAATGTTGGTCAATGATGAACAAACAAAATTGCCTAAGTGAGCAGGAATGGCCTAAAGTAAAAAATGATTTGCTTGAAAAAGAATTTGTTACTATCGCAATTCAAATAAATGGCAAAAGAAGAGGCGAAATTCAAATATCCAAAGACACTAATAAAAATAAAATTTTAGAGCAATTAAATAATATCAAAAGTATTTCTGACTTGCTAATGAATAAAGAAATTACAAAAACCATTTATGTTCCAAATAAAATTATAAACTTATTAGTAAGTCCATGAATAGACATCTGAGAAGAAGAATAAATAAAGAAAAAAGATCAAATATAAATTTTCAAGAAAATTTATTGAATGCAATAAAGATTCACTCAGAAGGAAAGTTTTCACTTGCTGAAAAAAAGTACAACGAGTTAATTGAGCAAAAACCAGGAGACTACAATGTACTAAGGCACTTAGGCATTCTAAATCAAGATCAAGGAAAGTACAAAAAAGCCTATGATTTTTATTTAAAAGCTATCGAGTCAAGACCGAACGGACACGAAGCAATTAACAATCTTGGAACTATACATCTTTTAAATAAAAATAGAGAACTTGCTCTAAAATGTTTCGAGAAATCAATTTTGATTAATCCAGATTACATTCCAGCAATTAATAACCTATCAGCTCTATATCACAGACTTAACGAGGGTAAACTCTCACTTAAATATGCAGAAAAAGCACTCGCACTTCAGCCAGATAATATTTTAACTAAAAACCAATACGCAAAATCTCTTGTATTAAATAATAAATTAGCGTTAGCAATTAAAATATTTAAGCAACTTGTTATAGAAAATCCTGATAATGATGATTTTAAAATCAATTTGTCTACGTCACTTCGTGAAAGTGGTGAGATTGATAAAGCGAGGAAAATTATTAATGATGGTTTTAGATCCAATTTTAAAAAATTAGATTACTTCATTTATTATGCTACTGATAAAGAAAATAATTTAACTGAAGAACAAATTAATTATTACGAAAACTTAATGAGCGAACAGAGTACTCGTAGTGATGAGAAGGTGATTATTGCAAATGCTTTCTTCGAGTTTTACCGAAATAAAAAAAATTTTGAAAGATCAGGAAAATTTTTAACAATTTGTAATGATACTCAATTTAAATTAAGAGACTTTGATTTAGATAAAGAAAATGATTTCTTTACTCAGTTGAAAAAAATGTTTTTAAATGAGACGTATATACCATCGGGTGAACTAAATGGTATCAAGCCTATATTTATATGTGGGATGCCGAGGTCTGGCACAACACTATGTGAACAAATATTATCAACACATTCAAAAATTAGTGGTGCAGGTGAGCTTAATGAATTGACAGATATTACTGGATTAGAAAATTTAATTCAGACCGACAAAGAAAAAATTATAAATTTCAAGAGTCATCTTAATAATAAGTCTTTTCTTGATAATGCTCGCGATCAATATCTTTCTTTTATTAAGCAGTTTAGCAAGATTGGAGATAAGTATGTAACAGACAAATTACCACATAATTTTATTCTAATTGGTTTTATTAAAATGATAATTCCTGAAGCAAAAATTATCTATTGTAAAAGAGATCCAATAGATAACTGTTTTTCACTTTACACGCATAAATTTATTGAGATGTCACATCAATATTCTTACAATCAAGAAATTCTTGGTAAATATTACAAAATGCATGAGAATCTAATGGATTTTTGGCTTAAAAAATATAACGATATATTTATTTTAGATAATGAAGAACTTGTTAATGATCAAGAGAATGTATCAAGACTATTAATAAAATACTGTGACCTAAAATGGGAATCACAATGTCTTAATTTTCAGGATACTAAAAGACAAGTTAGAACGGCTAGCATTGAACAGGTACGTCAGCCTATTAATAAGAAGTCTATTGGGGCGTGGAGAAAATACGAAAGTTATATGGAAAAGTTAGTTTCAACTCTTAAGGATTAATTTTAATGAGATTTTTGTTTTTTTTTATACTTGTTTTATCTTTAAACAGCTGTGGTTTTAAACCAATGTATAAATTGGGGGGAAGTGGCATAGATCTCAATAATTTATCATTAAAATTTAAAGATAATGTATCTTATTTAATTAGAGAAGAATTGGAGTCTATCATAAATAATAATTCTGGTGATAGTGATTATACAATTTTAGTTGACGTGAAAGAAGAGTTAGTACCAATAATTATTAATACAAATGGAACTGTTTCAAAATACCAAATAGATATTGCAATATTTTTTGATGTATTAAATGAGATGAACAAAATAATATTGAGCGATGTTTCAATAGGATTTGCACAGTTTGATGTCTTAATCTCAGAAATAGAAAATGAAAATTTAAAAAATCAAATGACGAGATCTGCTATTAATGATGCCTCAAGTTTAATGATAACAAAAATACAAAGTAAGCTCTCAACAACAAATGATAATTAAAGATTTTCAATTAATTAATTCCATCAATTCAGAATTATTCCAATCGTTTCTAATATATGGACCCAACGAAGGACTCATTAGAGAAAACATTGATATTGTCTATAAAAATTTTACACAAAGAACAGACTGTGAAAAAATTAATATTAATGGTAAGCAACTAGATGAGAGTGTTTCAATTTTAAAAGACGAAATTAGTACTATTTCACTTTTCAATGAAAAGAAATTTATCGTCCTAGATTCTCCGAAGGAAAAACATGTTTCAATAATTGAAGACTCTTTATCCTTGGATTTTAAAAATACATGTATGGTTGTAAAACAAGATAACTTAACAAAATCATCTAGCATTAGAAAATTATACGAAACTTCAAAAAATCATTTCTGTCTTGCATGCTATGATGATGATATTAAAGCAATTTCATCATTGCTGGAAAAATTTCAAAAAATGCACAATATTATTTTTGATAGCGATGTAAAAAGTTTTTTGCTCAACAATCTTAGTAATGACCGCATGGTTATAAAAAATGAATTAGAAAAAATACTTCTTTCATTGAGCAAGAATGAAAAAAAAGTGGATATCGAAAAACTAAGATACATTTTACATGACAGCGCATATACTGACTTTCAACAAATTAATAAATCTATACTTTTTGGTAATATTGAAAAAGGATCGAAATCTCTTGAAAAACTTTTTAATCTAGGAACTAATCCTGTGGCAATACTCAAATCTTTTAACAACTACATTATGCGAATAAGACTGACACAAGTAGAGTTAAGTAAAGGTAAACAATTTGATGAAGCAATAAAAGTTTTGAAACCCCCTGTTTTTTGGAAAGAAAAATCTGATTTTAGACGTCATTGTTTGATGTGGCCTGCAAATGTAATTGAAAATATAATTAATGAGGTACTAAGTTCTGAAATTAAATGCATAACAAACAATGTTATTGCAAAAGAACAATGCGAGAAAACATTGTTTGAAATATCAAGTGCTGCAAGAAAATACTCAAGAAATTAAGTTTTAAGTTTTTTTGTGACAAGTTCTAATTGATCTAGGTTTTTATAATCTATTTTTATGTGGCCACCCTTTTTTCCCTTATGGTTGATCTCAACGTTAAGACCAAGTTTTTGGCTTAGAGAGTTTTCCAAATCCACAGTATCAGGATCTTTTAATCTAACTTTTTTTATCTGATTTTTTCCCTGTTTTGCAATACTTTCAGCTTCTCTAACAGATAAATTTTCACTAACAATTTTTTCAGCTAGCTTTTCAGGAAATGCACTGTTCATTATAGCCCTAGCATGACCCGCTGAGATTTTATCTTCTGTTATCATATCTTGGATTGACTGAGGTAATGTTAACAGTCTCATAATGTTCGCTACATGACTTCTACTCTTACCAACTATCTCAGATAATTGTTCTTGGGTATGACCATAAGACTCAATTAATTTTTTATAGCCGGTTGCTTCTTCAATAACTGTAAGATCTGATCTTTGAACATTTTCTATAATTGCTATTTCAAGAGACTCGACATCATTTAAATTTTTTATTACTGCAGGCATCTCATGCAATTGAGCAATCTGTGCCGCTCTCCATCTCCTCTCACCTGCAATGATTTCATAATCACCAGGATTTTTATCTGAGGGTCTAACCAAAATAGGTTGAACCAATCCTTTAGATTTTATTGAGGCGGCTAATTCATTAATATTTTCCTTATTAAACAGTCGTCTTGGCTGAAACGGATTTGCTCTTAGTCTAGAAATTGGAATTCTTGTGTCTGATAACTTATTATTATTTTCCTTGATGGGAATTTCAACATCACCCATTAAAGATGAGAGACCTCTGCCTAAACCTTTTTTTTGAATATTGGAGTCAGTCATGCTGCCTCTTGAGTTTTATTTTGTTTTATAATTTCATTTGCAAGTGCAATATAAGCTTGACTGCCTGAAGCATTTTGATCGTACATTAGTGCTGGTAATCCAAAAGAAGGTGCTTCTGACATGCGAACATTTCTTGGAATAATTGTTTCGTAAACTTGTTCCTTTAAGTGAGTCCTTACATCATGTGCAACTTGAGATGATAATTTATTTCTTTTATCGAACATGGTTAAAACTATTCCATCAATAGTCAAAATTGGATTAAGATTTTGTCGGACACGATCAATTGTTTTGATTAATTGACTTAAACCTTCGAGTGCAAAAAATTCACATTGGAGTGGAACGATTACTGATGTTGCTGCAGTCATTGCCATGACAGTAAGCAAACTTAATGCGGGTGGACAATC
>CESP01039973.1_pt1 | contig 10101 bp, 7 predicted proteins | sample 531211 | NCBI WGS metagenome assembly CESP01 (sample SAMEA2622074, study PRJEB7988) | marine metagenome | biome: marine biome (ENVO:00000447); feature: surface water layer (ENVO:00002042); material: "saline water (ENVO:00002010), including plankton (ENVO:xxxxxxxx)" | depth 5 m | reverse complement strand
GAATGGGCAGACAATACTCCAACTAACTGGACCTCTGATGAGGACTGGACATCATTTGAATCTCATCCTGATACCGAAAACAGAATTTCCATTCGAAAAGACTTCAATACTTCCAAATGGCAATTTGATAGTTTTCAAAATGTTAACTTTACAAGTAGAGATGGCCTTAGAATAGTTGGTTGGTATACAGAAGTTGATCCTCAAGCACCAGTTGTGATTGTTGTTCATGGTGCGGGTTCATATGTGAACGGTAAATGCAAGCCTGAAGTAATTTTGACTGGAAGCCTTCTTTCAGATGGCGGAATTAATACTCTGCTAATTGATGTACGGAATCAGGGATATAGTCAAAACGTTTCAGATTACTTCTACATAGGCCAAAAAGAATATAATGATGTATTGGGGGCGTATGATTGGTTAATCGAAGAGCATGATTATTCACCTTCTTCTATTGGCGTTACGGGAATTTCTACAGGTGCACTTTCTGCAATATATGCCTTTGATAAATCAGACATGGGTTCGATGTGGCTTGAAAGTGCCATTACAGATTTTCCACTTTTAGTTAAAAATGAGTTGAGTAGGCTGGGATATCCTGAATTTCTTGCAAGTCCTGCAATTACAATGGGTTCTAGGATGACCGGTGTTGATTTCACTGAGATGGATGCTTTGGATGCAGCTTCTAGAATTGGCGATAGAAGTGTGTACCTAGTTCATGGGAAAGAAGATTCTAGAATATCCGTTGACCATTCGCAAAATTTTCACGACATTGCAATAAGCAATGATTCAAACTCTACAATTTGGATAATAGATGACGGAGGCCACGTTGATGGCGTTTGGGAATATACTTCAGAATATCAAGCGAAAATGGTAGAATTCTTCAGCTCTTCTCTAACTCCAAAATCTAATTCTCTTTCATGAATGGATATGTCCAGTCGTGAATTTCAATTTCATTTCTTTTGACAGATCTTGGTGAAATCCATCTAAGCAAGTTAAGGGGGCCTCCGGCTTTATCATTAGTTCCGGAAGCTCTCGCGCCTCCAAAAGGCTGTTGAGCAACCACTGCCCCAGTTGGCTTATCATTAATGTAGAAATTTCCCGCTGTAAATCTCAATTTGTTATATGCTTTTTGGATATTTTCTTCATTACTTGAGAATATAGAACCAGTTAATGCATACGGTGAAGCCTTGTCGCATAAATCTAAAACTTCGTCGAATTTGTTATCTTCATAAATGTAAATTGTTAAAACAGGCCCAAATATTTCCTCAACCATCGTTTCTGTATCTGGATTTTTTGTCAATATTATAGTAGGCTCAATAAACCATCCCGATTCCCCGTTACAATTTCCTCCAGTTATAATTTCACAGTTAGAATCTTTACTTGCCCTTTCAATGTATCCACTAATTTTTTCAAAGGCTCTTTTATCTATTACTGCAGTCATAAAGTTGGAAAAATCAGAAGCGTCTCCCATCTTAATTTTTTTTACTTCGGAAACTAAATCATTACCCATGTGATTCCATACAGATTTTGGAACATACGCTCTGCTTGCCGCAGAACATTTTTGACCTTGGTACTCAAAAGCACCTCGCAGTAGTGCGACTAGGAGTCCTCTTGTATCACAATCAGAGTGTGCTACGATGAAATCTTTACCACCGGTTTCACCAACAATCCTTGGATAGCTTCTTAGGTTTGGTAGTGCTTCGGCAATACGTTGCCATATTCCCTGGAAGACAGAAGTAGATCCTGTAAAGTGTAAACCCGCAAAATCTGGGTTAGATAGACAAATTTCGGTTATCTCAGACCCTGATCCGGGAAGAAAATTTATTACTCCTGCTGGTAACCCAGCTTCCATCATTAGTTCCATCAATAAGTAGTTGGAGTGATACGAATTTCGGCTTGGTTTCCACAATGCAGTACAACCAACCATAGCAGGAGCACTTGGAAGATTTGCAGCTATACTTGTAAAATTAAATGGCGTAATTGCCAGTACAAAGCCCTCAAGTGGGCGAATCTCGGTAGTGTTAATATTTCCCTCTGGCGAAACTAAGGGTTGATATTGCTCGTGAAATTCTCTTGCATAAAAAGCATTAAAGTTCCAAAAGTCAATTAGTTCACAGGCAGCATCTATCTCAGCTTGGAATGCAGTTTTACTTTGATTTAGCATCGTAGCCGCATTAATTTTCATTCTCCATTTGCCTGCGAGAAGTTCAGCACATCTCTCGAATAGAGCAGCTCTTTTGTCCATTCCTAGCTCTATCCAATTGTTTTGGGCTTCTACCGCAGACTGGCAAGCTTTTTCAATTTCTTTTTTGCCGGCAAGATGAACATTAGCTAGTACATGATTATGTTTATGGGGTATAACTTGAGTGACAGTATTGTTAGTGTAAATTTTTTCTCCGTTGATAACACAAGGAATCTCAATAACCTCCTCCATTTGTCTGTTTAATTCTTTCAGCAAAGCTTCTTTTTCATTACTCCCAGGCTCATAGCCTAGAATAGGCTCATTGTTTGGATGAGAATTCATAATGTGATTATTGAGACCTCAATTAATATTAGTTTTCTTAAAAGATAACTTTAATTCAACAAGACTATGGATAGTATGGCAAGATTAGATGTAAAGGACAAGGATCCTTTTGCTCATGCAGAGGATGAGCCAAAAGATAACATATCAACTGGGGGTTTCGTTTTTAGGGCCCTTTTTAGATACTTGAAAATTTTCATTTTCGTCTATGGAATTACTGCTGCAATTTACTACTATGTATTCGGTAATTTTCCTGGTCTGTGATTTATTGACTTTCGTACTTCTCAGCTGAATCATATAGATTATCAAAAATTAATCTAGCGAGTCTAGCTAATTCAGGTTGATTCATCCACATGCCCAGAAGGGTATTTTCAGATTCAGGGACATCTAATCCACCAACACAAAATTCATTATTATCTATTAAAATAATGCCTGCAGCAGGTATCGATTTGGCCAGTTTTACTTCAAAATATCCTTCCAAGCGACTTAAATCTAAATTTGTCTCTTTGTCAGGGAACAGCATTCTCACTTTTATTCCTCTTCCACTTGCGTCGGAAAAAGCTCTACATACATTTCGTGGCATTTCAGATGGAACTATTGCGGCTATCACATCGATTGTTTCACTAGCTCTTTCGCACATATCAATCACTTGTGAAAAAATTTCCATATCTTTCACGGTTAATGTCTCCAAATAATCTACAGGTTTTGATTTGAACAGTGGAGCTAGCTCTTCATTTACTAATTTAGATGCTTTCTCTATTGATTTCAATTTTCTATCCGATATTTCTTTAGGATCAACGGGGAAATAAGTTTTCGGATGTTTATTTCCTTCAACAACAATTCCATCTGCCAAAAGATTATCCACGATACCGTAGATTTTAGCCCTTGAAAAGTTTATGGACCTGCTAATTTTTCCTACCGTAGATTCTTTTGACACTAAGAGAACATGGTAAACTTGAGCTTCATCTTTAGTCAAGCCTAGCTGCGTAAGAATCTTAATTTCTCTTTCAGATTTTACTTTATCTTTTTGACTCAGGCCTTGCATAATTTCAATATCTTCAACATCTATTTAAAGGGTCAGTTTAGCTTCAAACTATTTAAATGTTTTATAAATTCGGTCAGTTTCCTTACCTTTATATACTAAATGTCTAATGGAGCAAACCATGAGTAGTGATGCAGTAATATGTGGTTATGTTCGTTCACCATTTACACCAGCAAAAAAAGGAGATTTAGCTAAAGTAAGACCCGATGATTTGGCAGCAGAGGTTGTTAACGGTTTAATTGAAAAGTATAAGATTAATGTTGATGATGTTGAAGATTTGATTCTGGGTTGTGCCTTTCCGGAAGCCGAACAAGGTATGAATTTGGCTCGAAACGTAGTTCTTTTGTCTAGACTTCCTAAGAGCGTTGGTGGGGTAACTGTTAATCGATTTTGTGCTTCGTCTATGCAAGCTATTCATCAGGCTGCTGGAGCAGTGAGCACCGGTTCAGGTAATCTTTTCATTGCTGGAGGGGTTGAATCGATGAGCCGAGTCCCAATGCCAGGTTTTAATCCTATGTTAAATCCAAGTTTAATTGATGTTGACGCATACATTGGAATGGGTCACACAGCTGAAAATTTAGCTAAACAGTATTCAATTTCTCGTGATGACCAAGAGAAAATGGCATTAGAAAGCCATCAAAAGGCAGCTAGTGCTGCTGACCAAAATAAGTTTGATGAAGAAATAGTCTCAATTAATGGTGTTAGTAAGGATGGCTGTGTTAGACCTGAAACATCACTAGACTCAATGGCTGGATTGAAGCCTGCCTTTGATAAGGATGGGGTAGTGACGGCCGCAACATCATCACCATTAACAGATGGAGCTGCAGCAGTAATCGTTTGCTCTGAAGATTATGCTAAAAAGAATAATTTAGATATTATTGCTTTCATTAGGGGAATGGCTGTATCTGGCTGTAGTCCAGAAATAATGGGAATTGGACCCGTTCTGTCTTCTCAAAAGGCTCTCGAAAGGGCCGGAATTAAGTTAGAAGATATAGATGTTATCGAAATGAATGAAGCTTTTGCAGCTCAAAGTTTAGCATGTGTAAAAGAGCTGGGAGTTGATATGTCTAAATTGAATATTCATGGTGGAGCGATTTCTATGGGTCATCCGTTGGGCGCCAGCGGAGCTAGAATTACAGGCAAAGCAGCTTCCTTATTGAAAGAAACTGGGAAGAGGTATGCACTTTCGACTATGTGTGTTGGCGGCGGACAAGGGTGTGCAACAGTTCTAGAAAGGGCTTAGATGGAAATTAAAAAAGTAGCTGTAATTGGTGCAGGTTTAATGGGCAGCGGTATTGCAGCTCAAGTTGCCAATGCCGGTTTCCCTGTAACATTATTGGATATTGTGCCAGAGGGATCTAAGAACCGTAATGTAATTGCTGAAAGTGCAATTGGTAAAATGCTTAAGCCGGTTAAGTTAGGAAGTCCCACTCCTCTTATGCATCGAAGAAATGCCAAACTCATAACCACAGGCAATATAGAAGATGATTTAGAACTTATTGGAGACGCAGATCTCATAATTGAAGTTGTCCTAGAAAAATTAGACGTAAAACATGATGTTTTCAGAAGGATTGATAAATATAGAAAGGCAGGTTCGCTGGTAACCTCGAATACTTCAACAATACCCAGAGTGCAACTAGTCAATGGAATGCCCAAATCTTTTGCAAAAGATTTTATTATTACTCATTTTTTCAACCCACCCAGATATCTGAGATTGCTTGAAATTGTAGCAGGTAATGAGGTTAGCGCTGATAAGGTGCAAATTATTTCAGATTTTTGTGACATTAATTTGGGAAAAGAAGTGGTTATTTGCAACGATACTCCAGGATTTATCGGAAATCGAATAGGTACTTATTGGACCCTAATTGGAATGGTTGAAGCCTTGAAATCTGGATTAACAGTAGAGGAAGCAGACGCAGTGATGAGTAGGCCTATTGGAGCTCCAAAAACGGGATTATTTGGTTTGGTTGACGTAGTTGGTATCGATCTAATTCCACATGTTACTAGTAGTATGATTTCCAATTTATCCAAGAATGATCCTTACCGCATTGCCTATGCCGAGCAGGATGATTTAGGTTTAAGCAAACTATTTGCGGACATGGTAGATTCAGGATATACCGGAAGAAAGGGCAAAGGCGGTTTTTACAGACTAAATTTGAGTTCAGGTTCAAAAGTCAAAGAATCAAGAGATTTGAAAACTGGTGAATATTCTAAGTCAATTAAGCCTAATTATCTTCTAAGTGTCAAAGCAGCCAAAAAGGGTCTTCGCACTCTTGTAGAATATGATGATAAGGGAGGTAGATTTGCCTGGCAAGTTCTATCAAAAACATTATCATACGCAGCTTCTTTGGTACCTGAAATTACACAAAATATTGTTAACGTGGACATAGCAATGAAAAATGGTTTTTTATGGAAAAAAGGACCTTTCGAGATGCTTGATGCCATGGGCCCTTCATGGTTTGCTGAAAAATTAAAAAGTGAGGGCTTGGCAGTTCCAGAAATACTTGAGAAAGTAGGTAAAGGTTCTTTCTACTCCGAAAATGGTAGCAAATTAACATACCTTTCAGTTAATGGAGATTACAAAGAAGTTCCAAATCCTGAAGGCTATCTTTCGGTTTCAGATATTAGTAGAGGACAGGTTGCAGTTTTCAAAAATCCTTCAATTAAGCTATGGGATATGGGTGATCACATTCTACTTGCTGAGTTCGTAAGTAAGATGAACTCAATTGACCCACTAATAATGGAAGGTCTTTCAGAGGCAGCCTCTCTTTGCGAATCTGGGAAATTCAAAGGTCTTGTTATAGGGAATGATGGTAATAATTTTTCTGCAGGTGCTAATCTGGGTCTTGCTAGTTTCATTTGTAACGTTGGGGCATGGGGTGAAGTTGATAAATTTGTTCAAGGCGGCCAGTTAACATTTATGAGTCTTAAACACGGTAGCTTTCCGGTGGTTGGCGCATCCTCAGGGCTAGCATTGGGAGGTGGATGTGAAGTTCTACTAGCATGTGATAGAATTCAGGCCCACTCTGAAAGTTATATTGGGCTCGTTGAGGTTGGTGTTGGAGTTGTACCTGCATGGGGTGGATGTAAAGAAATGATTAGAAGGTGGAACGGTGATCTCAGTTCTCCAAAAGGCCCTATGGGAAGTATCGTTAAAATTTTTGAGAATTTGGGCACAGCTAAGGTAGCAAGTAGTGCTCAAGAGGCAAGGGATATGAAATTTCTTTTAGATAGAGACCATATTTCTATGAATCGTTCAAGAGTCCTTCATGACGCTAAAGAAGTATGTTTGAGTCTTGTTGATGGATATGTTCCTCCAGACATGAATGACTATCACCTTCCCGGACCGTCAGGTAAAGCTGCATTAGACCTGGCAGTTTCCGATTTAGTTAAAGCGGGACATGCAACACCCCATGATGTTGTTGTAACTGATAAACTTGCCTACATCTTAACTGGCGGCAATACTGATTTTTTAGATAAAGTTTCTGAAGATAAATTACTAGAAATGGAGCGGGAAAGTTTTGTTGATTTAGTCAAAACTGAGGCTACATTGGAGAGATTTGAACATATGCTTACCAAGGGTAAGCCACTGAGGAATTAAAATGGTAGAATACAAAGCACCGAAAAGAGAGTATGAATTTATCCTTCGAGAGGTCCTGGACATTGAGAAGGAATTAGCAGGGTATGAAAACTACGAGGAAGCTACTTGGGATATGGTTGAAATGGTAGCTGATCAATACGAAGAGATAGCAAAAGAATATTGGCTATCTTCTAATGCAGAGGGCGATATAATCGGCGCAACTTTCGATTCAGGTAAAGTTACTATTTCTCCAGGTATGAAGGAGGCTGCAAAAGTAGTAATTGAATCTGGTTTAAGTTCTCTTTTTGGTCACAAAAAATATGGAGGTATGGAGTTTCCTAATGTCATTAACACCTATACCGATGAACTTTGCTGTTCTACTAACATGTCATTGGGAACATTAATGGGCCTAACAAAGGGAGGTTACCATTGTCTTCATAATTACGGAAGCGACGAACTTAAGGATACTTACTTACCTAAATTTTTGAATGGAGAGTATTTTGCAACAATGTGTCTAACTGAAGCTCATTGTGGTACTGATTTAGGCTTAATAAGAACCAAGGCAGTTCCAGAAAATGAAGACTTTAGGATAAGCGGTCAAAAAATTTTCATAACTGCTGGTGAGCATGATTTATCAGACAACATTATACATTTAGTGCTTGCGAAATTACCAGATGCACCACCGGGCGCTAAGGGAATAAGCCTATTTTTAGTTCCGAAATTATTAGTTAATGATGATGGTAGTTTGGGAGATAGCAACGGTGTAGCATGTGTATCGATTGAGGAAAAGATGGGAGTTCATGGATCGCCAACTTGTGTTTTAAGTTTTGAAAATTCACTAGGATATCTTGTTGGAGAGCCTCATAAGGGATTAGAAGCAATGTTTTCAATGATGAACACAGAAAGAATTGCTGTGGGAATGCAGGGTCTAGGAGTGGCTGAAATATCTTACCAAAATGCATTACTTTATGCAAAAGACAGGTTACAAGGCAGAGATTTGAAAGGAGCTAAGAAGCCTTCAGAAGAGGCAGATCCTTTACTAGTTCATCCCGATGTTAGGCGTATGCTCATCCGAGCAAAAGCACTAATTGACTCGTCAAGAATGCTTTCAGCTTGGACAGCTTTAGCGATTGATAGATCCATAAAAGATCCAGATGAAAAAGTTCGAAAAGAAAATAACGATATTGTTGAATTAATGACTCCAATTATTAAATCTATTCTTACAGACTATGGGGTTGAGATTTCGTCAGAAATGCTACAGATATTTGGTGGTCATGGATATATTCGAGAATATGGAATGGAGCAATTTTACAGAGATGCCAGAATCGCGCCAATTTGGGAAGGTACAAATGGTATACAGGCAATGGATTTGGCAGGTAGAAAAATGCCTCAAGGAATGGGAAGGTTACTTAGAAGGTTTTTCCATCCTGCCTTAGGTTTTATTGAAGAGCACAAAGATGATGAAAATCTTAAGGAGTTTGTAATCCCGTTCGAAAAAGCACTTGGTGGTCTTCAAAAAACTACAATGTTTATGGCTCAAAAGGGATTGTCCAACCCCTATGAGATAGGAGCTGCAGCTTCTGATTACATGAGGCAGTTCGGTTTAGTTGCTATGGGTTATATGTGGCTATTGATGTTAAAAACCGCGTTTTCAAAACAAGGCGAGGGTGATTTTTATAAGAATAAAATAATTATTGGAAGATTTTTCTTCGAAAGAATTCTTCCTGAAACATTGTCAAGAGCCATTGCAATTAGCACTGGATCCAAAACTATGATGTCTTTACCAGATGATGGATTTGACAGTGTTAATAAATTCTCTGGGAAGGCATAATGTCTGATAGTATTTTTAAAGCGAATTTATTTGAGGGCAAAAAAGTTTTCGTAACAGGAGGAGCTACTGGTATGGGCCTCGGATTCGCGAAAGCTTTTCTTGAGCACGGCGCTGATGTGATTATAGCTTCGAGGAAAGAGGAGAACCTAGCAAAGGCAGCATCAGAAATGGAGGAGCAGACTGGCAAAACTCTTCATTGGAAGGTAATGGATGTAAGGAATAATGAAACTGTTGAAGAAGTCGCCATGCATATCAAAGATATGTGGGGCCATCTTGATATTTTAGTTAACAACGCAGCCGGTAATTTTGTGACGCCAGCTGCAGCTATGAGCGAAAATGCTTGGAGGGCTGTAATTGATATTGTTCTCGATGGAACATTCAGAGTTTCTAAGGCCTGTTATCCACTTCTTAGGAAGAGTAGTGATGGTTCATCAATTGTTAATATTATTGCGAATTATGCTTGGGGAGCAGCTCCATTTGTAGCGCATTCGGGTGCTGCAAAGGCAGGAGTTCTAAACCTAACCAGATCTCTTGCACTCGAATGGTCAAACGATAAAATCAGGGTTAATGCGATGTGTCCTGGAGTTGTTTTAACAGATAACGTTAGAAAGAATTTAATGCTTGACGAGAGCGTAGTCAAGACTTTTGAATCTAATATTCCTGCTGGAGGCATAACTGATACAGAAAAAATGGCTCAACAAGTGCTTTACCTATGTTCTCCAGCTGCTAGTGTAATCACTGGTGATATGTTGATAGCTGATGGTGGTGAGTGGTTAGTTGCAAATAATTTCTATCAGGTAGGGAGAAACTTTTTTAGTGAATGAAAAGAATTGGCCTGTTGTAACTAAGATTCCATTATTATGGGGCGATATGGATTCTTTCAATCATGTAAATAACATCATCTATGCTAAATGGTGTGAGACTTCCAGAATTCGTCTTTTTAAAAAAATGCCCTGGTGGAATTTTGGGTTTACAATGGAAGATTTATTGAAAGGTGATGGAATTGGCCCTATACTTGCTAGTTTCAATACTAATTATCGTATTCCTTTAACCTACCCTGATACGGTTCATGTTCATACTAGGATTAGCAGAATAGGCAACACTTCATTTGGTATTGAAGATAAAATACTATC
>CESP01018928.1_pt1 | contig 10110 bp, 9 predicted proteins | sample 531211 | NCBI WGS metagenome assembly CESP01 (sample SAMEA2622074, study PRJEB7988) | marine metagenome | biome: marine biome (ENVO:00000447); feature: surface water layer (ENVO:00002042); material: "saline water (ENVO:00002010), including plankton (ENVO:xxxxxxxx)" | depth 5 m | reverse complement strand
TATCATTTTTTGCATTTCATTTATATCGTCTTTAATTTTGTTTAATTTGCCGTCTTTATTTAAAATTTCAATTTGTAATTTTAATCTGGTTAGAGGAGTTTTTAGATCGTGGCTAATACCTGATAACATAGATGTCCTTTGACTAATGTGTCTTAATATTCTTTGTTTCATTTTTTCAAATTCATTAATTGCTTTGCGAATTTCAACTGCCCCAGATGGCTTAGTTTCCGCAACATACTGTCCCTTTCCAAATTTTTCTGCTGCTGAAGCTAGATTTGTAATTGGTCGTACTTGATTTTTAAGAAAAAGAATTGAAATAATTATTAAAACAAAAGCTGGTACAAAAATCCATAGTAAAAATATTCTACCAGATGCATTCCTGATTCTGGACTTCGGTACAATCAGGTTAATTACTTGATTATCAAACTCTACCAAAATTTTAACGTAATCTTTATGGATTTTAGTATTAAACCAAAATTTATAATTTAAATTTTTTTTGAGTTCTTCATTTAAAAGCCTATCATAAAAAGCATATTTGGAATACTCTTCTTTATTATTAATATTACCAGAGTTTATTTTTATTAGATACGGTTTATTATTTTGGAATGATTTTAAAATTATTTCTTTTTTTTCTTTTTCTTTTTCATTTTTATATAAGCTGATAAAAGTAATAATTTCATCTGATAAAGAATTTACAAGACCTTTATTTGTTTTTAACCAAAGGCTATCAAAAAAAACTACAGAGATTAATATTTGAAGGAAAATTACTGGTGCTATAATTATTAGAAAATATCTAAAAAAAAGTGTTTTTGGTATAAATTTTTTAATCATTTAGTCCGTCCAAAGAACATATCCATTACCCCTAACAGTCTGTAAGTAAATAGGATTTTTTGGATCAGGTTCAATTTTTTGTCTTAATCTGGTAATGATGACATCTACTGCCCTTTCTTTTTCTAAATTTAAAATTTTGGAGATATCTTCTCTTTGAAATACTTTACCTAAAGACATAATCATTTTTTCTAGTAATATTTTTTCTGATTGATTAATTTTTCTTTTATTTTTTTTATAAGTTATTGTTAACTTTTTTAGGTCGACTTTTTTGTGACCGAATTTTATTAAGTACATTCCCTCTTTTAAATTTTTGACTCTTTTTAGAATATTATTAATCCTCAGAACTAGTTCTTTTGGCTCAAAAGGTTTTGGAATATAGTCATCTGCCCCAGTTTCAAGACCATGAATTCTACTTGCTACTTCACCCATAGCTGTAAGAAAAATAATTGGAGTATCTTTTTTTTTTCTGATTTCTTTTGTTAATTCCAAGCCTGATTGGCCTGGCATCATTATATCAACAATCAGTAAATCAAATTCTAAAAGTTCAATTTTATTTTTAGCATCATCAGAATTTTTTGCTGTTGATACGAAAAAGTTTTCACCTTCAAGATACTCTTTTAATGGTTCACGAATACCTTGTTCATCGTCAATTATTAATATATGTTTTTTTTCTTCAATCATTCTATGATCCTTTTTAACACTTTTTTAAAGTAAAGAACTTCATCTGGTGATGATTTTTTAAATGCACTTAAAATACGTCTTTTTTGTGAACTAAATATTCTACCAGCTAAATCTAAACCTTTTTTTGATAAATAAATTTCTTTCTCTCTTCCATCTCTGCAACCTCTTTTTTGGGTAACCAACTCTTTTTTAATTAAATCTTGTAAAACTCTATTTAAACTTTGTTTAGTAATTTTTAAAATATTTAATATTTCTACTACTCTTATTCCTGGATTATTGTCTATTAATACCACTAATCTTTGATGCGCTTTACCGAGAGATACTCTTTTTAGATTTTTTTCACTATCTCCGAATGAAGTTATGTAAGCTTTTAACAATAATTCAATCACGTCTTTTAGATTTTTTTCTTTCAAATAAAGGAAATCTTTAAGCATCAGAAGTTAGTCAGTTTTATTGACTTATATTACATTCAATTATAATTTCTATTATAATTTCAATATGGAATCTATCCCGTACGATAAAAGAGAAGGTAAGATCTGGTTTAATGGTGTAGTTGTTGACTGGAAAGATGCTAAGCTTCATGTATTAAACCATGGTTTACATTATGCAAGTTGTGTTTTTGAGGGTGAACGTGTTTATAATGGTGAAATCTTTAAATTAAGAGAACATACTGATCGGCTTATATATTCTGCAAAGAGAATGGGATTTGAAATCCCTTATACGGCTGATCAAATTGATCAGGCATGTAATGAAATTATAAAGATTCAAAATGTTAAAAATGGATATGTTAGACCTATTGCATGGAGAGGTAGTGAAATGATGGCTATTTCAGCTCAAAAAAATAAAATTCACTTTGCTATTGCTACATGGGAGTGGGGTTCATATTTTGATCCAAAGATCAAAGAAGTCGGTATTAAACTTAATATTTCAAAATGGAGGAGACCCGCTCCAAATACTATACCTTGGGACACTAAGGCAGCAGGTTTGTATATGATTTGCACTTTGTCAAAACATGAAGCCGAAAAAGATGGTTTCAACGACTCACTAATGTTAGACCATGAAGATTTTGTAGCTGAAGCTACAGGTGCAAATATTTTTTTTATAATAGAGAGCTCAAAGGAAATTCACACTCCAACACCAGATTGTTTTTTAGATGGAATTACAAGAAGAACGATTATTGAAATTGCAAAAGACAAGGGATATAAAATTATTGAGAGAAAAATTGAGTTAAATGAACTTAAAAATTTTGAAGCTTGTTTTTTAACCGGAACGGCAGCGGAAGTCACACCTGTTTCACAAATCGGGGAATATACTTTCAAAGTAACAAAATCAATTGATGAATTCTTTAATAAATATTTGGAAATTGTTAATAAAAAAAAAGTTAGTGTCTAATCTAAGGCATGATCAATACCTTTTTTGATATAATCGTAACCAGTGTAAACAGTCAAAATTGCAGAGAGCCACAGTAAAATCATACCAATTTCAATTCCATAACCACCAATAAGCTTATCTCCTGAGTTACCAGCTAGTAAAATTGATATAGAAAACATTTGTAAAAATGTTTTCACTTTTGCAAGTTGTGAAACAGGCATTTTAAGTTTGAACTTTGCAAGATATTCTCTTAAACCAGATACTAAAATTTCACGACATAAAATTATAATCGCGGCTATTATATCTGTATTTGAAATAGTATCATTTTTTACCAACAGGACTAATGCTGTTACTACAATAATTTTGTCTGCAATAGGGTCTAGCATCTCACCAAGCCTTGATTGTTGCTTAAGTAAACGCGCTAAAAAGCCATCTACAAAATCTGTAAAACTAGCAAGGACAAATATACTGCAAGCTAACCAATCTCCTAAAGGTCCTGGTAAAAAAAAAACAAATACTAAAATCGGAACAAGTATAATTCGACCAATTGTAAGAATATTAGGTATTTTAATCATTAGAGTATATTTTTTTTCTTATGAAAAAAATTATAAACTTTTAAAGCAGAGCTGTCATTAATTCCATCAACGGATTTAATATCATCAAGACCTGCGCTTTCAATTGCTTTTGCGGATCCAAAATGACTTAATAGCGCCTTTTTTCTTCTAGCTCCGATACCATCGATTTCCTCAAGAGGGGATTTAAACATTTTCTTATTTTTTTTCTTTCTATAAGTCGTAATTGCAAATCTATGTGCTTCATCACGGATTCTTTGCATTAAAAATAATACTGGATCGTTTTTTTCTAATTGAATGACTCCATCGTCTGTTATAAATTTTTCGTTCCCTTTATTACGTTCTTTACCTTTTGAAATAGCAATGATTTTAAGGTCATGAAAACCTAAATCATTTAATTTATTTCTAACAGTAGAGTACTGACCTTTTCCTCCATCAATTAACAATAAATCAGGAACATTATCATCTGATAAGCTATGAACTTTTGAAAATCTTCTTCCTATTATTTCAGACATCATTCCATAGTCATCGTTTGACTTAATTTTTGTATTTTTAATATTAAATTTTCTATATCTATTTTTAATAAAACCATCTTTTCCAAAAGTAATTAAAGCTCCAATATTACTATCTCCTTGATTATGACTATTGTCGTAAACCTCTATTAACGATGGTGTAAAATTAAGATTAAATTTCTCTCCCATGGATAGTAATAGATTATTATTTTTCTCTTGAGATATAATTTTTAGTTGGAGCTGTTCTTCTGCATTTTTAATCGCGTTTTTTACCATAGAATTTTTTGGCAATATTTTTAATGAAATCTTTTTATTATATTTTTTTTCTAGTGCATTTTTTATTAAATTTTCATTTTCAGGGTAAAGATTTAAAACAATTTCTGATGGAGGCTCTTTATTTTCGTAAAATTGCATTAAAAAAGACTTTAAAATATGCTCATTACTATCTTCATAATCATGTTTAGGGTAGAAATATTGATTACCCCAATTCTGTTTTGACCGATAAAAAAATATAACAACACATGTCAAATTTTCTTTCCTAAAAGATACAATTAAGTCTGCATCTTTTAAATTATTTTTTTGAATGTTTTGAGATGATTGAATGTAAGTTAACGATTTTATTCTATCTCTAAGAATTGCAGCTTTTTCATAGTTTAATTTTTCACTTTCTTTTTCCATCTGATTGGACATTCTTTTTTGAATATCTCTTGATTTGCCATTTAAAAAATTATTACACTCTTTTACACTATCATCATAATCCTTTTTTGATATTTCATTTGTGCATGGTCCAGAACATCTTTTAATCTGATACAAAATGCATGGTCTAGACCTTCCTTTAAAAGTATTGTCATCACACACTCTTAACTGGAACACTTTCTGAAGCATTTTAATAGTCCAATTTGCTGATGCAATTGATGCAAAAGGTCCAAAATAAATATCTTTATCATTATGCTTACCACGAAATTTAGTTATCTGCGGAAAGTTGTGACTTGATCGAATTTGAATGTATGGAAAAGATTTATCATCTTTAAGAAGAACGTTATACCTGGGTTTATTTTTTTTAATCAAATTTGCTTCTAATAATAAAGCTTCAGACTCATTCAACGTACTGATAGTGTCAATTCTAATTGTGGAAGCTATCATTCTCTCGGTTCTGATGGGTTGAGTGGAGCTGGATGTATAATTTGACAATCTATTTGGTAAATTCTTAGCTTTACCAACATAGATTATTTTATTTCTTTCATCAAAAACTTGATAAACACCCGGGCTATTAGAACAAAACTTAGATTTATTTTTAAATATTTCTTTTCCTTTTTCTAAAGAATTCATTTTACTTTTACATCCGTTCTTTGGTAATTTCATAACCCACGCTATCACATTCTGATATTACATCAGGTTTTTCAATTTTAATATTTATTTTAATTATTCGTTTGTCTTTAAAAATTTTATTTATTATCTTTTCGGCCAGTGTCTCAAGAAAATTAATATTTTCAATAAGGATTTTTTTTATAATTTTTACTATTTGATCATAATCAACCACATCTTTCAATTTGCTGTCTTTGTAAATATTTTTAATTATGTAGATTTTAAGATTAAATATTAATTTTTGGCTAAATTTTTTTTCTTTTGGATAATAACCTAATTTAGTTTTAAGTATTAAATTTTTAATATGAATTATTTCTTCAGAAGTTTTAATTTCATCTTTGATTTTAATAATTTTATTATTCATTTATATTAATCAAATCTTTTGTTTGCCAATTTAAACTTTGACCACTATCTATTGCAAAAGATTGGCCTGTAATTGATTTATTTTCAATTAAAAATTTACATGCGTTAAAAATTTCTCTTTTATTAACTTGTTTTTTTAAAAGGGTATTAAGGTATTGTTTTTTAAAATGTTCTTTTGTTTGTCTGGAGTTTTTGATTACTGGCCCTGGAGCTATTGCGTTGACTCTAACTTTAGGAGCTAAACGCATAGCTGCTGTTTTCGTTAGGTTGTATAAAATAAGTTTACTTACGGTATAAGAAAAAAAATGAGGAGTTAATTTAAATACCCGTTGGTCTAAAATATTAGTTACTGTTAAATTATCAATGGAAGTAATTTTTTGATTTGCGAAATGTGATATTAAGATTATAGGAGCTTTAGCATTAATGTTTAGATGTTTATCCCAACTTTTTTCATTAAATTTTAATAAATCATCATTCTCAAATAGCGATGCACAATTTATCAAATGATGAATTTTTCCTACTTTTTTTTTGGCTGTTAAGAATAGTTTTTTTACTGAATTAGAATTTTCTAAATTCGCTTTAATTAAAACTACTCTACTAAATTGGGATATTTCTTTTTTTGTTTTTTCGGCATCTTTTCTAGAACGATTATAATGCAGAATAATAGTTGCTCCATTTTTTGCAAAATTAACTGCAATTTCTTTTCCAATTCTCTTTCCAGCTCCGGTAATTAACATATTCATTGTTTTTTGTATCTTCTACCAGATTTTGTACCAGCTCTACCCTGAGTAGATCTACCGGCTTTTTTTGCACTATAGTTTTTAGTGAATGAATTTACTGTAAGACCCATATCTGATTGTTCCAATTTTCTGATCTCATCTCGTATTTCTGCAGCTTTTTCAAATTCTAGGTTATCAGCAGCGTTTTGCATATCTTTCTTTAGAGCTTTCATGTGCTTTTTTAAGTTATGTCCAGGCTTAGTAAATTTGTCAGTATTAAGATAATCTTTTTCATAAACACTCTCTAGTATGTCACCTATTTCTTTTTTAACTGATGCTGCATTAATGTTATTTTGAATGTTATAATCCTGCTGTTTTCTTCGTCTTCTGTCGGTTTCTTCAATAGCTTTTACGATACTATTTGTTCTTTTATCTGCATATAATATTACTCTCCCTTCAACATTTCTAGCTGCTCTTCCTATTGTTTGAACTAATGAAGTCTCTGACCTTAAAAATCCTTCTTTATCAGCATCTAAAATTGCAACGAGAGAACACTCTGGTATATCTAAACCTTCTCTTAAAAGATTAATACCTACTAGCACATCAAAGTGTCCCAGCCTCAAATCTCTAATAATTTCAATTCTTTCTAGGGTATCAATATCTGAATGCATATATCGAACTTTAATACCATTTTCGTCAAAATATTCAGTGAGATCCTCAGCCATTTTTTTTGTAAGCGTTGTTACTAAAACTCTTTGTTCTTTTTTTATTATTTCTTTGCATTCATTTAACAAATCATCCACTTGGTTTTTTGCTGGTCTTATTTCTACATTTGGATCAACTAAACCAGTGGGTCTAATGATTTGTTCTGCAAACACTCCTTTAGTTTGTTCCATTTCCCATGGTCCAGGTGTTGCCGAGACAAATACTGTCTGTGGTCTCATCAAGTTCCACTCTTCAAATTTTAAAGGTCTATTATCCATGCATGAAGGCAATCTGAAACCGTAATCAGATAAAGTTTTTTTTCTTGTAAAATCTCCTTTATACATACCATTTAATTGAGGAACTGTGACGTGACTCTCATCAACGAAAACTAAAGCATTGTCTGGTAAATATTCAAACAAAGTTGGAGGTGGTTCTCCTTTATTTCTGCCAGATAAAAATCTGGAATAGTTTTCGATACCGGAACATGATCCTGTAGCTTCAATCATTTCTAAATCAAATCTAGTTCTTTCTTCAATTCTTTGGGCCTCAAGTAATTTATTTTCATTTTTAAAATGATCTATTGTAACCCTCAATTCTTCTCTGATCTGTTTTATTGCTTGGTTTACCGTAGGGCGAGGAGTTATATAGTGGCTATTAGCATAAACTTTAATAATATTTAAATCTTCTGTTTTATCACCTGTTAATGGATCAAACTCTTTTATTGAAATTAACTTTCCTTCATCAAGATTAAGTTTCCATGCTCTGTCTTCTAGATGAGATGGAAAAATTTCAATATTTTCACCCCTTACCCTAAAGGTCCCTCTTTGAAAATTTTGATCATTTCTTTTATATTGCAGTTCAATCAAACCTTTAATGATATTTTCTCTTTCATAGCTTTCGTTTTTGATAAACGTAAAAGTCATCTTGCCGTAAGATTCAGCAGAGCCTAAACCATAAATACAAGAGACACTTGAAACTATAATAACATCATCTTTTTCTAAAAGAGATCTAGTTGCAGAGTGTCTCATTCTATCAATTTGTTCATTGATAGATGACTCTTTTTCAATGTATGTATCTGATCGTGGAACATATGCTTCAGGAGTATAATAGTCGTAATAAGATACAAAATATTCAACAGAATTTTCTGAAAAAAAACTTTTCATCTCGCCATAAAGCTGAGCTGCCAAAGTTTTATTTGGTGCCAAAATTATCGCTGGACGGTTTAGAGACTCAATAATTTTAGCCATTGTAAAAGTTTTCCCAGATCCTGTTACACCTAGCAGAACTTGGTCTTTTTGTTTATCATTTAGACCCACACACAATTCTTTGATTGCTGTAGGTTGGTCACCTGATGGTTTAAAATTACTCGTAATTTTAAATTTTTTTCCGCCTTCAAGTTTATTCAAGGATATCGTATTTGTATCCTTGCTTTCTTTTTCATTAATTGTATTTAATACTGACATATTTTATGACTATCTTATCAAGTTCTTTATCAAGAATAAAACCTTCTCCTACTATAGCTGTAACTCAAAAAGCTAGAGAGCTAAAAGAAAAAGGAGTTGATGTTATCTCTTTAGGGGCTGGAGAGCCAGATTTTGATACGCCAGATAACGTTAAAAATGCCGCAATTGATGCTATAAACAAAGGTGAGACAAAATATACAGCTGTTGATGGAACCCCAAAGCTCAAAGAAGCCATTATTAAAAAATTTAAGAGAGAAAATGGATTGGAATTTTCAAAAGATCAAATCAACGTTGGAGCAGGGGGTAAGCAAGTAATTTATAATGCAATTCTTGCAACAATAAACCCAGGTGACGAGGTTTTAATACCAGCGCCTTATTGGGTATCTTATCCAGACATTGTTTTATTAGCAGGTGGGGTACCGAAAGTGGTGGTTTGCAATGAAAATGAAGAATTTAAAATTACAACTAAAAAACTCAAAGATAATCTAACTAACAAAACTAAGTGGGTAATTTTGAATTCACCGTCCAATCCTACAGGGTCTTGTTATTCTAAAGATGAAATAGATAATATAGCTAATGTATTAAGAGATTATCCAAAAGTTATGATTATGAGCGATGATATTTATGAACATGTCATTTATGACAATTTTAAATTTTATACAATTGCTCAAAATAAAAATGTGAATGGTCGAACATTAACAGTTAATGGTGTAAGCAAATCATATTCTATGACTGGATGGAGAATTGGTTATGCTGGAGGACCACACGATTTAATTAAAGCTATGGCAAAAATACAATCCCAATCTACTACAAATCCATCATCTATAAGTCAAGCTGCTGCAGTAGAAGCCTTGAACGGAGATCAAAGTTTTATTAAATTACGTTCAGATGCTTTTAAAGAAAGACGAAATTTTGTTGTGACTGAACTAAATAAAATAAATGGGATTGAGTGTTTAAATCCACAAGGTGCATTTTATGTATTTCCAAGCTGCAAGGGATGTTTGGGAAAATCACATAGTAAACTTGGTAATATTAAATCAGACACCGATTTTGTAACAATGTTACTAGAATCAACTGGAGTTGCTGTTGTGCAAGGATCTGCATTTGGATTAGATGGATTCTTTAGAATTTCGTACGCAACCTCAATGAAAAATCTAGAAAAAGCTGTTCAAAGAATTTCAGAATTTTGTTCTCAATTAAGTTAGTGACTTAATAGTTTTTCCGCTTCTAAAGCAGCCATACAGCCCATGCCAGCAGCTGTAATAGCTTGTCTAAAAACTTTATCTTTCACATCTCCAGCAGCAAATACTCCATCAATATTTGTAGCTGTTGAATCGGGATTTGTAATTATATAACCTTCATTATCCATTTTTATTTGATCTTTAAATATACTAGTTGCCGGTATATGGCCAATGGCTACGAAAAATCCATTTACTTTCAATTCTTTGATCTTATTTTTTTTTACGTTTTTTATTGTGATAGAATCTAAATTTTTTGGACTCTCTGTACCATTTATTTTTTCAACTAC
>CESP01021853.1_pt1 | contig 10115 bp, 8 predicted proteins | sample 531211 | NCBI WGS metagenome assembly CESP01 (sample SAMEA2622074, study PRJEB7988) | marine metagenome | biome: marine biome (ENVO:00000447); feature: surface water layer (ENVO:00002042); material: "saline water (ENVO:00002010), including plankton (ENVO:xxxxxxxx)" | depth 5 m | reverse complement strand
TCAGTAGAATTAATTCAAATTTCAGACAAAACCAATATTCCTTACGCGCCAAAAGCAAGAAAAATAATTGAGGAAACAAAAAAAAAAGAGGAGGAGAGAGTAGTATCTGAACAGGCTCCACCTGCTGCAAAAGCAAAAGAAAAGCCTGACAGAATACCTTTACCTGATGATAAAAAAGAGCAACAAAAAATTGTTAAAAAAAAACAAAATCCCGAAGAAGTCAAACCTCAAATAAGACAATCTTCTGAATTTGAAAAAAAAGAGCTCGTTGATACAAATCAAATTGCTGCCTTGATAGATAAGGCAAAAGAAGTTGAATCGGTAAAGCAAAAAGAGAGCAACAAAATTACTCAAAGCACTCAAAAGAACACTTTCGCTACTGGCCTTTCTCTATCAGAGGAAGATGCTCTAAGAGCACAGATATTCGGATGTTGGAGCGTTCCGTTAGGATTGCCGTATGACCAGAATTTATTAGTAAGAATTAAACTACAATTAAAAAAAGATGGAACAATTTTAAAATCTGAGATACTAGATCATGAGAGAATGAATAGGCCAGGTCAAAAGTTTTATAAAGTACTAGCGGAAAGTGCTTTAAGAGCTGTGAGATTATGTCAGCCTTTAAGAGTACCTCCAACTGGATATGATAAGTGGAAAGATTTACAATTAAATTTTAATCCATCTGAAATGCTTCAAGGATAAATGAAAAAATTTATAACAATATTATATTTTTATTTTTTAGTTTTAAGTATAAATAAATGTTTTGCGCTTATAGAAGTTGATATAACTCGAGGTAACCTTGACCCGCTTCCTATCGCTGTCTCACCTTTGCACGTAGACATTAAATCTGAAAATTATCAAGATTTAAAGATTAAAGAATTGGGTGAAAATATCTCTGCAATAATTGAAAAAAATTTTAAAAATACTGGATTGTTTAATCCCCTTAAAAAAGATGCTTTTGTCCAAAAACCCGATATAGCTCATTTAAAACCAAGATTTGAGGATTGGAAATTAATAAAAGCACAAGCTTTAATAACAGGAAAACTTTTAATTAAAGATGAAAAATTGAAAATTGAGTTTAGGCTTTGGGATTTGACTGCTGCTCAAGAAATGACTGCGTTAGCGTTTACAACGACACCTTCAAATTGGAGAAGGGTTGCCCATATTATTTCTGACAAAATTTATGAAAGATTAACCGGTGAAGAAGGTTATTTTGATACAAGGATCATTTATGTTGCTGAAAGTGGTCCTAAAAATCAAAGAGTAAAAAAATTAGCAATCATGGATCAAGATGGATTTAATACTAAATATCTTACTTTAGGCAATGAACTTGTTTTAACTCCAAGATTCAATCCAACAAATCAGATGGTAACTTATATGTCTTACTTTAGAAATATGCCTAGAGTATATTTATTAGATATAGAAACTGGCACCCAAGAAGTTGTTGGAAATTTTCCAGGCATGACATTCGCACCTAGATTTTCTCCAGACGGTAAAAAAATTATAATGAGTTTTGCAAAAGATGGTAATTCAGATATCTTTACAATGGATCTAGAGTCCCGTGTTGTTGAGAGAATTACCGAACATTCCTCGATTGATACTTCGCCATCTTTTTCACCAGATGGTAAATTTATTGCTTTCAACTCTGATAGAAGCGGATTACAACAAATATATGTAATGAGAAGCGATGGAAGCAATGTAAAACGAATTACATTTGGAAAAGGAATTTATGGTACACCTGTTTGGTCTCCTAGAGGTGATTTAATTGCTTTCACCAAAATGCATAAAGGAAGATTTTTTATTGGAGTAATGAGAACAGATGGAACAGGTGAAAGATTATTGACAGAAAATTACTATCAGGAGGCACCCTCATGGTCTCCAAATGGTAGAGTTTTAGTTTTTTATAGAGAGACCAAAGCAGGAAAAAAAGGGGAGGGATTTTCTGCAAAATTATGGTCTATCGATATAACAGGTTACAACGAGAGAAGGTTAGGTACTAAAACCGACGCTTCTGACCCATCTTGGTCTTCATTATTATCTAAGTGAGGTTAAATTTTATGTAAAATATACTTGAAAAATTTGAAATAATTTGAAATAACCACATTGAACCTAGGGGAAAAAATGACATTAAATGCGAATTTAAAAAACATATTACTAGTTATCTTTACAACTTTAATTCTTAGTGCGTGTTCTACAGCTAAGAAATCTGGTGTTGTAGAAGGTGACGTATATACTGGGACAGAGACAGTTGAATACTTAGCGTCTGGCGTTCCTGATAGAGTTTTCTTTGCTACAAATCAATCTTCTTTAACAACCGCTTCTAGAGCAACTTTAAGAAAGCAAGCTACTTTTTTAAGAAAGAATAAAAATCTTAATGTTACGATAGAAGGTCATGCAGACGAAAGAGGTACTAGAGAATATAACCTAGCGTTGGGTGAAAGACGAGCGAATGCTGCTAGAGATTACTTAATGACTTATGGAATTTCAGGTAAGAGAATTTCTGTAATTAGTTATGGAAAAGAAAAACCGGTAAATCCAGCTTCATCACCTATTGCTTGGTCTCAAAACCGAAGATCTGTAACAGTTAAAGTAAATTAATAAAATTTATTTATAATTTAAAGACCCTTTAGTTGACTAAATTAAAGGGTCTTTTTTTTGCCATTATATCAAATTACAAGAGAGTCATGCTTGCGTTAAAAAAAATTCTAACATTTTTATTTATACATTTATTTGTAGTAACATATTTAATTGCTGAAGAAGAAGAAATATATTTAAAAGCTATATCAGATCAAATTCAAGTTATAACTAAAGATTTAAAAACACTTGAAAAAGCTGTATATAAAAAATCAGATATTTCCTCAAGGGTTAATTTAAATAATATTAAATCAGACGGGCTTAATGAGGATATCTTAACAAAACATTTATTGAAACTGAATGAAATTGAGGATCAATTTCGTCAACTAACAAATAAATTTGAAGAGGTAAATTTTAAGTTAGATAAATTATCTACTAGAGTAACAAAAATCCAATCAGATACACAACTAAGATTTTCAGATCTGGAATCTGGAGAAAATTTAAATTTAAATAAAAAAAAAGTGAATTTACCAGGTACAAGCAAACCTCAAGATTTTGGTGCTAATCCTGGATACGAAACATCAAAATTGCCTACCCAACAAACTTTAAATTCTGTCGAGAGTGCTCAAACAGTAATTACTGGTGAGCCCGAAAAAAAAGACTCAATATTGCCAAACAAGCCAGCAGACGAACAATATGAATTTGCGGTTAGCTTTATGAAAATCGGAGATTACGAGACTGCTGAAGTTGCTTTGAAAGAGTTTATAGATAATAATAAAGATCATGATTTAGCTGGAAGTGCTCAGTATTGGTATGGAGAAACATTTAGAATAAGACAATTATACTCAGATGCGGCTACAGCGTATTTAGACGGTTATCAAAATTACCCTAAAAGCAAAAAAGCTCCAGATAATCTCTTAAAATTAGGTATCACTATGGTTCAACTTGGTGAAAAAGACCAGGGTTGTAAAATGATCGCTGGGTTAAAAAAAGAATACCCCAAAGCTAGCAAGTCTGTGTTACAAAAAGCTCTTTATGAGCAAAAAAAATTCAAGTGCAATACTTAAAAGTGGATTTCAGGGTCTTAAAGATTCCTCAAAAGTTTATTTAGATTTTAAAAATAAGCTTTTAAAATTAAAAAAAAAATCATTTCTAGTAGCAGTATCTGGAGGACCAGATAGCCTAGCTCTTGTTGCTTTAAGTAAAGCACTAATGCATGAAAAAAAACTAAATTTTTTTTATGTTTTAGTTGACCATAATTTAAGAAAAAATTCAGCAAATGAGGCCAATCAAGTGAAAAAGCTTTTACAGAAACATAGTTTACACTTAAATATATTACTCAATAAAAAAAAAATAAAAAAAAATATTCAAGGTATAGCTAGAAAAAAAAGATACGAAATGCTTGAAAAATTTTCGTATAAAAAAAAGGTCAACATAATTCTAACTGCTCACAATTTGGAGGATCAAGTTGAGACATTTTTTATAAGATTGTCTAGAGGAAGTGGTTTAAGGGGTTTATCTGCAATGAGACCTTTGACTAAGTTGAATCAAAAAATTTTTTTATTTAGGCCTTTTTTAGAGACAAAGAAAAAGGATCTTATTAAGATTTCTAAAAGTATTTTCGGAAAGTATATAAAAGACCCCTCAAATCAAAATAATAAATACCTTAGAACAAAAATTAGAAGTTTAAAAAAACCTCTAATTAAAAGTGGAATTAACTACAGTCAAATTATTCGATCTATAAATAACTTAGCTTCTAGTAGTTCTATTTTAGAAAAATACAATAGAAATATAATCAAAGATGTTATTAATAAAAAAAATAACATGGTATTAATTCATTTTAATAAGTTTAAAATTTTAGATGATGAAATAAAAATTAGTGTAATTAATGACTCAATTAAACTTCTAAAAAAAAACTATTATAATTTAAGGTCCAAAAAAGTGATAAATTTAATAAAACAATTAAAATTTAAAAGTTTCAAAAAAGCTACTCTTGGGGGTTGTTTGTTTTTCCTCAAAAGAGATAAATTATGCTTAAAAGAGGAGAAAATTTAGGATTTTTTGCCTATTTGGATATAATTTGTCTTATTTACAACCTACTTTTTTATAAAATATACTTGTTTTATTAAATTTATTGATTATTTAGAAAATATGAATGTTAAAAACTTAATAATGTGGGTAATAATTGTCCTACTTTCAGTGGGGCTTTTTAATATGTTTCAAGACCCAAATAAAATAAATTCAGAAAAAAATTCCTTACCGTTTTCTAACTTCTTAAATGAAGTAGATGCCGGGAGAGTTGTTGAGGTTAAAATTCAAGGAAATAATATTAGTGGTATTTTAGCTGACGGTAAAAGCTTTAAAACTTATTCTCCTAATTATCCTGAACTAGTTGATAGACTTTCTGAAAAAGGAGTAAGCATATTAGCTTCACCACAAGAAGATAAAATGCCTTCGCTGTTAGGAATTTTACTTTCATGGTTCCCAATGCTCTTATTAATTGGTGTCTGGATATTTTTTATGCGTCAAATGCAAGGTGGCAAAGGTGGTGCAATGGGATTTGGAAGATCAAAGGCAAAATTACTAAACGAAGCTCAAGGCAAGGTTACATTTAATGATGTAGCTGGAGTTGAAGAAGCAAAAGAGGAAGTAGAGGAAATAGTAGAATTTTTAAAAGATCCTAAGAAATTTAGTCGTTTAGGGGGAAAAATTCCAAAAGGTGCTCTTTTAATTGGACCTCCGGGAACAGGCAAAACATTATTAGCTAAAGCAATAGCTGGAGAGGCGAATGTGCCTTTCTTTTCAATTTCTGGTTCTGATTTCGTAGAAATGTTTGTTGGTGTAGGTGCATCAAGAGTTAGAGATATGTTTGAGCAAGGAAAGAAACATTCACCATGTATAATTTTTATAGACGAGATAGACGCAGTGGGAAGAAGTAGAGGCGCAGGCTTAGGTGGTGGAAATGATGAAAGAGAACAAACTTTAAACCAACTTCTTGTTGAAATGGATGGCTTCGATACAAACGAAGGTATAATATTAATTGCAGCTACTAATAGACCAGATGTATTAGATCCAGCTCTACTTAGACCCGGAAGATTTGACAGACAAGTTGTTGTTGGAAATCCAGATATAATAGGCAGGGAAGCAATTCTAAAAGTGCATGTGAAAAAAGTTAACTTAGGCCCTGATGTCAAGCTAAGAACAATTGCAAGAGGAACTCCTGGATTTTCTGGAGCTGACCTAGCTAACTTAATTAATGAGTCAGCTTTACTTGCAGCAAGAAAAAATAAAAGAGTTGTTACAATGTCAGATGTCGAGGAGGCAAAAGACAAAGTGATGATGGGAGCTGAAAGAAGGTCAATGGTAATGTCAGAAGATGAGAAAAAATTGACCGCTTATCATGAAGGTGGTCACGCGATAGTTGCTTTAAATGAAAAGGCATCTGATCCAATACATAAAGCAACAATTATCCCAAGGGGAAGAGCTTTAGGAATGGTAATGAGATTGCCTGAGAGAGATCAATTGTCAGTCACAAGAGAAAAAATGCATTCAGATATAGCTGTGGCAATGGGAGGAAGAATTGCCGAAGAGATAATATTTGGACATGATAAAGTAACATCAGGAGCTTCATCTGATATCGACATGGTAACGAAAATGGCTAAAAACATGGTAACTAAATACGGGATGAGTACAGAACTTGGGACAATTGCATATGGTGAAAATGAGGAAGAAGTATTTTTAGGCAGATCTGTTACAAAACAGCAAAATATGTCAGAAGAGACAGCAAAAAAAATTGATGCCGAGGTAAAAAAAATCGTTGATAAAGGTTACGAAAGAGCCAGAAAAGTCCTTAATGAAAAAATTGATGACCTTCACAAAATTGCTAAAGCTCTACTTATTTATGAAACTTTATCTGGAGATGAAATTAGAGATTTAATACTCAAGAATATCAAGCCAACAAGATCTTTTAAAGAAGAAGAGAACGAAGATGGCAAATCATCTTCTGCTTTAGGCTCAATAGGATTAAAGCCAAAACCAGCAATTTAATATTTCATGATTAAATATTACACAAGAGCGTGTAATTTTTATTATGGAAAACAAGCAAATTTATTAATAAGAAAAAAAATTGCACTTCCACTTTGTGGTAATCGAAATATAGCCTTTGATAAGATTGAAATCTTTAAAAGAAGTAAAAAGTCTACTCAAAGTAAACTAATTAACCTAACCAAAATAAACAAACTTAAGAAAAAGGAAAGAGCTCAAGTAACAAAAGATTTAAAAAAGATTACTGCAAAAAGAAAAAATTTTTTAAAAAATGTAAATTTTTCTGAGCCGACAATTATGGGAATTTTAAACTTAACTCCAGATAGTTTCTCTGATGGTGGAAAATTTAACAAAAAAGATAAATCTCTTAAACAAATATCAAAAATGATTAATTCTGGAGCTAAAATTATTGATGCAGGCGGAGAGTCAACTAGACCAGGATCAAAAAGTATAGACACAATAACTGAGTGGAAAAGAGTACAAGAAGTTATTAAATCATTTAAAAAGAAAAATAAAAAAATTTGTTTATCTTTGGATACTAGAAAGTCAGATATAATGCTTAAAGGTATAAGATATGGAGCAGATCTAATTAATGATGTTTCTGGATTTAGTTATGAAAAAGACAGTTTAAATAAAATCAAACAACATAAAAAAGTCGCTAAGGTGATACATCATATGAAAGGAACACCTAATACAATGCAAATTAATCCAAAATATAATAATGTTTTATTGGATATATACGATTTTTTTCAAAAAAAAATTAATAGTAAAATTATCGGCAAAAAGATAATATTAGACCCAGGTATTGGGTTTGGTAAAACTTTGAAACATAATTTGAGTTTAATTTCCAATATTTCTCTGTTTCATAGTTTAGGATTTCCTATAATGATTGGAACCTCTAGAAAGAGATTTATAAATCAGATATCAGGAAAAAATGATAGTGAGGACCGAACAGGAGGCACAATAGCGTCAGTTCTTTACTTGTTATCTCAGGGAGTACAGATTTTTAGAGTCCATAATGTAAATGAGGTCAAACAAGGAATACTAGTTTTTGGAAAAATCTTAAATAATTGATGAAGAATAAATATTTTGGAACAGATGGTATAAGAGGAACAGTTAATCAAGGAAATATTACAGGAGAAAAATTTTTTAAATTTGGCTTAGCATCAGGTAATTATTTCAAAAATCAAAAAAAAAATAAACAAATTGCTATTATAGCGAAAGACACAAGATTATCCGGATATACATTAGAGCCAGCTTTAGTCTCTGGTTTAGTTTCAGGAGGAATGCATGTTTTCACTCTTGGGCCCTTACCAACAAATGGCTTAGCGATGCTTACAAAATCTATGAAAGCTAACATGGGAATCATGATTACTGCATCTCACAATCAATATTATGATAATGGACTGAAGTTGTTTGGACCAGATGGAATGAAATTGTCTGACAATATAGAAAAAAAAATTGAAAAACTAATAGATGCTAAAAACTCAAAGCAATTAACAAACCCAAAGTTATTAGGAAGAGTTAAAAGATTAGAAGATGGGAATGAAAGATATATAAAAATACTCAAAAATAATTTTCCAAAAAATTATAATTTAAAGGGAGTCAAAGTAGTTTTAGATTGCGCAAATGGAGCTGGGTATAAAGCAGCTCCAAAATTATTAAAAGAATTAGGTGCAAAAGTAATACCTATCGGAATAAATCCAAATGGCCTTAATATAAATGATAAATGTGGTTCAACTTTTCCATTAAGAATTAAATCTGCGGTTAAAAAATTTAGAGCGCACGTTGGGATTTCTTTTGATGGAGATGCAGATAGAATAATCATGTGTGATGAGAATGGAAAGATTATAGATGGAGACCAGATAATTGCAATGCTTGCAAAAAGATGGAAAATTAAAAAAATTTTAAAAGGTGGAGTTATAGGCACTCAAATGTCAAATTTTGGTTTAGAGAGGTTCTTAAAAAAAGAGAAAATTACATTTCTAAGAGCAAAAGTTGGAGATAGATATGTGAAAGAGAAAATGAAAAAATTTAATTTTAATTTAGGTGGAGAACAGTCTGGTCATATAATTCTAGGAAAATTCGCTACCACTGGAGATGGGTTGTTAGTTGCCTTAGAAGTTCTTTTTTCCTTAAGAAAACAAAAAAAAGCTAGTAAATTATTAAATGTTTTTAACCCTCTTCCTCAAATTCTAGAAAATGTAACTGTAAAAGATAAGAATATAATTAATAAATTGAAAATTAAAAAAGCAATAAAAAAAGCTTCTACACTTATGAGTTCAAAAGGAAGAATTTTGGTTAGAAAGTCTGGAACAGAATCAAAAATAAGGATTATGGCAGAGTCTAACGATAAGTATCTTGTATCAAAATGTATTAAAATAGTTAAAAGTTCACTTAAATAAATTGAAACCTAAATCAAAAATTTTAATTATAGCTGGATCTGATTCTTCAGGTGGTGCTGGTATACAGGCAGATATTAAAACTGTTACCTCTTTAGGAGGATATGCAATGACTGCAATTACAGCTTTAACTGCACAAAATACGACTGGAGTGAAATCAGTAGTACCTATAGATCCAAAGGAAATAGAAAAGCAAATTTTATTTACATGCAAAGATATAAATCCTGACGCTATAAAGATTGGCATGCTTCATTCACAAAAAGTAATTATTTCTGTGATTAAATGTTTAAGTAAAATTAAAAATAAAAAGATAATTTTAGATCCTGTAATGGTTGCCAAAGGAGGAACTAAATTGATTAATCGGTCGGCTATAAGTATTCTTAAAAAACAACTTATAAAAAAGGCTTTTCTTATCACTCCAAATATTCCAGAGATCGAAATTCTATCAAAAATTAAGATTAAAAATATTAATGATATGATTAAAGCTGGAAGAATTTTAATGAGTCTTGGCGTGAACAATGTACTTGTTAAAGGTGGACATACTAAATCTAAATTTGTTGAAGATGTCTTATTAAGCAAAGGGAAAATAAATATTTTTAGAAATAAAAGAATAATGACTAAAAATACTCATGGTACTGGTTGTACTTTATCTACTGCTATTACTTTATTTTTATCATGTGGAAAACCTCTAAAGACATCTTGTGAATTAGGAATTAAATATGTTAACCAAGCAATAAAATCTAATCTTAAATATGGTAAAGGCCATGGACCGATTAATCACTTAAATTCTGTAAATTTAAAAGAAAGTTTTAATTAATGAATAATGTTGTAGTAGTAGGTTCGCAATGGGGAGATGAGGGTAAAGGGAAAATAGTTGATTGGTTATCAAGCGAGGCAGATATAGTTGTAAGATTTCAAGGTGGTCATAATGCCGGGCATACTCTTGTGATAGATAAGAAAGTATTTAAATTACGTTTATTACCATCAGGCATTGTTAGAGAGGGGAAAATCTCAATTCTGGGAAATGGAGTTGTAATTGATCCATGGGCTTTGTTAGATGAAATAGAAGATATAAAAAAACAAGGTATTGAGGTTAAT
>CESP01166022.1_pt1 | contig 10137 bp, 11 predicted proteins | sample 531211 | NCBI WGS metagenome assembly CESP01 (sample SAMEA2622074, study PRJEB7988) | marine metagenome | biome: marine biome (ENVO:00000447); feature: surface water layer (ENVO:00002042); material: "saline water (ENVO:00002010), including plankton (ENVO:xxxxxxxx)" | depth 5 m | reverse complement strand
CAATAAATTAGAATTATTTCTTCTAATTAACTCATCAAACTAGCTTAAAGCTTAGCGATTATTTCCCTGAATGAAGCTCTTTTTTCTTTAATTTCTTGTAAATACTTAATCCTCTTTGAGACTCGCTCTATTTCCTGCTCCGAGTAAAGTCCTATTTCAAAAAGAGGCCTTTTTAGAGGATTACTAAGTTTTTTAATCACTTCAGCCGGGTAGTCTCCTTCTTGATCATAAATTTCTTCAGCCCTTTCAATTATCAAAACAGCCTCTTTGTAGGGAATGGTTACATCAAGGGTAAATTTTTTAAAGAATTGATCAAATTGACTCTTATCCATTGTACGCCACCTTTTAGCCAAATCATCTCTTCGATATCTAATCATTCTACCTGTTGGTTTTTTATTTTTAGTCTTTAATTCTTCATTAAAGTTTATATCTAAGGCAATAAGTTCATCTACACAATCAATGTTTTTAAATTCAGGAAATGACTTACATAAAAGCAACATATCCTTAGCAGTTAATAAATTTGCATCCAATACTGCTAAATTTAGAAGTCTGAAGATTAATGCCTCATGAAATGTAAGGTCTACAAGGGATAAATTTACAATCTTTTTTTCTTTATTCTCCAAATTAGCAAGAAGATAAATATCTATAGACTTTCTAATTTCTTCTAAAATTGATGTTTTTTCAGCATGAAATCTTGGATTTGTAAGAGTTGAATCAATGAAATCTTTTTTATCGAATCCAATTTTATGACTTGAATTAAACTCCTCCAAAATAATTTCAATTACATTAGAATTCGAAATTGGTATATTGCTTTTGTTTTGCCAGATTCGATTTACAACTGATAGAAACCATTCAACTTTTGAACTTACGGAAAGAACACCTCCAGATCTAAAACTCATTCTTCGAAAGATAGAACCAATTTGTTGAGGTCGATATCGGTACTCTGGATGTAAATCCAATTCAATTGCGTGACTTAAATCATACAATTCATTGAACGCTTCTTCTGAAATTTCAAGATTCTTGTCGGCATCACCTTCCCAACCAAATTGTATCTCTTGATCATTTGATCCCTTTTGTATAATGCTTACTTTTGTTTCTTTAGTTTTTTGTGTTTCAGTTATTTTCATGTGTACCTCTTAAGTTATTTTCAAAAATATGACCGGTCTATGTTTTGCCTTATCTTAAAATATTTAATTTATCATGCAAATGCTTAATTTACAACATTTATCATATTAAATGTTAATTGTTACAATAAATAGCTTGACAGGATTTAACAATTAGTGTTGAATATCATTATGAAACAAAGAAATTGTTTATTTTTAACCCTAGGATGCTTCTTCCTAAACCCTGAGCACTTAAGGATGATCCTCAATAAAGAAGCAAGAATTCTGATAGCGAATAGTGAATCTATAGAAAGTCTTTCATTTCCATATGCTTTGTTTCACACTCCTGTAGATTCACAACGTTATCAAGGAGCATTATTATTTAATGAGGCTATGTATGATTATTAAAGGAGTTATTTATGATTAAAATTTCACGATCTGCGCTTGAACTATATCTTTCCTGCAAAAAATGCTTTGTGCTGCAATATAAACATAAAATCAGACCCTTCAGCTTGCCATTCACCCTAAATGTTTGCGTCGATGAACTATTTAAAAAGGAGGCAGATGCTTACCGGGAAAAAAATCAAAAACACCCTGCACTTTTAGAAAAAGGACTTAATGCCTCTTTCTTTAAACATGAACTAATGGATGAATGGAGAGAAAACTTTAAAGGTCTTAAATATTTCAATGACACTACTGGCATTTTGTTTAGTGGAGCAGTTGATGATGTTCTAGAAAAAGATAATGGGCAGTTGATTGTGTGCGACATTAAAGCAACTAGCAAGATTAATTTTGATTGGGCAGAAACCTGTCGCAAATATACTTTTCCAGAAGCTTATGAGCGTCAATTAGAGTGTTACCAATATTTATTGGCAAAGAATGGTTTTGACGTAGCGAAAGAAGGGTTCCTTATTTACTATAACGGTCAAAAGGATCGCTTATTTGAACAAAAGATACACTTTGATCTCCATTTGATTGAGATTGACTGCGACTACTCATGGATTGATGATGCGTTGATTGCTGCCCGTGATTGTCTGCAAAGTGAGGAAATGCCTTCGTCCTCAGAAAACTGTCAGAATTGTAACTACTTAAAGAAACGCTGGCAGCTTTCTCAGCAAAATCCGGAGGTAATGTAAATATATGCATGTAAATCAGTTTACTGAACAAATTCAAGACTGTTCATTAGAAATAATTTCAAAACTTTACGAACTTGTTGAGGGCGATCAACTACACTTACTGGCACTAATTTTATTAGAACTAAATTTGGAGCTACGCCTTAAAACCAACGATTTAATGAAGATGAAAAAACTTAAAACTGACTATAGTGTTGATTTTGCTGATGTCGTTTCTGCACATCATGAGATTCTAAAAAGATTAAATTCTCTTTCGAATAGGAGGAACCATTAAACTTATGTTAGAAACAAAATATACTTATAAAACAATTATGAAAGGTGACGAAAGATTAAAAGAATTTTTAAAACTCAGGAATAGTGGACTAACACTCCAACAGATAGCAGATAAAAATTTTGGAATAACTAGAGAACGCGTACGTCAACTTCTTATCCAGGCAGAGGCCAAATTGGGTGGACTCAAAGATTCAAATGAAATCTCTAAAAATATTAAGATAAAAAAATTAGACAAAAAATTAGAAAAATACCAAGAGCTAATAATTATTTTTCATGAACAAAATATGACGGTTAGGGAAATATCTGAAGAAATGGGTTTAAGTTACGCTTTGGTTCGAGATTTAATAAATAGACTTGAGAAAAAGGGATTAGTGAAAATTAATAAAGTAATTAGAAGAAATGTTTCAGAGAGAACTAAATACGTTCGTGAAAAAATAATCGAACTGAGAGGTAAAAATTATAAACTTGACACAATTGCTGCAGAGTTAGGGATAACTAAACCGGCAATAAGTAGACACATAAGCCTTATGAGAGCAGAAGGAATCTATGTTCCAGGTGGTTTGGCAGGTCGTGACTACTCAGAATATGAAAAAGATCGTTCACATAAAAAAGTAATAATTGAGCACCTTTTAGAAAAGGGTTTAAAAAAGTCAGAAATTGCAGAAAAGATGGGAATAAAAGTCTCATCACTTTCAAGATTTATAAGACTTTATATAGATAGCGAATGAAAAAAATAATTACATAAATAAGGAGGATTATAATTATGTATGAATTCATCACTTCAAGAGACGAAAGAGCTGAAGAAATCTTAAGGCTTACAGCACACAAAGAGACAAGAACAGATACCTATCCGTTTAGGGATAAAAGTCTTGAGCTCCCTCAAATAGAAATAGATCCAAAGTATTTGGCTTATCGACTTTCAAATACTAGAACCAGACTTATCCAAAAGAACATTATTAAAAATGAGGGTTTAAAAGACGATTATTTTGATTCCATTCAATTTACAAATGATGATGCAGTGCAGAGGAAACAGCATGATATTCTTAAAACTTATTTTTTAGATAATCAGCCAGAGTTAGAAGAAGAAATCGAACGCAGAGGCAATAAGCAGATTGATTCAATTTTAATAACTCCAACAGGTACTGTTATAAATGGAAACAGAAGACTTTGCTTGATGCGAAACAAGGGTTTTACACATATTAAGTGCATAGTTTTGACTCCCCCCAAATATGATGGAGAACAATGGGAAAGAGCATTTGAAAATGATGCTGACTATTACAAAACTACCAAAGTGCCATATCCATGGCATGCTGAAGCTTTTACGGTATGGGAGATGAGGAATGTTGAAGGTAAATCAGACGCTGAAATTTTTACTGAAAAACCAGCCTTGGAAGGTAGTGAAAGAGCTCTTGAAAAGCATATTATTGAATACGAGCTGGCAAAAGAATATTTAGAACTTATTAATCAGCAAGATGAATGGAATTTAATGGATAACTCTAAACAGGTTGTTCAAGATGCTGCGGAAAAAATCTTGAAAGTTAGAAAAAACGACGTAAATTATGAGCAGCAAATAAAATTATATTTATTCTTAATCTTAGGAAGACAAAATTTAGAAGATGAGAATAGAGAAGATAATATGAGAACTTCTGCTCATTTAAAATTAAAAGCATTTACTAAGAATGCAAGACTTAGTGAAGACATACTTAATAAATCTGGAGTTGTAAATAAAAAAGAAACTACGAGCCAACTTTCGGGAGAAAAGCGTATATCATACGATTACAACCCAGCTTCTTATTCAGAAATTTTTGGTGATCCAAAAAAGATTAATGATACTTTTGGAAAATTAGAACAAAAAAGAAAGGATTTAAGTGAAATGGAGAAGATTGCAGCAAAAAGCAATGTCTACATTGATGTTTCCGAAAAAGCATTAATTGCAATTCAACTTGCAAAAAATGCTTTAGATGAGGAATTCAGCGGTAATCCAAATCTTGATGGAGTAAAAAAGAAATTTGAAGATATTGAAAAGATTGCTAATCAATGTGCAAATCACGAAAGATTAAATAAATAATTGTGTCACTAATTAGTGTTGAATTAAAAAATCAAGATTCAGAAGTTCATTTCATTTCGCTAGATGATAGCTTTTATCACAGGATTAAGCCTTACTTAAAAAATATTTATCCTAATGTAGGTTTTTTTCAAAACTATGCTGCAGTTTCATTTTCAGAATTCATTTCAAATGAACAAAAACTTGAAAATTTCTTAGAGGCTTTTGATTCAAGCAATAATGATTTTTGTTTTGATGAACGATTATTACAGCAAAATAAAAGTATTGAAACTTATCAGCAAGCTTTAATGAATGAATGTGAGATTTCAGAAGATAATATCGAGAAGAAGTTGTCAGAAATTTCTTTTAAAAGAAAACTAAAGTGGTATCAAATGAGAAATCTAAAAAAAGTTACTTCTTTTAATTGTGCTGCTGACTTTAGTGTTCCTGGATCTGGCAAGACAAGTGTAGGATTGGCCTTTCACTTTGTAAAAAATGTATCAGCAAATGGCAAGCTTTTAGTATTTTGTCCAAAAAACGCTTTAGGTGCGTGGGATGATGAATATAAAGAAATTTTTGAAACTGATGAAAGCCCTTTTGTTAGATTAAAAGCAAGAGAGAGCGAACTTCAAAAATTATTTCGTAAAGAAAATAAATTCTACATTGCAAATTATGAGTATGTTCGCAATAATTCTTTGCTCCTAAGACTGATAAGTGAAGAAATGTTGAAGAATCCAAACTATACCGTAATTTTGGATGAATCACACAGAATCAAGGATAAAAGCGGAGCAACTTCACAAATTGCCTATCATATAGCTCCTTTGGTTAAGAATAAATTAATTTTAAGTGGCACCCCAATGCCGAATAAAATAGGTGACCTTGAACCTCAATTTAATTTTTTATATCCCAAGACTGTCATTAACAGTGGCGATCAGTTACAAGATGCATTTCAACCTATATATGCAAGAACAAGCAAGAAGGACTTTGAAGATGAAATGCCTAAAATGTTTGAGACAATTCATAAGGTACAAATGTCTGGAGCTCAAAGATCAGTATATGAAGTTTTAGGTACAGAGTTAGCAAAATTGGCAATTCACTGGAAAAGAAAGGAAAATTTGAGAAATTTTGAAAAAGCAGTCTTAAGAATGATTAAATTTCTTTCGAATCCTATGCTAATGCAAAGTTATTTTGCTGTTCATGAGCCGAAATTAGCTGAGTTACTTAGAGACCAGGGTTTTGGTGCAAAAATGAATCAGCTTATCTCAGATGCAATAGGCATTGCTGAAAGGGAAAAGGTTTTAATATGGACAAATTTTCCTGACAATATTGAACTGTTAAAGCAGGAACTTTTGCACTTAAACCCTGTTACTATTTACGGCGCCTCAGATTCTGGAGACAAAAATGATCCAACAACTCGAGAGTATTCAGTTCATCAATTTAATAATAATCCAGATTGTAGGGTCTTAATTGCCAACCCTATGTCTGCCTCTGAAGGCATAAGTCTTCATAAAGTTTGCAAAAGAGCTCTCTATCTTGATCGTACCTATAATGCTGCGCAATATCTGCAGTCAAGAGATAGAATACATAGGATAGGTTCAGATATAGGAGATGTTAACATCTCAATCTATCAATATAAGGCAACAGAAGAGGACAAAATTGAAAGGAAGCTAAAGAAGAAGATAAATAATCTTTCCAAGTTTCTAAATGATACAAGTCTTGTTGTTAATAAAATTAGCCTCGATGCTCCTATGAGCGATACAGAAGAACAAGAAGAGCTATACATATTTGATTCGCAGGACGACTTACAGGATGCCGCAGACTATTATTTAGAAAATTTTAAACCAAAATGATTATATCAAGTGGACATCTCTTAATTGTTAGGGATTACATGGAATATCTCAAAAAAATAAAAAGGGTTGATCGTGATATGCAATTTTTTCGAGGGCTAAGCATGGAAAAGATCAAAAATTATCTCAATAGTTTTGGTATGCAAATAGTTGAGAATAAAACAACTTATCATGATGATGTTCCAAATAAATTTAGTAATGAATTGCAAAAAATGTATTTTTCATATGCCATTACCGAAAAGCCACTTTGGTATATAGAAGCTTGGCAAGGTAAACAAATTGCAATTTTGTACATGGACGACATGTCAAAAGGTTGTTTAGGACAATTGTTCTCAAAAGGAGATACGGAAGGAGAAAAATATTGGTGGAGTAAATTAATAAATCACTCTAGGTCATTAATGCAGGGAGAAAACGAAGAAACTGGACTTAAAGGGGAAAATCTTATTTCAGAGCTGGAAAAAAATAGAACTGGTCTCGATCCATATGATGCCTATATATATAACACTAGAGCTGGATATGATATTCAATCAGTTATTTCAAAAGACAATAGAGAAAAGATATTTATTGAAGTTAAAACCACTATTGGAATCTTTAAAAATATGGTTGCACATATTTATAGAAATCAAATAAATAAAAGCAGAGAATATAAAAATTATTTTTTTTATTTTGTATCCCTAAAAGAGAAATCTTTTTATAAATTTCATGGCAAGGATATAGCTAAGCATTGCCCTCATGATCAACTTGACGGTCGATGGGAAAAGTTTGAGCTACAATTTGTAGCTCTTATTAATGATGGCACCAAAAGTTTGAAAAAAGAGAACCTAGAAAATATACATAGCTAGAATTATTAACAAGTCAATATTTTTATATTTTTCGAAAATGATTACTGGTCTGAACTAACTCTGAAAAATATGAATATTTTTTAAACCTTCTTTTTAAGAGGTCTCGATTTTTTTCTACTATTTCTTTCTTCGAAAACAGGTTTGGCAACTTTTCCAGAAGCATTTTGTATTTTTCTTCCCATCTTTCGGTATGGTAATTTACCATTCTCTAATCGTCTTATTCTCTTCTTTCCAGAAGAAATATATTTTTTTTCCAGTTCATATCCAACAGCTTTTCTGTTGCTTTTTACTGCTGCAATCAATGTTGTGCCAACGCCTGCAAAAGGATCTAAGACCATATCTCCTTCATTTGAAAAGGCTTTAATACATCTTTCTGCAAGCTCAATAGGAAACTGGCAAGGATGTTCAGAAGTTTTCTCTGGATGATTTGCTTTTACATTAGGGAAATCCCATATTCCCTCTTCATATTCACTAGAAAGTTTCTGAGATTCATCCCAAAAATCAGATGGATTCATTCCCTTTGGATCGCCAGATAATTTTCCTTTTTTATCTCCGCGATAATGTGTTTTTCCTTGATACTTTTGCCAAACTCTGATTGGATCTAAATTAAACGTATAGTCTTCTGATTTCGAGAACCAAAGCATAGTTTCATATCTACCTGACAATCTTTTTTTTGCATGAAATCCAGATCTAAAATGCCAAATTATTCTGTTCCTTAACTTAAAATCTAAATCTTTAAAAAGATCATAAAATTTTATATCCAGTGGAACTATTTCAGTAGAGTCTCCCTTCCCACTCAAATAATTCCCTACTTGCCAACATACAGATCCATTTTTCTTAAGTACTCTTTTAATTTCAAAAAGCAATTCTCTCATTTCATTAAGATAAAAATCGAATGCTTTTTTTTCCTCATATTCTTTATTTAAGTTATACGGAGGAGATGTTACGACCAGATTTATGGAGTTATCAGGCAATGATTTAATCTTTTGAAAAACATCTCCAGCAATAAAACTAATATCTGCATTTTTGTTAAAACATATAGAAACTTGAAGTTTTTTCTTCACAAGAAAAATTATAAGGCAAATGACTTTCTAGATCTACTTTAAATTATTCATTCCACCGTCAGCGGAAATAGTTTGTCCTGTAATCCAATTTTTGTGACTATTTAGAAGAAAATCTAATGTGGATGCAATTTTATCGGGCGATCCAATTTCTTTCATAGGATTTCGCTCAATACTTGCTTCTCTTAGTCTGTCTGTTTTAAGTAGGTTCGTTGCCATCGGTGTATCAGTTAAACTTGGTGCAACAACATTGAATGAAATTTTTGAATTTATATATTCTGAAGCCATCGATCGAGAAAAGGCTTCAAGAGCAGATTTTGCTGGAGATATACTAGAGTGAAAAGATAAACCAACATTCGCAGCAACTGATGAGATAAAAATAACACTTGCACCATTTGCTTCTTTCAATTTGTCTATCAATTTCCGCACAACTCTGACTGCACCCAAAAAATTAATATCTAAATCATTTTGAAAATCTTTATCTTTTAACATTGAGAAAGGTTTCAGATTAATACTTCCAGGAAAATAAATTAAACCATTAATATCAGTTAAGGAATCTAGCTCAGATAAATCGCCAAAGAGATTAAAATCATTTTCTCTTGAGAAGGAAACAAATTCTTTATCCGAATTCTTTATTAAAGATTGAGCTATAGCAGAACTACTCCCAATTAAAACTACTTTAGACATCTTATGTATATATATACTCAAGCAAGAAAATAAATTCTTTTTTTTAAAGAAACTTGACTTTCAAAATTTCACATGATACAATGTGTCCATTGAAAAGGATGCAATCAATGATCCACATTGAAAGCTCCTTATTCTTTTTTAACTATGGAGAAAATATAAATGCCAAACCAAGATATTTATTATTCTGGAAATGACAGGCCATATGTTCAATATTATCTACCTGAATTAAAGGATATGGCTCATAAGGCTGTAACCGAAGGAGATTTAGCAACATTGCATGACATTGCAGATGAAGTTCAGAAAAGACCCTCTTGGAGAGCAAATGACTTCCTATTAACTTTAATGACTTATATAAAAATTATTAGTTAATTTACTCCTTATTTTGCCTCCTGCCTTGGCTTAAGCCTGACAGTCCGGAAAGACGGACTTTTTATTCCATTAAAGATCTATCTTTAAAAAGAAGCTCATTTATTTCTTCAGTTAAAAAAGGAGCAAAAGGATGCAATAGAATAAGTATTTTCTTCAGCATTGGGTGAAGATTAGATGTTTTACCAGATGCCTTACAATCTTCAATATATTTATCACAAAATTTACTCCAAAAAAATTCGTATACTTCATTCATAGCAAAATCTAAGCGATACTCATCAATATTTTTAGTAATTTGTTTACTTACATCATTAAATTCTTTCTCTATCCATTTATCTGCATCAGTTTTAGCCTCAAATATATCCTGCTCTTTTGGATAATTATTTATGAATCTAGCTGCGTTCCAAATCTTATTACAGAAATTCCTATATCCCTTCAGTCTTCCTAATTCAAAACTTATATCTCTAGTATGTGAAGCTAATGAGAAAAAGGTCATACGAACAGCATCACTACCATAAGATTCAATGCCATTTGGAAATTGTTTTCTAGTTTTTCTTTCAATTTTTTCAGTCAAACCCTCCTGCATTAAATTAGAGGTTCTTTTTTTAAGTAAATCGTCAAGCTCAATACCATAAATTAAATCCAAAGGATCAATGATATTTCCTTTTGATTTAGACATTTTTTGACCATTTTCATCTCTTATCAACCCAGTCACATAGACGTTTTTAAAGGGGATTTGTCCAGTGAACTCTAAACTCATCATCATCATTCTTGCTACCCA
>CESP01071430.1_pt1 | contig 10156 bp, 6 predicted proteins | sample 531211 | NCBI WGS metagenome assembly CESP01 (sample SAMEA2622074, study PRJEB7988) | marine metagenome | biome: marine biome (ENVO:00000447); feature: surface water layer (ENVO:00002042); material: "saline water (ENVO:00002010), including plankton (ENVO:xxxxxxxx)" | depth 5 m | reverse complement strand
AGCAAATGATTATTACTCTTCCGTGGCTCAAAGAACATTTGAAAACTAGTGCTAGTCAAAATGAAATTATAGATAAACTTATAAACATTGGTTTAGAAGTTGAGCGAGTAAAAGAAAATTCTGGTGAACTTGGAAAATTCAAAATAGCAAAAATTTTGAAAGTAGAGAAGCATCCAAATGCTGATAAATTGAGAGTTTGTGATGTGAATATAGGAGGAAAAGAAATTTTTAAAGTAGTTTGTGGTGCACCAAACGCTAGTGAAGGATTAATTACAGTTTATGCTCCTCCTGGTACAGTAATTCCTAAAACTAAATCTCAACTTAAAATAGCTAAGATAAGAGGTGTTGAGTCAAAAGGCATGTTATGCTCTGAAAGTGAGTTAAATCTATCAAATGAGAGTGAAGGAATAATTGAAATAAAAAACAAAGAAGAAGAAATCGGTAAAAGTTTTTTTAAAGACAAATCAGAAAAAGCCATCGATATTGCAATCACACCAAATAGAGCTGACTGTTTGGGAATAAGAGGGATAGCGCGAGATTTATCAGCCACTGGAATAGGCAAGTTGTTGCCACTAAAAAAGAAAAAATTTAAAGAGTCTTCAAAACATTTAATAAAGACGTCAATTAAGAAAGACCCTAAACAAGGCTGTACGATATTTGGAAGCTGTTATATCAAAAATATATCTAACAAAGAAAGTCCAAATTGGTTAAAAAATAAACTAATAGCTCTTGGGCTTAAGCCAATTTCAGCTGTGGTAGATATAACAAACTATGTCATGTACGATTTAAATCGTCCTTTACATGCTTATGATGCTGATAAAATAGATAAAGAAATTATAATCAGAGTCTCAAAAGAAGGAGAAGAATTTGAGGCGCTCGATAATGAAAAATATAAACTCAAAAAAGGAATGTGTGTGATTTCAGACAAGTCTAGCGTACTAGGCCTGGGTGGTATAATCGGTGGTAAAAAAACGTCAACAGAGCTTGAAACTAAAAATATTCTTTTAGAGTCAGCATATTTTATTCCATCTTCCATAAGGAAAACAGCTCGTGAATTAAATATTAACACAGACGCGAAATATAGATTTGAAAGAGGCATTGATCCAAATTCTGTTAGAGATGGTTTAGAGATAGCAGCTGATCTAATAATAAAAATATGTGGTGGACAAAGTAGCAAACCAGTAATCGAAGGTAAAAATAATAAGAAAAAAAATATTGTTAAATTTCAAATTTCTAAATTTGAAAACTTAATTGGTGTTCCAATATCTATAAATGAAACACAAAAGATTTTAATTTCGTTAGGATTTAAATGCAAAAAAGCAAAGAAAGATTTAAAAGTTGAAATTCCATCTTGGAGACCGGACGTTAAATTAGATGTTGATTTAATTGAGGAACTGATACGAATAAAAGGATTTAGAAATATTAAGCTAATAGAGCCAGAAAGAAAAAGAGAACAAGATACTTTAAATTTTAAACAAAAATTATTTCATTTATCTCAAAGATCGCTTGCATCAAAAGGTTACTTAGAAACAGTTACTTGGTCTTTTACTGACTCAAAAATTGATAAACAATTCTCGAAAGGTGAAAAGGAAATTTCCATTTTAAATCCTATTTCTAGCGATTTAGATGTTTTAAGAAGATCGATATTTTCAAATTTAGCAATTTCATTAAAGAAAAATCAGGATCGTGGTTACGAAGACTTATCTTTATTTGAAATTGGCCCAACTTTTTTCGGTAAACACCCAGGAGAACAACAAATTATTGTTGGTGCGTTACGTTCAGGAAAAGTAGGGAGAAAAAGTTGGCTTGAAAAAAATAGAGATATTGATGTCTTTGATATTAAAAGCGATACAGTCCAAACCTTAATTGAACTTGGGATATCCGAAGATAATTTATTTGTAAATGATAGCACAAAACAATGTTATCATCCTGGTAGATCAGGATCTATAACCCTAAAATCGGAAAAAGGCCCTCACTTAGCGTATTTCGGCGAAATACATCCGGCAATAGTAAAAAAATTGGATTTTAAAGAACCAAATATTTACGGCTTAGAAATTTTTTTAAAAAATATACCTACCCCAAATAAGAAAATGAGACAAACTAAGAAAAGCTTTAAAGCTTCTGATTTTCAGAAATCTGAAAGAGACTTTTCATTTGTAATAGATAAAATTTTTAAAGTAGGTTTATTAGAAAAAATTATAAAAGATATTGACCCTACCATGATACAAAACGCTACTACTTTTGATGTTTATGAAGGTGAAAATATTCCAAAAGAAAAAAAATCAGTAGCTATAAGCGTTACTTTACAATCTGCGAACAAAACTCTAAGTGAAAAAGATCTTGATTTGATAAGTAAGAAAATTATTGAAGTAGTTGGGGAAAAAACCGGCGCTACGATAAGGTCCTAATGTCAGAAATAACACGAATACGTAATTTCTCAATAATTGCGCACATTGACCATGGTAAATCAACTATCGCTGATAGAATCATACATAAATGTGGTGGTCTTACAGATAGAGAGATGAAACAGCAAGTTTTAGACTCGATGGATATTGAGAGAGAAAGAGGCATCACAATAAAAGCGCAAACAGTTAAGCTAACTTACAAGGCAAAAAATGGTAATAGATATATATTAAATATTATAGACACACCTGGTCATGTTGATTTTGGCTATGAGGTTAGTAGATCATTATCAGCGTGTGAAGGCTCACTTTTAATTGTGGACAGCACCCAAGGTGTAGAAGCACAAACTTTGGCTAATGTTTATCAAGCGCTTGAAATTAATCATCAAGTCATTCCTATTTTAAATAAAATAGATTTACCTGCTTCTGATATTGAAAAAACAAAAAAAGAGATAGAGGATGTTGTAGGTATTGAAACTACAAATGCCATCCCTTGCTCTGGAAAAACAGGTGAGGGTATAGATGAAATATTAGAGGCAATAATAAATAAATTGCCTTCACCTTCTGGTGTTATTAACGAAAAACTTAAATGTTTATTAGTTGATAGTTGGTATGATAGTTATCTTGGGGTTGTAATTCTTGTTCGTGTAATTAATGGTAAGTTGAAAAAAAATATGAAGATAAAATTAATGTCTAATAAAAAAGAGTACATTATCGAAAAAGTAGGGGTCTTCACACCAAAACCAAATGATATAGAAATACTAAACTCAGGAGAGATAGGGTTTATAATAACTGGAATTAAATCTTTATCAGAGACCAAAGTCGGTGATACAATATGTGACGCTACCGACCCTATTGTTGAACCATTACCGGGGTTTAAACCAAGTAAGCCGGTGGTTTTTTGTGGTCTATTTCCTGTGGATAGCTCAGAATATCAAAAACTGAAAGATGGTTTGGCTAAATTAAAATTAAATGACTCCAGTTTTTCATATGAGCCTGAGTCTTCAAGTGCTTTAGGTTTAGGTTTTAGATGTGGTTTCTTAGGATTGCTCCATCTTGAAATTATAACTGAAAGATTAGAAAGAGAATTTGATGTTAATCTAATCACAACCACACCTGGAGTAATTTACAAGGTTCATAATATGAAAGGAGAAATTCTAGACTTACAAAATCCAACCAACATGCCGGATACTTCTCAAATAAATAAGATAGAGGAACCATGGATTAAATCTACGATAATTACACCTGATGAATATCTAGGCTCAATTATAAAAATTTGCCAAGACAAAAGAGGTATACAGACCAACTTATCTTATTCAGGAAATAGAGCAGTTCTCTCTTACGATTTGCCTTTAAACGAAGTAGTTTTTGATTTTAACGACAGACTTAAATCTGTTTCTAGCGGCTATGCGAGTTTCGATTATGAAATATCTGGATATAGACCAGGTGATTTAGTGAAATTAGGAATTCTGGTTAATTCTGAGTCTGTTGATGCATTGGCTATGATTATACACAAAGACTTTGCGCAAAAAACAGGGAGACAAGTTTGTGAAAAATTAAAAGATTTAATTCCTAGACACAACTTTATGATACCAGTTCAAGCAGCTATAGGTGGAAAAATTGTTGCAAGAGAGTCAATTAAGGGTTTTAAAAAAGACGTATTGACAAAAATTCATGGAGGCGGAGCTACTGACCGTAAAAGAAAACTACTTGAAAAACAAAAAAAAGGAAAAGCAAGATCTAAGCAATTTGGAAAAGTAGAAATTCCGCAGGAGGCTTTCATAGGAGTACTTAAAATTAATAAAGATACTTAATGAAAAAAAAACTTTTTATTTTTTCAAACGAAAGTATTTTCTCACAGAGTAATAAATGTTTTTGTGATAATATTGATTTAAAATCTAGTCCAGAAGGTTTAAATAAAGAGTTTGAAGTAAATCTTTTTGCCCGGAACTCTACAAAAAAAAGAGCACACGAAATTAAGATAAAAAAAATTAAAATTTTTTCAAATATTTTTTCATATTTAACAGAGGTATTTAAATCAACAAAAATAAAGGATTCAAAATATTTAATAATTTCAATATCGCCTTATACTTTTTTTATAAGTTTATTTCTTAAACTTTTAGGAAAAACTCCAATAATTTATTTAAGAAGCGATGGTTTTGGTGAGTATAAAGCAATTTTAGGAATGCTCGGATACATTATATATTACATAATGTTCAATATTTCTGCCTTAACCTCAAATTTTATAAGTTGTAGAAATTACATACTTAGAGGAAAGAAGGGTAAAGTAATTTATCCATCCCAATTAGACTCTTTATGGCTAAGAAAATCTAAAAATATCGAAATAAATGATTATAAACTTCTTTATGTTGGAAGAATAAAAGTAGAAAAAGGAGTTTTCTCATTAGTGAATTTAATAAAAAATAAACCCAATATATCACTCACGATAGTCGGTGCTGAGAGACAAACAGATTATAAAATAAACCAAAGTAATATTAAAATTGAGATAACAGAAAGCAACAAAGCCAAATTAATAAAATATTATGACGACAATAACATTTTTGTCTTACCTTCATTCACTGAAGGTCACCCTATGGTTTTATTAGAGTCTTTAGCAAGAAGGCGACCAGTTATAGTTTTTGATGAAGTCAGTCATGTTATTGGTGATAAAAAAGGAATTTTTGTTTCAAAAAGAAATTTTTCAAATTTTTTTATGACTTTGAAAACTATCAAAAAAAACTATACAAAAATTCAAAAAGATATGATGAAAAATAAATTACCTACCAACAGACAATTCATAGAGGAATTTACTAAAGCAATTGATCAATACGATTGAAGTTTTAATTTAAAATTTTAGAGTTAAAATATATTGCATCTGTATATTTCATAAATGGAAATTTGAAATTCTTTGAATTTACAAATGAATTTTTTTTTAAAAATAATTTTATCTTTTTTAAGTCATAATTTTTATAATAATCAGTGAAATTATGCTCAATAACAATTATTTTAACTTTATTAATAATTTTTTCCATTCCTAGTAAAACATCAATTTCATGCCCCTCTGTATCAATCTTTACAACATCTATTCTATTTAAATTAAATTTTTTAAAGAAATAAGTAAGTGTCTGAGTTTTTGATTCTTCTGTTGAGTAGTACCCAGCATTTGAGCTTCCGATTATAAAAGTCTTTAATTTAAAATGTTTGGAGTTGTTATTTAAATTCGAGAAAGTAGACGTCGTGGTTAGGTAATTTTTGAAAAGCGTTTTACTGCCTTTTTTTTTACTTAAAGCATAATTTATTACTTTTACTCTCTTATTATAGAGATATTTATTCTTGAGTTTTTTGAAACAATCTCTTTGAGGTTCGAATCCGTATATTCTCGATTTATTATATAAATTTTTAAAAAAATCTATACTTTCACCTGTGTGTGAGCCGACATCTACAACAACTTTACATGTTAAATTTAAACTTGATAAGTATCTTTTTATTCTTCGTCTGTGGAATAGATGATCTAATAAATCATAAAAAAATTTAAAAATTAATCTCATTTATCCAAATAATAATACATGATATGAATTGCAACAAAAAATTTTATTAAATTTAATTTTAAATGCTGATATTCATACTAATCTTTTTTACAATTTTGATTTCTCGGTCTAACTCTTTTTTACTTGGATATGAACTGCTAAATATTGACGAGTCCCAAATGATGGCTAATGCAGTCCGATTTCAAAAAAATGAATACAATATTTTTGAATTCGATGGTACCAGCTCAGGTTTTCTAAATTCACTCATATTGAATTGGCCAAACATTTTTGGATATGATGTAACTTTTCTAAGCACAAGAATTACCGCAATTTTTATTTTATCTTTGATTTTTTACCTTTGCTTTTTATATTTTCGTTTCGATCTTAATAGAAAATTGTCTTTTTTATTAATTTTGCCTGGAATAGCACTTTTTTCTTTTACTCATGATCCAGACTATCTCCATTATTCTAGCGAGCTTTTACCGACTCTTTTTTTATTAATTTGTCTTTACGGATATAAAAAATATTTTGAATTAAATGATCCTAAAATTTTTTATTTAGGAATGACCTCAATTAGTCTAATTTTTTTCGCAAAGACACAAATAATTCCTACGGCTTCATTTTTGGCTTTTTCTATTTTTTTATATTCTTTGATCAAAAAAAATTTAAAATTCTTAAGAAATAGTATTTTTTTATTCTGTCTTCCGATTATTCTAATTTTTGGGGCATATATTCTAAATGGATTTTTTTACGACTACTTTTTAAATTATTTTGAATTTTCCAAGGCTGTAGCTTCTAAATATTCTTTAGGAGAAAATATTTTGAGTCAAAACAGTACTGAAGTTAATATTGAAAACAAAAGAACTATTATTGATCATTTTTTATATAATTCAGTCTTTCATTTTTTCTATTTTCAAATCTTATTATCATTTTATCTTATTGGATTTTCATTAAGTATTAAAAAAATAATAGAGTATCTTAATATTCATTTTATATTGGTATCAATAACAATAATGATGGTATTGATTTCTATTTTAGTCACTGGAGCTATTTATAGGCATTATTTTATACCTTTAATTCCTTTAACGATTTTATTTAGTGGGATATTATTTATAAAAAATAAGGACGTAATTTTAGTATCACAGTTAAAAAAAACTCCGATTTATTTTTTACTAATTGTTTTTATGTCTACTTTTATTTTTGAAAACAAAAAATTCTATTCAAAAAAATATGATAAGATAGCCTTCAAAATTGATAAAATAAGTTTTAATTCGCCAAATATTTTCAATTTTTTAAAGATTAAAGAAGGTAATATATTTGTATGGGGATGGAGCCCACAAATTTATGTTTTAAGTAACCTATACCCCTCTGATAGAGCAACGATTTCACAAAAAAATATCGAAAATTATTCCAACAAAGAATATTTCAATAAAAGGCTTATTCAAGATATAAGAAAAAATAAACCAAATTTAATATTAGATTATGTAAAACCTAAAAGTTTTTACTATAATAATCCTAATCAAGGTATTTCAAATTCTCCAATCAGCAAAATAGTTGACAAAGAATACTTTAAAATCAAAAATTTTGATCAAAATTGCCCTGATCTCTATTTATTGAGAAAAAATTTTAAAAAACTTAACGATCAATTAATAAATTTTAAAACTAACGATCCTAGATTTAAAAAGATCAACAATTTTAGTGTTTCAAAAGATATATGTGAAGACAGTGTTAACTTTGACTCTAGCTATAATGATAAATTAGTCCTGAAAATAGATAGAAATTCAAATATTGAAAAATTGTTGATTTTATCATCACATATGAATGATAAAAACATCGATTTATCAATTTCTCTAAAGGATAAAGGTGATATTAACAATTATAAAATAATTCTAAAACAATATCCATTTTGGTCAAAAATTGAATTCGGAAAAAATCAATTTACTGATGAAGTAGTAATTGATATTTCTAAACTTAAAAAATTAAACTTTGGAATAAACGAAATTAAACTTTATAAAAAATAATTAAGGGAGAGGTGGCCGAGTGGTTGAAGGCGCACGCTTGGAAAGCGTGTAAACGGGAAACCGTTTCGAGGGTTCGAATCCCTCTCTCTCCGCCATTTTTTAAAGGCCTTGCACAACTTATAATTTATAATAGAATAGATTAGGCGTCATATGGGCGTCAGCATATGAAAAATATTTTCACAATTATTTTATTAAGTTTCTTGCTTTATTCTTGTGCTACAGCTCCAAGTAAAGAGGTTCAAAAATCAATGATTGATCAAGGTGCAATTAAAATTGGAATGAATGCTGATACATTAATTTATGCTTTGGGAGGATACGGTACAGTATATCTTTTCCACCCAATAAAAAAAGAGTTGACCTTCATATCACCGATCACAAGCCAACGAAATTTCGGAAGCACCTATTATTATCTTGCAGAGCGATTTACTGGAAATAATTATGACATGAGAAACTATAAAATCACCAAGATGAATCTTGATCCAATAAAACTTTATGATTATGTTCTACCAAAAATGCCAGAGGGTAAAGATAAAATTCTATGGCAAAAATGGCGTGCTCAAATTTTATCAAATCCAAATTATAAAAGTTGGAAAAAAAACCCGAACAAAACAAACAACAGAGTTGCTTCTAAATCAAGATCTTCTAAGTCAAAATCTTCCTCTGCTTCTAATAAGGGTGGATCATCAGGTTCAGCATTTTTTGTTACCAATAAAGGCCATATAATTACTAACTACCATGTTATTCAAAACTGCAGATCAATACCAAAAATTAAATATAAAGATAGAGATGTTGAAGCCAAAGTTATAGCTAAAGATAGTGCTTTAGATTTAGCTCTTCTTAAAGCAGAACTTAGAAACACAAAATACGTTACTTTATCAGGCGATCAGCCTAAAAAATTACAAAGGATTATTGCATCAGGTTATCCTTTTGGTAAATATATAAGTGATGATTTAAAATTTTCTTCAGGAATAGTAAGTGCACTTAAAGGGCCTGGAGACGACAGTACACTTGTTCAAGTTGATGCTGCGTTAAATGTAGGAAATAGTGGAGGACCAATTGTTGATGAGAATAGTGGCAAACTAGTTGCAGTTTCAGTAATGGGAATGAAGAAAAGTATTTCAGAGGGACAAAACTTTGGAATTAAGACAAGTTCTGTAAGAAATTTTTTACAGACAAATAAAGTAAAAGTTCCAACAAGTTGGTTTGGTACATCTGATGTTGCAAAATTACTTGAAGACACAACACTTTACACTTTCTGCAATTAATTTACTCCGTACTTATTATCCACATTCAACCTAAAAGAGTCTTAAGATTAATGATCGAATCAATTAAAATACTTGTAAGGGCAGTGGAGGGAGACTGAAGCTGCCTTTACTATTTACAGCCTTTTAATTCCTATGACTTTTAATTTAGCAGTCTTTTCAATCCTTTTAATTGTTTGATTAATTCCCATAACAACTGTTTTTTTCATTGGGCCATAGGCATGGATAAGTTTTTTATTTGATAGTGCTAAAGCTACGTGACCTTTCCAATAAATAATATCATTTTTCTTGATATTCTTTAATTTGATATTTTTTTTGAAAAATTTTACCTGGTCTTTCGCATCTCTAGGACAAAACTTATTATTAAAATTCAAAAAAATTTGTATTAATGCTGAGCAATCAATCCCTTTAAAAGATTTTCCACCCCATTTATATTTGACGTTTTTAAAAATTGATATTTTTTTAAAAGGATTTTTTTCTTTAAAAAAAATGGGCTTTACATCATTTTTGTTTATCCAGCCTTTTGAAAATTTTAAAAAATTTTTTTTGTTTTCTATAACTTTTATTTTTGAACCAAATGAAATCTCGTATATTTTTGAACTTTTATTTGGCAGCTTAAAAATATTTGACCTTAATACATTTACTTTATGAGTAGGTTTTAAAAGATTAGAAAATTTCTTATTTTTGACAAAACCATTGTAACCATCTTCTTTAATTTTGATTTTTAACCACTTTTTACCTCTTTTTGAGATTGAAAAAGTATCTCCGTAAATCATTTGTGTTACAATTTCAGATTTGATTGAGGGTTTTTTGTGAAGATTTATAAGTGTAAAATTATTTGTAAAGTAATTAATCATTCAATTTAAGTTTATCCTTAATCATATAAAGAAATATAAGCGAAGGTATTACCATAACCGCTGTAATGACAAAGAAAATACCCCAAT
>CESP01092522.1_pt1 | contig 10188 bp, 12 predicted proteins | sample 531211 | NCBI WGS metagenome assembly CESP01 (sample SAMEA2622074, study PRJEB7988) | marine metagenome | biome: marine biome (ENVO:00000447); feature: surface water layer (ENVO:00002042); material: "saline water (ENVO:00002010), including plankton (ENVO:xxxxxxxx)" | depth 5 m | reverse complement strand
ACCTTTATGAGGGGGATTATATTTTCGAAGTACAAGCTCTAGATGCAAACTTTAATCAAAGTGAAATTGAAAGTTTCTTATTTTCTATTAATCCACCTTGGTATAGATCATATTTAGCCTACTTTATTTATGTTCTTGCAATAGCTGCATTAATATGGTTCTTTGGGAAATACCAAGCTAAACGATCGTTAGCTAAAGCTGAAAATGAAAGAAGAGAAAAGGATCTTGAAGAAGCAAAACAAATTCAGGAAAGTATGCTCCCTAAATCATATCCACAAATTGATGGGTTAAGTATAACAGCTGGACTTATCACTTCCACAGAGGTTGGAGGTGATTATTATGATTTTTTTGAAAGCAGTGATAAAAATAAAAGTATTCATGTTATTTGTGGAGATGCAACTGGTCACGGAACTGCTGCAGGTATGATGGTTTCAATAATTAAATCTGCACTTAACGGGCTTCCAAATCTTCCTGTTAACGAAATACTTGAGAGGTTAAACAATATTGTTAAGAAAATCAACTTGGGTAGATTAAGGATGAGTTTAAATGTTGCGAAAATAGACAAAAATGAAATCCAAATTAGTGCTGCTGCAATGCCACCAACCTATCTATTTAAGGCAAAATCAAATACTTGCGAGGAAATTATGATTGAAGGACTACCGTTAGGTGGCTTGAAAAACGAAAAATTTACGATGCTTAAAAAGAACTTTCAAAAAGGTGATGTCTTAGTTATGCTTTCAGATGGGTTACCTGAAGCTTCAAATGAAAATAAGGAGATGTATGATTATGATAGAATTAAAGAATTAATATCTAAGAACCACACAAAGGAGCCAAGAGAAATCAAAAAACAACTATTTGATAGCTTAAATCTTTGGATTAATGGCGGTGTACCAGATGATGACGTAACATTAGTTATTGTTAAAAAAGTAGGGTAAGTTCAAGGAAAGATTTTAATTAGTAGAATAAGCTGAAAACACCCTATTATTTGACGATTTTTTAAAGTTTACTTTCTTAATTTTTTTATTAGTATCTGTATTTTTTACTTTGTCTGCGGAATTAGAGCTCTTTTTTTTTGAGGAACCGTAGCCGCTGTATTTATAATTACTTTTTAAAGAAGATTTAAGATTTTCTGAATTTGCAACAGAATTTTTGTAATTATTGATTCGGGATTCTTTATTAAAAAGGCCTTTACTTTTTTCAGTGATCTTTAAAAATGCATCTGCTCTATCAGGTTTTTTTTCTATATCATTACTACAATTATAAAGTATTATACAAATATAGAATGTACCTAAAAAGAAAACCAATTTGTTCATACAAAATTATTTAATTCGACCATAAACTACTCCTCTATATATATTACCTAAGCTGTCTAATTGGGTTTGTAAAAATAAATCCTCGTTGTAAAAATCAAAACTTCTTATGCCACCGTCTGGTCCAACCTTTCTAAGCTCTCTTTTTGGAAAATATTGCCCTCCAGAAAAAAATTCACCGTATTCTTTGATACTATTTTCACCAACAAATTCATATTCACCATATCCTCCATGGCCCCACCATAAAAGGTCATCTGGGTCAGACATTCCTGTATTATCTACCTGATAAATAAATCGGCCGTTTAACCTAAAGTGTATATCGAGTTTTCCGTCGTTTGGAACACTAATGGTGTCTATTGGAGTATTATTAACATATTGAATTTCAAATGTTCTTTTCCAAATGCCATCAATTTTTGATGTATTTGGGTTAACATCAGGTAATTTTTTCCATAACTCTATATAATTTTCTCCAAATTCAGTTTGTAAACTCTCACCCTCTTGATCATCGGTTAAATAGTCATATAATAGTAAATCATTATCAATGGAAAATTTAAATGGGGTGGGTCTTAAATCTTTTTTATCATCAATTTCAACTATACCATCAATGCCACCGCCAAATAACCAGCTAATTGCACCTCCTGTTGCGTGAGATATTGTTTCTGTAATTACATTATCATCGATTTTAAACTTTCCATACATTCCACTACCGCTTTTCCAATCATTTGATGGGTCATATACGTTGTTAATCCAAGCTACATTTCCTTTATGAAAAACTTTTATTTGTCTGTAATCTGGGTCAGTATCTTTTATGTATACTGTGTCAACTGCCTTTCCTTTCACAGTTTGGATAGTTCCAATTCTTTCCCAAAAACCATTTAACTTGTCTTCTATAGTTAAAACTTTTTCTTGGGGTTTCTTACCTTCTCCACAACTACAAATTAAAAATAAATATGTGAAGATTAAACAGAGTTTTAATTTCATAATTAGCTAAAGCTTTTAATTCGTTGAATAAGTTGAATAAGTCTGAGGTGAATTATTTTGATAAGAGTAATTCACTTTCTTAGTTTTAGTATCCTTTTTTGATTTTTTGTTGTTGGAGCTATTATTTTTTTTGGATGATGTTGATCCATAACCATTGTAAGATACATTTTTGCTCAGTGATTCTTTTTTGTCAAGGTTCCTTACAATTGAGTTTTTGAACTTATTTTTTCTATCCTCTTGAGTAAAAAGATTTTCATTTTTTTTATCGATTTTTGAAAATGCTTCTAATGCATCTTCGCCAGAAGAACTTTTATTTTCACTACTGCACGATAAGAGTACCAGAGCAAAAAAACCGATTAAAACATGATTTTTTCCAAACATTTTATTTGACTCTTTTATAAACTAAACCTCTTCCGGTCATCTCATTGTTTGGATTATTTCCTGAAAATGATTTGTCAATTTGCAGAAACAGATCGTCATTGTAAAATGAAATTTCGTGAGTTGTTTTGTTTGATTTAGGTTCTGATTCTGAGGTGAATGAACCGCTGCCCCATTCCCCATATTCATAAAGTTTATTGTTCTCCTCATCTAACACGAAAGTACCGTACCCTCCATAACCACCATATCCTGGTTCGTCAGGGTCAGCTAGTCCGGTTTGGTCAACCTGATACATATACCTCCCTTTATACATTACTTTCATATCCAAAATAACATCACTTGGCAGAGAAGTTGTATCAACAGGTATTTCATTTACATATGCAATTTCATAAACTCTTTTCCAAACTCCGTCTATTCGTGACTTTGGTTCTAAATCTGGGAGTCTTTCAAAGAATTCAGCAAATTCACTTTCAGGTCTATTTTTTTGTGAATAAATACCATCCCCTAAATTAATACTCATATTCCATGTTTGAGATTCTAGGCTGTTTTCATCTTTATATTGTTTTAATCCAGCACCCATCAAACCTGTACCGTGCGACATCAGTTCTGTAAGAGAGTCACGGGAGTAAATATTGAATTTTCCATATCCACCAGAGCCACCTTTCCACGGAGCCATCGAGTCTTTCCAAAAGTTGTTAATCCACATAACTCTGTCGTTTAAATAAACTTTTATCTGTTTATTATTTGGGGTTTGTGAATTCACAAATGCAAGAGTATCAACAGCAATTCCGTTCATCAATTGAATGGTACCGACCCTATTCCAAAAACCTAGAATATCTTCCTCATAGCTGTCTATATTTTTATTTGTTTGGTTATTTCCACATGATACTAAAAAAATTAGTATTGAAACAAAAAGTATTTTTTTTAACATAATATTTTAATTGGTTGAGTAAGCAGAATAACCTGCATTAGAGAACTTTGGCTTCGCTACTTTATTTTTCTTTATTTTCTTGTTTGATTCTTTCTTTCCTAAATTTTTTGCAGAACCGTATCCACTGTAACCAGAGTTAGCAGTTAGAGATGCTTTTATTGATTCAGATTTTTTAAGTGATTTGTTATAAGAATTAATTCTTTCTTCTTCAGTAAATAGTTTTTTATCTCTTTTGTCGACTTTATCGAAAGCGTTTGACTTTGCTTTCCCCTCCTTGGCTTTTGCATCCGAACAAGAATAATAGATACTGCAGCAAACTGTTATAAAAATGAGAAGCTTTTTCATAAGTGTTAAATTTTTACTGAACTCTTCTGTAAACTACACCTCTTCCTGCTAGTGAATTTGGCCTGTCAAGAGTGTCTTTTGTAATTTGAAGATACATATCATCATCATAAAAAGAAACTGAAGCATAGTGTGCTGTAAGAGGGTCCCTTGGCTGACTTTCAAAAGGAGGCCACTGTCCTCCGTTGAACTCAAAAAATTCAGACATATTTCCATTTTTATAATCAAATTGTCCAAAAGCCCCACCTCCTCCATATTCTCTTTTTGTTGGATCTTTAATCAAGTTTGTTTGATCAACTTGGACTAAAAAGTAGCCATCTTTAAATACTTTTACATCTAAAATGGCATCTGACGGTACTGAGGTAGTGTCAATAGCAACTCCATTCACAAAGCTGATTTCATAAGCTCTTTTCCAAACACCGTCTAGTTTAGACTTTCTTAATTCTGGCAACCTTTCATAATATTCTCCATAAGCGATGTTATCTTCTGAGTCTGGAACTGCACCTCCTAGTTGAATATATGTATTTTCAGTTAAGTAATAAGCAAAAGGAAATTTTACAGAATTCGTATTAAGAGAATCTTTTAAATATCTCATTTGTGCTCCAAAAGTTCCTGAACCGTTGGACATGTATTCTGTAAGAGTATCTTTACTTATCTCATACTTTCCGTACCCACCCATTCCTCCAGGCCATGGATTATTTTCGTCAGCATAGTTATTTATCCAAAAAACACTACCCTCAGAATAAACCTTAATATTTTTCATACCCTCTTCATCTATTCCGTATAAAAGAGTGTCTACAGGTGTACCATTTACAAACTGGACTGTCCCTTTTCTTTCCCAAAAACCTTCAATTGGAAGTTTGGTTTCGGATATACTTTCTTTTGGGGTCTCGCCACAAGAAACCAATAAAAGGATTAGAACAATTGTAAAGTTTCTTATATAATGCATATTGAAAATATTATTATTGATTTATGATTAATTTTTTATAAATATAAATTTTATCTAAATTAGATCCAAGTATTCATAAACCAATTTTAGCCAATGAAGAAAAATCCAACAGTCGAACTAAAACTCCCTATTTTAAAGGACATGGAGTTAGTTGCAACCCACACTTCTGATGTTGTAGCTAAACATATGAATTTATCTGAGGAAAAATCTGCTGAAATTTCAATGGCACTAATCGAAGCATGTATAAATGCTTTCGAGCACTCAGAGACAAAAGATGATATATATATTCATTTTATTATAAGTGATGAAAAGCTTACTATAAAAGTCATCGATAAGGGTGTTGGATTTGATGCTTCATCAATAGAATTACCAAATATTGACCAGAAAATTACCGATGAAAGAAAAAGAGGTTGGGGCCTTATGCTAATCAAAGAACTAATGGATAAAGTTGATTATGAGTCTGATAATACGGGAACAACATTAACTATGACAAAAAATAAAGAAACTGATGAGTAGCATTACAGGTAAGAGCATTAGAGATGGAATTGTAATTATTTCAACGGAAGGTTACTTTAATAAAGATCTTGGAGAGGCATTAAAAGCAATTGCTGATGAAGAAATTAAAAATGGGCATAAAAGCTTTTTAATCAATCTTGAAAACTCAAAAATAGTGAATAGTATCGGAGCTTCAATTTTAATTGAGATAATCGAAGATTTACAATCAATGGATGGTTCTCTAAACTTTTGTAATCTGGCTCCAATTATTGCTAAGACTTTTAAAATAATGGGATTAACAAAGTATTGTGAAACTTTCGAAAATGAAGATGCAGCCATAGCTAAATTGGCATAAAATGCAACTTGATCTTTCGTCTTTCTCAAAACTTTACGATAAAGAGAAACTTCCAAATAAAAAAATAGACCTTATTGTTAATTGGCTTGAACAAAAAGGGTTTCAAGTAAAATTTTTCTTAGATAACAAGAACCTTTTTTCAAAATCAAAAAAATCGGCCTTTGTTAAGATAGAAAGCTTAGATTTCTCAAGTCTATTTTCAAGAAAAAATCTGCTTCCCTATCCTAAAATTTCTAAATATTTTCACACCAATTTATTCGACGATAATAATATTTCAGCAAACAACGTGGAGGGCTTAGTTGCTGGGCTAAAAGTAAAATCCTCTTACATTGGCGCTTTTTATCTATGGAATCCTAAAGTTGAGATTCAGGATTTAATCACAACAATTGATTATTTTAAGCATTTAGTTCAATCAAATTTTAGAGAGTTAATCCTAAGCAAAAAGTTAAAAAAACACACTTCAGATTTAAGAGACAAAAAATTAGAAATCGAATCATACATTGATATATCAGAGTTATTAAGTGGAACTAGTGAATCAGAAATTTTATTTCAAAAACTTTTAGAATATCTCGTATTTACTATGAATGCATCAAAAGGAGTAATTCTTTCAAAAGAACCAAATTCAGGAATATATGAGTTAAAAGCAACATTAGGTATAAAAGATGATCTTGATAAAAAAATCTTTAGAGAGAATAAGGGGGTTTTATCTATACTAAAGAAAGAAAAAAAATCATTACTGCTGAATTTTTCAGGGGATTTACCATTACTCTCATTTTCTAATAAAAATTCTATGGTTGGTCCTTTCTTAAATGGTAAAAATCTTAATGGTTGTATAATATTATATGATAAGGAGAGCAGAAAAGGTTTTGTTGATTTTGATCAGTACGACCTTAGATTTTTCAATTCTATTGTCAAAAAAATCTCATTGTCTTACAACAATATAATTCTTTTAGATAATGTCAAAAAATCCAAAAAACTAATTGATAACATAATGTCATCCATCTCAACGGGCATAGTTAAAATTAACCTAATGGGTGAAATTGAGTATATTAATGATTCTGCAATAGAAATTTTTCAGCTCGATAAATCAATATTATTAGATAATCATTATGCGATTATTTTTGAGAGTAACCCAGATCTTACAGAATTAATTGAATTTGCAGAAAGTAGAAATCATATTCTTTATGAGGAAAATTTAAGAGTCAAAAAACAAGACAGTAACGAAACTAATATCAATCTAACCATTTCCCCTGTTTTTGATGATGGAGTTAACTCTGGTTCAGTTATTTCTTTTGAAGATTTATCTGATATAAATAAAGTCAAATCAACCTTTAAAAAATACGTATCAGAAAATATAGTAGATGAATTGTTATTGAATGAAGATTCTTTAGAGCTTGGTGGAGTAGAACAGGAGGTTTGTGTATTATTTTCAGATATTAGAGGCTTTACTTCAATGTCAGAACGTATGGAGCCTTCGAAAGTTGTTACACTTTTGAATAGTTTCTTTGATAAGATGATAGATGTTGTCTTTAAATATAATGGCACTCTTGACAAAATAATAGGTGACGAACTAATGGTTTTGTATGGTGCTCCATTAAAAAAAACAAATGATATTTTAAATGCTGTAAAAACAGCAAAAGAAATGTTTGCTACCCTTGATAAATTCAATATAAAAATGTTAGAAGAAGGATACCCTAAATTGAATATTGGAATTGGAATTAATTATGGTAAAGTTATATGTGGTAATATTGGATCGGAACAACAGATGAACTACACAGTGATTGGAGATACTGTAAATTTGGCTTCAAGATTGTGTTCGGCAGCAAAACCTGGAGAAATTATAATTTCTGATAGTGTATATAAAAATCTAGATGATGCAATTGGCTTTTCGTTGAATGAAAAATTAAGTCTAAAAGGTAAGAAGCAACCAGTAAAAAATTGGAAATTTACTTATTAATTATATAGCATAAATGCTGATAAAAAACAGTGTTATAAAAACAAGTGATCTTAATAAATGCTTAAGTCCCTTATTCACATTTAGAAATTTAGTTGATGCTATATTTGCTGTGGCATAAACAGATTGGGTTAAGTGTTTTCTATACGTATTTTCATCATTTAGTACTTCCTCCAAAGAATCAAAAAAGTTTTCAAAATTTTTATATTTTGAAACATCTCCAAAAAACAAAGGAGATTTTTTAACAGTAAAATCAAATCTCGGTAGAATACACATCACACATCTTCTCAAAGAAGCAACTATAAAAAAAAAGGATACGCCAAGAAGTAGCACGTGGACAGCACCAGAAAAACCTGTTGAAAAAGAATAAATATTTTCTTCATCTAAAATATCTAAAGTATAACCTAAACCAAAAATTAGACTATAAATTGATATTATTGCAGTAGCTTTAACCTCAGCAAATTGAATCTGACCATAGTTGTAATTGATTACATTCCAATAATCTTCAATATCTATGTTTTTGAGTTTACCACTCATTAATGTTTACAATTGGTTTATTTGTTACCTTTCTAAATATAGAAATTTAAATTGAGAAAAATAAGAAGTAAAAGCTGCCAGCGTTGTCAAAAAATAGAGGATATTATGTTTAGAGTATTCTACCAAAAGAATCTAGGGTGGCAATTTTTGTGTAAAAAATGTGTTCTCGAAGTGAAGGGTAGTACCTCATATAAATATGGAGGTACTTGGAAAAGATAAGATTTTCAAAATTTATTAAAGATCAGGACAAAGAATATCAATACTTTGGTCAGCCTCGTAAAAACTTAAAGTATAGCTCTCAGGGTAAAATGAATCACACTCCTTATATGATCTGAATAGCTTATCATCGTCATCAAAATAATAGGAAAATGTACCACAATGATTTATATTTTCACCGGTTGCTCTTAATCCTAGTTTAAGAGTATCGGCACCATTTTTTAATATAGTATACTTTATCTCATTACCTCTAACCAGTTTTAATTCCTCAGTGTAATCGATACAGACTCCATCTTCAACTAATACTAGTTTAAAGGGATTGCTTTGCAGTGTCATAAAGTTTGTACCCCTTGTCCAAACTACACCATCTATTCTTTCAAGAAGTAATTGTTCTTTACTTTCTTTCGTACAGGAAAAAAACAATAAGGTTAAATAAATAATAAAAACTTTTTTCATTGGTTTTTATTTTTCACGAAGTCTCTTGCCAAGGCAATTAACACAATAATCATTGTAATTACTACTGTGATTGCAACACCTTTAGGAGTCATAGAATTTTTTTAACTCTGCAAATATAAAAAAACACATTTATTAAAGTAAATTCGTAGATTGGATTTGAGACTAATAACTTATCTAACTTGATAAAATTAAGAGAAGCTAAATTAAGTGACCTACCAACTCTATTGGATTTTGAAAAAAGTCTAATTAAATATGAAAGAACCTTTACCCCAAATCTCAAAAAAAGCAACTTTAATTATTATGATTTAAAATCCTATATACAAGATCCTAATATTTCAGTTGTGGTTGCAGAAAAAAATGGTTCATTGATTGCTTCAGGATATGCTTTAGTTCGATTAAACAAAATTTACAAAAATCCCTCACATATTGTATTTCTTGGATTTATGTATGTTGTTTCTGAATTTAGGGGGGTGGGCATTAACAAGAGAATTTTAGACTATCTCATAAAATGGGGACAAAAAAAGGGGTATTCAGAATTTCAGCTTGATGTTTATGCACCTAATAAAAGCGCAATCAAAGCTTACAAAAAAATTGGATTTAATTTTGAAACAATAACAATGCGATTAAATATTGAAGAATAAATTTTTAATATTCATAAATAATCAGAATGGGTTATTTACTTAATTTCTTTTTTTAAATTTAACTAACTGTAAATTCATTCCTTTTTGAAGAAGTATTTTATATTTTTTTTAATGTTATACCCAACAATTATTATTTGTCAACAGGGTAAAAACATTGATTTAAAAGAGGTTGTAAACACTGCCTCTGTTATCCCAAGAATCAATATTGACGGTCTTGTATACTCGATCAGAGATAGAGATCGAATAATAACAAATCTTCTAAGATCACCTTTCTGGGATGAAGACTATAAGTTTACAATCAATCTTGAAGATTATGATTCTGGCAGGAAATATACATACCAAAACAAAGGAGTAGTTAGAGTTTTTGTAAACAATATTGAGTTGTCTCGAAGACATAATTTCAAAGCTTATGATAATATTAAACTATTATTAAAAAACACAGAGGACATATCTGTAATTTCAAGTGCTGAATCACAAAGAGAGTCGAATTTAAAATATCAACGTAATTCCTCTTATTTAAGTTTAGAAATGGGACCTGACGAATTAAATAGACAGGGAGCTTTTTTGGATGAGAAAAAAAAGGTTCCTGTTACTTTAATAAAAATAAAATCAGACTTAAGTACTGAGGTTGTTTACAACAAAG
>CESP01001898.1_pt1 | contig 10202 bp, 9 predicted proteins | sample 531211 | NCBI WGS metagenome assembly CESP01 (sample SAMEA2622074, study PRJEB7988) | marine metagenome | biome: marine biome (ENVO:00000447); feature: surface water layer (ENVO:00002042); material: "saline water (ENVO:00002010), including plankton (ENVO:xxxxxxxx)" | depth 5 m | reverse complement strand
CCAGAGGGATTAAAGGACAATACTATTTACCCAAATGGTATATCAACATCCCTTCCAGAAGAAATACAGCTTAAAATATTGGCTAAAATTAAGGGTTTAGAACAAGTCAAGATGAAGAGGGCTGGATATGCAATCGAGTATGATTATGTAGATCCCAGGGAGCTCAAAGCTACATTAGAAACAAAGAAAATTGATTCGTTATTTCTTGCCGGACAAATCAATGGAACTACTGGTTATGAAGAAGCTGCTGCTCAAGGATTGATTGCTGGGATTAATGCAGCCTTAAAAATACATAAGCGAGAGCAATTTATTTTAGATAGATCCACTTCTTACATCGGCGTTATGATAGATGATCTTATTACAAAAGGAGTTACAGAACCTTATAGAATGTTCACATCCAGAGCTGAATATAGATTAACTCTTAGAGCAGATAATGCTGATCAAAGATTAACTGATTTTGGAATAAACTTAAATTTAGTAGGATCCGAGAGAAAAAAAATATTTAATGAAAAGAAAAAAAATATTATTGCCCTTAACACAATTTTAAAAAATAATTATTTATCACCTAATCAAGCTAGGAAATTTGATATAAAAATTGCTATGGATGGAGTAAAAAGATCTTGCTTAGAGATTATGGGACAGCGTAAGGTAAATATGGCAAAAATAAGGCAAGTGTTTCCTGATATTCCTAGTTTTCCAAGGTATATAGAAAACCAAGTTGTAACAAACGCTCATTACATGGGTTATCTGGACAAACAAGATAGAGATATAGAGTCTTTTAAAAAAGACGAGTCCGTTATCATACCTGAGGGTATAGATTATGAAAAACTGAGCGGCCTTTCTAATGAGATTAAGAGCAAGCTGCTTCAGGTTAAGCCTAAAACTTTAGGTCAAGCTATTCGTATTGACGGCGTTACGCCAGCAGCTGTAATTATTCTTCTTTCACACATAAAAAAACTTAGATATAAAGCCACTGCTTGATGCAGCAGCTTGAAGTCATAAATATTCTTAAAAAGAAACTTAATTTTAGCGATCATTCAATTGAAAAGCTTAAAAAGTTCACGGATCTAGTTTTAAAAGAAAATCAAAATTATAATTTAATCGCCAAAAGCACGGAGAATAAAATTTGGCATAGACATATACTTGATTCAGCTCAATTGGTTAAGTTTATTGATTTTAACCTTAATTCAATGGCTGATTTTGGCACTGGTGGAGGATTTCCCGGTCTTGTAGTAGAAATATTCAATAAAAATAAGGCTTTTCACGTGAAATTGTATGAAAAATCACCCGTAAAAAGAAGGTTCTTAAAGGGAGTAATTAAGGAATTGAGTTTAAATGCAGAGGTTTTAGGAGATGTTAGAGATGAATTGATAGATTCCGAGATTATAATATGCAGGGCATTCAAAAAATTGGAGAAAATAATACAAGTTTCACGTGAAATCGCTAAAAAGTCACATAAATTAATAATTCTAAAAGGTCAAAATGCACAGGAAGACATAAAAAATTCTTTCAAAACAAAAAAATACCCTTATAAATTGGTAAGTAGTATGACAAATAAAGATTCAAAAATAATATTGATGGAGATTAACAAATAAATGTCATCAGCAACAACAATAGCAGTTATAAATCAAAAAGGTGGAGTGGGAAAAACGACAACTGTAATAAATTTAGCTGCATCATTGTCCATTTTGGGTCAAAATAATTTAGTGATTGACCTAGATCCACAAGGAAATGCAACAACTGGATTTGGTAAAAACAATAATGATGAAGATAAGAATGTTTACAATCTTTTAATAAAAAAAACAAATATTGAAAGTATAATTCACAGAACTGATATTAAAAATCTTGATTTAATAAGTTCGCATGTCAATCTTTCTGGGCTTGAAGTTGAAACTGCGAATGACTCTAACAGAGCATTTGTATTAAAAGAAATCTTAAATTCAAAAAAAGATGGATTACTTAAAAAATACGATAATATCTTTATAGACTGTCCTCCGTCCTTAAGTTTACTTACTATAATGGCATTAGTTGCCTCTGATGAATTATTGGTTCCTCTACAAACTGAATTTTTTGCACTAGAAGGTATTACCCAACTAGTAAAAACTATTGATCGTATCAAGGAAAACTTAAATCCAGATTTAAAAATAAGAGGTATTTTATTAACGATGTTTGATAAGCGAAATAAACTATCCTCTGAGGTAGATAAAGAAGCACGAAATTATTTTAAAGAAAAAGTTTATCAGACTGTGATTCAACGGAATGTTCGTTTATCAGAGGCACCATCCCATGGCCTGCCATGTGTAGTATATGATAAAAATTGCGTTGGAAGTAAATCATATTTTAAACTTGCGGAAGAATTTTTAAAAAAAAACCGAATTGAAAGCGCTGCATGAGTCCTGGTAAAAAGAAGGGTTTAGGAAGAGGTTTATCAGCATTATTCGGGGACACTCTGCCTGAAGAGAAAAAACAGACAGTAAATACAAACAATATGTTGGCGATAGCAGATTTAACCCGAAATCCTTATCAACCGAGGCAAAATTTTAAAGAGGAAAAACTTGAAGAATTAGCTAATTCTATTAAAAAAAACGGGATTATTCAGCCAATAGCAGTTAGACCTAGTAAATCATCCTCAAATAAATATGAGATCGTAGCAGGTGAGAGAAGATGGCTCGCTGCACAAAGAGCTGGATTACACCAAATCCCAGTGACAATACTAGATTTATCAGACGTTGAATCTTTAGAAGTTGCAATAGTCGAAAATATACAAAGAGATGATCTAAACCCGATAGAGGAAGCTAAGGGTTATAAAAGACTGAATGAAGAATTTAAATATGATCATGAAAGTATATCTAAATTAATGTCAAAAAGCAGAAGTCATATCAGTAATACTTTAAGACTTTTAACTCTCCCTACAGATGTTATTGCGATGTTAGAGGAGGGTTCTTTGAGCTCTGGTCAGGCTAGACCATTAATTGGCATATCAAATGCTTCAGCCATTGCTGAGGAAATAGTATCTAAAAATTATAGTGCAAGAAAAGTTGAGTATCTTGTGAGAAATAAAAAAGGTGCAAAACTTATAAAAACAATAGACACCAATGTATTGAAAACGCAAGAAAGATTACAAAAATTACTTGGACTAAAAGTTAATATAACAAATAAAAAAAATAATTCTGGTAAAATAATTATTGAATACAAAAATTTAGATCAATTTCAATTTATATCAGATCTTCTTTCTAAGAATTAGCCAATCTACAGATATCAATCACAAGGCTTTTAAGTAAAACCTCTTTATTTATATCGGAGTTAGATTTAAGGGTAACTTCTAATTTATACATTTTTGGCTCAATTTTACTTATTTTCTCCAAACACCATTTTTTTGCTTGGCGAATAAATGCCGGTTTGTCCTTCCAAAATATAGGTGGCTTAAGTGTATCTATTTTTGTCTGCAAATCATTATTACCAATATTTTTAATTTGCTTTAGCTTGTTAAATCTTTGACTCAGCAAAGTAATATAATAAATGTTTTTTTCTCCATCAATTACTGTCTCGCTTAGAAGTTTGTTAGTTTTAATTTTATCTCCACTTAAAGCTGCATCTCTCAATTGCGAAAAATCCTCATTTAATTTTAAATCCAGTAATTCTATTAACTTACTTTCATCAATACTTTTTTGAAAAAAAAAAGTTTTTATCTTTTGTAGCTCGTTGTTTAGTTTTATTCTATCCAAATTGCTACTATCTATAATTAGATTTGTAATAGAGGGAGTTATTCCTTTAAAGTCTCTCAATTGATCATGAACAATTTTTTTTATTGTTATTTCATTATCTTGGTAACATGGAACTGTTGCCAAACTATTTGATTTTTCAAAGAAATTTCTAATTTTAGATCTTTTATCAAGCAATCCAGAAAAGAAATAAATTTTATTCTGTGTATTTTTAGAAGTAATCTCTTCAATAAAATTTAAAAGTTTCTCGTTTGTAAAGTCTATGAAATAGATTTTTTCTTCCTCAAATAAAGATATATTAAATATTTCACTGAAGACTGCATTACTATCACTTAAAATATTTTCCTGATCATATCTTATAATTTTGCTATGTTTATTATTTTCTTTAATCTTGTTTTTAAAATCATTTATAAGACCTAAATTTTCTCCATAAAATAAAGTTGCGGATTGTTTGATAATACTTATATTTTTTTCAATTAAATAGCTCTTATAAATCATTTATTCTTGTTTTGAGTTCAGATAGTATTTCTTCAGCTATTTCATCAGTAAGTAATTCAATTAATTTTTTTTCATTTGTTAGTGTTTTGGAATGTTGTTTATTGACATTGTAGTTACCTACTTTTGAAATTGTAAAATTTGATTTATCGTTCTTACTAACACTTTCGATGGTAATATTTACAGAAATAGTTATGTCGTATTTAGTTATTTCATTTTTAATATTTTTTTCCTTAACTTGTTTTGTTTTAGATGTATTTAAACTAATATTTATTAATTTTTTTTCGTTAGCTTTTGAATTAAAAAGAAGCTTGTTTTTTAACTTATAATTTATTCTTTTATTACCAGTAATTTCTATATTTCCTATATCAAAATTCATAATTTCAGACTGGTCGACAACTTTAAATCCACAAGCTGTTAGAAGAAGTAATTTTGTAATTAGAATAAGTTTAAAGTATTTATTCATTATTTAATAATATAATTTATAATTTTGTTTTTAATAAAAATAGTTTTAATGATTACTTTGTTCTCCAAGTATTTTTTTGTCTTTAAATTTTGCTTGACAAGTTTATCAATATCATTTTCCAAAGTGTCTTTTTTAATAGTTATAATATTTCTTGTTTTACCATTAATTTGAACAGCAAACTTTAAATTTTCAAGAAAATTATTCTCTATAACCGGCCACACAGCCACAGTTTTACAATTAAATAACTCAAGACATTCATGGGCTAAATGTGGCGCAAAAGGAATCATTAATTTCATAAATTTAATTATACATTCTTCCAAAGTTTGATTTCTAATATTTGTTTCTAAATTCTTTTTAAAAAAATTGTAAAGCTCATAAAAATGCGCTATTGCAACATTAAATCTAAAATTATTTATTGCTGTGTCTATTTTGCTTACAAAACTATTGACACTTGATATAAAAAATTTTTCATATTTATCATCATTAGTAGTCTTTTTTTTGTTTAAAATTGAAATATTTAAATTCCATATTTTTTGCAAAAACTTATTTGCCGATGACACCCCAGTATCAGACCACTGCACATCTTTCTCAGGGGGGCTATCTGAGAGTATAAACCATCTCACTGCGTCAGCGCCGTAAAGTGTTATCATTTGTTCTGGATCGATTATATTTTTTTTTGATTTAGACATGGACTCTGACGGACCAACTGTAACCTTACTTTTGTCGGTTTTTTTTAAAAAAGTGTTAGAGTCTATTTTTTCAACTTCATCTGGATATAACCAGTTACCATTTTTATCTTTAAAAGACTTATGACACACCATTCCTTGTGTGAATAGATTTTTAAATGGTTCAGATAAGCTAAGATTTTTATTACATAAATTTATACCTTTTGTGAAAAACCTTGAGTAAAGCAAGTGTAAGATTGCATGTTCTATCCCTCCAATATACTGGTCAACTGGCATCCAATATTTTAATTGTTTTTCGTCTAAAGGTGAGTTTTTATTTTTTGGAGAACAAAATCTTAAAAAATACCATGAAGAGTCAACAAAAGTGTCTAGTGTGTCCGTTTCTCTGACAGCTTTTTTACCTGATTGTTTGTGAATTGTATTTTTCCAATCATCTTTGAAATCTAGAGGATTACCTTTTGAATTTAAATCAACATCATCTGGAAGCTCTACAGGCAGTTCTGTTTTGTCAACAGGAACGACTGTACCGTCTTCTAAGTAGAGCATCGGTATTGGACAACCCCAGTACCTTTGCCGAGAAATTCCCCAATCCTTAAGACGATATAAGGTCTTTCTTTTACCTAAATTTTTTCTTTCGATTACATCTATTATTTTCTCTTTAGCAGAATTAATATCTAGATCATTCAAAAATGAGGAATTTATAATTTTTCCATTTCCTGTAAATGCTTCATTTAAATTATCTTTGTTTGAACCATCAGACACTACTTTTATTATTGGTAGTTTATACTTTTTAGCAAAATCATAATCTCTTTGATCATGGGCGGGACAACCAAATATTGCTCCACTACCGTAGTCCATAAGAACAAAATTAGCAAAAAAGATTGGTAAAATTTTTCCTTCAATAAAAGGATGTTTTACGTGCAAACCAGTGTTAAAACCAAGTTTTTCAGCATTAGCTAGTGCTTCTTCAGTTGTACCAGTTTTATTGCATTCCTCTTTGAATTTTAAAAAATCCTCATTATTCAAAAATTTATTCTTTAAGATATGGTCGACGGAGATAGCAATAAAGCTTGCACCAAAAATTGTGTCAGGTCTTGTGGTAAATACATTAATCCTATTTTTCTCATTTTTAACTTCAAAATTTATTTCACAACCAATAGATTTACCTATCCAGTTTTTTTGCATCACTTTAACTTTTTCAGGCCACCCTTTTAATGTTTCAAGATCAACTAAAAGTTCATTAGAAAACTTTGTAATGTTAAAAAACCATTGTGATAATTTTTTTCTTTGAACGACAGCGTTAGACCTCCATCCTTTTCCGTCAATAACCTGTTCATTAGCTAAAACTGTTTTTTCTATTGGATCCCAGTTAACGTAAGTTTCTTTCCTTGACACAAGACCATTTTCATAAAAATCAATAAATAAAGATTGTTGGTGTTTATAATATTCTTTATCACAAGTTGAAACTTCTCTTTCCCAATCAATAGACAGACCTAATTGTTTCAACTGTTTTTTCATAGTCGAAATATTTTTGTTAGTCCAATCTTTAGGGTGTAATTTATTTTGTTTCGATGCATTCTCAGCTGGTAAGCCAAAAGAGTCCCACCCCATTGGATGAAGAACGTTAAATCCGTTTAAGTATTTATATCTGGCTATAACATCGCCTATCGTGTAGTTTCTTACATGGCCCATATGTATTCTTCCAGAGGGATAAGGAAACATTTCTAAACAGTAATATTTTTTTTTAGATTTTTCGTTTTTTACCGAGACAGCATAGTTTTTTTCACGCCATTTCTTTTCAATTTTTTGAAAATTATATCTTTCCATTTAAAAAAAAAACAATTTATTTTTTTGATTTCTTGGCCTCAATTTCAAAAGCAGCAGCTTTTGCTAATATTGATCTTTGCAACTCAAATTTAATATTTGAATCAATTTCATTGATTGAACAAACTTCGTTTGTTTTGCATTTTTTATTATGAACTATAATTTTAATGCTGTTAGATTGTATTTCATTAGATAAAAATCTTACAGTGATTTTTATAGAATCATTACTATTAGTTGAGTCATTATACCAGTCAGTTATAATTATACCGCCAGAATAATCGACAGTGGTTAAAGGCATAAAATCAATTATTTCTAATGATGCTCTCCACAAAGGATTAGATGTACTGAATTCATAGTTTGTTCCTTTTCTATTACCTCCAAGTGCTCCTTTTAAACTTACACCTCTTCCTTCCTCAATATTCTTCCTCGCCCTTTCTTTTGCGCTAACAGGTATGCTTGTATCGACCTTCTTTGGTTTTGCAAAGTTTGGAATTGAACAAGCATTTACAAATAAGAAGACAAAAATTAAGAAATTTGTCCACAAAAACCGTAATAATCTGCTATTTTTAAAATGTTTATTCATGAATTTAGTTTTATAGCTTAAAAACATTATTTTCTGTACCTTTTTAAGTGTTGCATAAATATCACTCTAAGAAAAAATGAGCGTCTTTAAAGAAGTTTTTAGCCATTTTTTGAATGAATATTATAAAAATTAATCATTATTTTTAATAATAAACAAAGGAAAAATAATGAAAATAACTAAAATATTAGTTGCTCTAGCATTCTTGTTTTCAGTTTCAACTGCTAATGCAGGTGAATTATCTGTAACAGGTAGCATGGAAGCAACATACCACAAAGAAGTGGATGAAACTACTGGTAACCCACTAGGTATGGACAGAGAATTAACATTCGAAGGTTCAACAGAGTTGGATAACGGTATGACTGTAACTGTGATGCAGGATACAGACGACAGCTTAACATACGGTAACTCTAAAATTACTTTTGGAGGTGTTGCTGGATTAGTTGACATTTACGTAGGTACAGATGGTTCAGAACTTGATGCTATCGATGACATAACGCCAACGGCTTATGAAGAAGCAAATGGTTCAGGATCTGGTACATTTAAAGACGTAGGTGGATTAGCTAATGAAATGGGAATTGGTGCAAAACTTTCAGTTCCAATTATCGGTACAGTAAAAGCACAATACATTCCAAAAGCAGACGGAACAAAAAATGCTGACAATGAATCTTCTGCAGATACAGGTACTAAAGGAGCAGGTACTGAAATCGTAGTAGTAAACTCTCTAGGTGACTTACCATACGTAGGTTCATTCTTAGATGGTCTTACACTAACAGCTGGTTATGCTGAAGAGGAAATGTCTTCTGCAGCAAATACTACAGACAGAAACGAGTATACTGTAGCTTTAACTGGTGCATTTGGTAACTTTAAATTTGGTTTCCAAAAAGAACTTATTGATGAAGGTCAAACAGTTGCTTTAACTGATGCTGATTTCTACAAGATAGAATCAATCGGTTTAGCTTATGCAGTTAACGATCAATTATCAATTTCATACAACTCAATGGAGCAACAACAGCACAATATTGATGCTGACTCTAGCTTCACGCAAGATACTGATGCAATAAACATTGGTTACACGGTTGGTGGAATGACGATTGGTTTCCAAGACGCTTCAACTGATAACGCTAACATGGTTAAAAACGCTAAAGACGACACTAGAACAATTGGTGTTTCTGTAGCATTCTAATTACGTTAGAAGTTAATAGATTAGAAAAGCCGGCTAATAATAGCCGGCTTTTTTTTTATTTCTGACAAAAGAGCAAACCCATCTCCAAAAACATTATTTAATTGATTTAAGTTTTCAATTTTAATACCTCCAAGAGGAATTAATTTATTTGAAAGTCGTGAAATTTTATTAAATCTAACAACACCCATAAAAGTCGATTTAGAGTCGTAATCAACTAAAAATAACTTAGAGAGTAAAATCGAACTACATCCTTGTTTAATTTTAGTTGTAATTTCTTTAACGTTATGTGCAGATCCAATAAGTTCAAAATTTGACCTCTTAAAGTATAAAAATTTCAAATCTCTATTAAAAGATGACAAATAAAGGCCATCAGATTTAATTGAAATTGCCAATTTTAAATCATTTGCTATATAAAATTTAATTGCTTTAGACTTACATTTTTCTCTAAAACTTAATAAATCAAGTAATTTATCAACTTTTTTATGACTTCTATAAACTATATAAAACTTATTTCTTTTTTTTATTTTTTCTAAATCAATATCTTTGATACTTTCAATTATTAAAAAATATTTATTTTTGACGATAAACATATGAGCACAATAGTCGATAGACTTGAAAAAATAAAATCTAAAATTAATTCTTTAAAACCGGTAAAACCTGTAAATATTATAGCCGTGAGTAAAACATTTCCGTTAGACTATATAGATCCTTTAATAAATCATGGGCACCAACATTTTGGGGAAAATAAGGTTCAAGAAGCGATAGCTAAATGGTCGAATATAAAAAAAGCTAATCAAAATATTAGACTTCATATGATTGGAAAATTACAAAGCAATAAAGCTAAAGATGCTGTAAAACTTTTTGATTATATTCATTCTGTAGACAATCAAAAACTAGCCGATGCTTTATCCAAGCATCAAAGAAATTTAAATAAAGATCTTAATTATTTTATACAAGTGAATATTGGTAACGAAATCCAAAAATCTGGAATATCCGTAGGTGAGCTGGAAGCTTTTTACAATTATTGTAATAAGGAAATTAATCTGAAAATTATAGGCTTAATGATAATACCTCCTGCTGAAGCAAATGCAGAAAAGTATTTTAAGATACTAGCTGAGCTGAATAAAACTCTAGCACTTGAACATATAAGTATGGGAATGTCAGCTGATTATATCGAAGCAATAAAACAACAATCAACTTTCGTGAGAATTGGAAGTTCTATTTTTGGTTCTCGATCAAAACT
>CESP01070866.1_pt1 | contig 10228 bp, 25 predicted proteins | sample 531211 | NCBI WGS metagenome assembly CESP01 (sample SAMEA2622074, study PRJEB7988) | marine metagenome | biome: marine biome (ENVO:00000447); feature: surface water layer (ENVO:00002042); material: "saline water (ENVO:00002010), including plankton (ENVO:xxxxxxxx)" | depth 5 m | reverse complement strand
GGTAATGAATACGGCGAACCAATGTATTGTGGTTTTGCCTGGGTTGAATTACCTGACATGAAATTATCAACAAAATTAGGCAAGGCATTTGAGTCAGTGGGCTTTAAGAAAAGCTGGAGCAGAGGATTAACAATGTGGGATCCAGCAGAACACAGAGGCCAGTCAATGGATTGTAAAGAAGTAGGTGCTCAAGCCTATGCAGAAGTTTTAAGAAAATATGGCGTCAAGGCGTATATGGGATCGAGGGCAGACTAATGACAAAGAAAACAGAAATATATCCAATGAGAGAAGACCTAGGTAAGAACCTTTATAGAAAGAAGACTTATTATACGGTCTGCATAGAACAAGATGTTTTGGCCAAAGACAAGGACGAAGCAGAACAGAAGTTCTTAGATGGTGGTGGCATAAACTATGACAATGTCAACACGGACTTGACTTCAGAAAACGAAGGTGTTGAAACTTATATCTGTGATGCCAATTATACTGAATCAGAAGATACTGAATATCTTGGTAAGGTTGTATATGAAGATACCGAATATGCAGAAGAAGACGGTTTCGTAGAGATTGATCATTATGCTGAGGAGCATGAAGCATCACCTATGAAGGATTTCAAAGAAAAAGTTTTAGAGGGAGAAACAATATGATAAGACAAAAGACACAGAAAGAATTGGTTATTGATCTTACTGGTCCAGATGGTAATGCCTTTGCATTGATGGCCTATGCTAAAAGGTTAGCAGAACAATTAGGTATGAACTACCATGTGATCATAGATGAAATGAAACAGGGCGATTATGAGCACCTAGTGAAAACATTTGATTTTCATTTTGGTGACTATGTCGTATTGGAGAGATAATATGTGGGAAGATGAATTATTCGATGAGATACAAGTAGGCGATAAGGTTTGGTATGAAACACCACAAGGCCAAACTTTCACAGCCAAGGCAGTGATGCAAGGACCACACGGTTGGGTCTGCAATAGAGGACAAGGACAGCCAGTGGTAGTGAATGAAGGTGCCAACTATCTAGGCCACAAGAAGGCAAAGAATAGGCAACCTGATTACTTGGGAAAGTGGCTGAATGCCTGATTGGATAATAGGAATAGGAGCATTGATATTGATCATCGGTATTCCTTATTCCTTTGTGATAATGATGTTAATGATTTGGAACAAGGAGGACATAAATGATAGAAGATAGTGATCTTTTTATTAAGGTAGTATTTTATTCTGCCCTATTGGTAGGATGTGGATGGTACCTTGGAAGAGGTAATGGTATCAAACAAGGAGCCGGTAAGGCAATTGATCATCTTTGTGAAAACGGATATCTAAGACACACCAAAAAGAACGGTGAGGTTGAATTAATTAAATTGAACGGAGAAATAGAATGAAGTGGCTTTTAATATCCGCGGCATTGAATCTTCAGATTACCTATCCTAGCCAGGCTGTCTGTAATCAGGCACTTGAACAAGTGAAAGGACAAGATATGTCCGCCATTTGTATTCCAGCAGGAGAGAATAAGATGGAGACTCAGATGAATTCTGTATTCACTAATTTCTTAGGATTGGTGCAAGAATTACAGAAGATGGAATTGGATAACCAAAACACAAAATAATGGTTGACCTTTAGGGAAACTGGCATTATAATAAAGATATAATTAGGCATTTATGAAAGGGCAAAAAAATATGAACAATCTAGTCACAAAGGCAAGCGAACTAATTTACCAAATGGACAACGATCAGTTGAACCAAACCATCGAAGCAATTAAGTTGAAAAGGACACACCTAGCCAAACAGGCTGTGAGATCTTTTATGATTGGTGATATCGTAGGATTTACTGGCAAGAGGGGTCAGCAAGTTTCCGGTAAGGTTAAAAAAATTAATCAGAAATATATTTTAATAGATTGTGGTACCCAAGGTCAATGGAGAGTACCAGGCAATCATCTTACTAAATTAGGTATAGGAGAGGAGGTGTAATATGGATAAAGAATTTTTAGAAAATATCGTTCTCAACGGCATAGCAGGCGTTGATGGAATATGCGACATGATTAAAGATTGTATTGATTCAGGTGACCTTCAAGGTGCCAAAGATTGGATCGACCAATTGAACGAAGAAATATATGAGGGCTCAGAATAATGGGTCCTTATTCAGAGGAACTTCAATACAAAAGAGCAGAAGCGATAGAGCGACTGCTCAAGAACAATCCTCAATTAGATGCTATTACCAAATCCATGTGGGAACAGAAATTGAAGGGTCTTTGTTTTAACGAAGATTCTTATAATGCTAGAGTGAGAATGATCTTCTCAGGAGTTAAAAGGTTTACAGATGAAATTACAAGCAGGCGATACGGTATCAATTAAGTATAAGAATTCAATGTGGGAATATCGTGATCGCTATGCCTTTCACATTCCGGAATTCAATTATTACGAAGGCGAAGTCCTATATGAAAAATGGTTTGAAGCAGGAGAAGTTGGCTTGACCACTGACCAGCCCCATTTTCCTTTTAGGCGTCTTCGAATGGAAAGGATAGTGGAGATAAATGGTAAAAAATCCAAACTCTCCGCGAAATCGCTTTCGACATCAAAAGACGGTCCGGAACGAACGATCACTATTAAGGGTTCGACAGGAAGCCTTTACGAGGTTCAAATCGGAGGGAAACGGGGACCATCTTGCTCTTGTAAAGGCTATCAATTTCGTAGGTCTTGCAGACACATCGTCGAAGCAGAGAAACTCGCGGCATAAAAATAAAAGAATCAGAACTAAAAGGCAAAAAAGAGGTTGACATATTAGAGCTCTGGCTTTAATATAAGACTATAAATTGAAAAAGAGGCAAAAATGGTTATGAGATTAGAGGCAAATGAATTGGTAGAGCAAATGGCTCGTCAACCTGAAGATAGCAAAAAAGAGTTCGCAAGAATTCTTGCTAAGAAATGGCCACACCTGGCATCAAATATCGCTCAGTATATTGACATTGAGTTGATGGATCAGGAGGCACAAAAAGGCATTTGGTCAGACTTCGCTGAAGAAGGATTGGCCGAGGAAATGGAGGCAAAGTAATATGATTAAGGCTATAATTTTTATGGGCTTAGGTGCTTTGATATTTTATCTTTATCAGAATCCAGGAGAAATGACTTCTGTGATCGATCAAGGTAAAGCATTGATAAATCAAGGTGCTAGTATCGTTCAAGAGAATACTCAATAGGTTTTCTGAACAGGGGCTAGGATATGGATATAATTTTCGACATTGATGGGACTTTGATGGACATCTCCCATAGGAAGAAGTTCGTCGAGCAGAGACCAAAAGACTGGGATAAGTTTCGTGAGGGAACGAAAGATGATGTTCCGAACTTGGATGTCTTTGCGATTGCCATTGCATTACAGAAACAAGGGCATAATATTTTAATCGCTTCGGGTAGGAACAAGAGTCAAAGGGCAATCACCATCATGCAATTGATGAAAGAGAAATTGGTCTTTAGGGCATTAGAATTAAGAAGCGACAAAGACTACCGTCCGGATTACATTGTCAAGGCGGATATGTTAGAGAAGTTTAAGGCAGACGGTTGGAAGCCTGAATTGGTATTTGACGACAGAAGCTCTGTCGTGGATATGTGGAGAAGCAAAGGTCTTAGGGCGGTACAGGTCGCTCCTGGAGACTTTTAAGAATAGGTAGTGGAGTGGAAACCCTGTTAGACCTAACACCGATGTCAGATATTAAGTTAGGCGAGTTATCGGGGGGCGACTTTCTAGGAGAGGCCCCCCACCCTTAAAGGAGGATTGAATGGGATATACAATTTTACAACCAATAGACACCAAAAGATACACTCCGATGGAGGGTATGGAAGGTCCTTATATGCAAAGGTCCGGAAAGGTTCTATACTACGATCCAGTTGAAGGTAAGTATTATGACAGAGATACAGATATGTATCTTGAAACAAGTGAATGGGAGGAACACCAATGATCAAAGCTGAAGATATCAAACCAGGTAAATCATATGCCTGTAAATTTAAGGTTGAAACTATGTTGGACAAGTTTGGCCGACCACCTAATCTATCAGATGTGCCTTTGAAAGGTCCTGGTATGTATGAGAGTTTTGGATTGATTATGATCCGAGATTCAGAGAAGAAGTTATTTAAGATTCAAGATCTCAAGAACAATGACGGAAGGAAGACATCAAATGAATTCATCGTTCCTTGGTCAGATTGCTGGGATATTGATGATGCAGAATTGGTTGACAAGAAGGTTGACTAATCCACTGATAGGCTATAAATTATAAAAACAATAAAAAACAGAAAGGCAAATATGTCATTAGGACCAAGTATAACAACCGAGCAAGAAGATAAGCAGAATAGATTAAATGAACTCATGGCAAAGTTCTTAGCCAAGGGCGGGAAGATAGAAAAAATTCCATACGGTATGACAGGTGAAATGTACCGTGACATGAACAAAGGCAAAAAGAAGAAGGGACGCAAGAAGTGAAAAAGAAAGAATCAATCAAAATGATCGTTGATAGTCTAATCGACGATCGACCAAAGCTCTTCATATTTGAAACAGAAAAAGAAGAGATCGAAATAAATGCTATGGACTTTAGAGATGCGGTCCTAACATTAGAAGAAAGAGATGGGATAGAAAAGTTCAACGAAATTATCTCAATCCAAGAAATATCATCACCTATTCCAGGTGTTGACACCATCCACTAGAAAAGGAACTCACATTACAATAGGCCGCGTGGCGGAATAGGTAGACGCAACGGACTTAAAATCCGTTATCGATATCGGTGTGTGGGTTCGAGTCCCTCCGCGGCCACCACTTTGGAATGACTGCCCGTAGCTCAGCCGGACAGAGCAACGGTCTTCTAAACCGTGGGTCGGGGGTTCGAATCCCTCCGGGCAGGCCAAAGGTCCTATAGTTTAACGGTAAAACACCCGATTTATATTCGGCATAGTCTCCAGATTAGAGAGCGATCCTGGTTCGAATCCAGGTGGGACCACCAAATTTTTCTTATATTTTGGACTAAATTAGGGGTTGACAAATTGAGTCGTTGGCCTTATTATAATAGTATAAATGAAACAAAAGAAAGAGGGCAAAATGACATTCGTAATTTACAGAACAGATACCACAGAAATAGTAAGTGAAAAAGACTATTCTTATAGTGGTCAAATCCATAAAACAGAAGGCCATGCAAAGGCTTCTTTGACAAGAATCAAGAAGAAGTTCACAGAAGGTTTAGCAAAGAAAAGACCATATGGAACTTTCAAATTTGAAGGTTTAGGCATTCATGAAAATGGTAAGACTGGAAGACAAGCTGAAGGTGAGTTGACTGGTGAAATGGTTGATATGAAGATTGTTGATCTTGAAACTTACAGAAACAAAATTGAAGCCCAAGAAGAAGTCACTAACATGATGACAGGTAAAAAATTCAAACAGAGTGTGAATACTCCGAATTTTATGTCACCAGCTTGTGAATCTTATTGGAGTATGTAAATTGGCAAATCAGGGGTTGACAAATGTCGCCCCTGATAATATATTAATATTATAACAAGGCAAACAGAAAGAGGCACAAAATGGCAACAAGGGCAAGAGTGGCAATCCAACTAAAGGAAGACAAAATTATAGGTTCCTATCAGCATTGGGACGGATACCCAAGCGGACTAGGATACAATCTCATTGACAATTGGTATAAAGCTGACAAGGTAGAAAAGGCTATCATGTTAGGTGATGCTTCTAAGTGGGGATATTTTATCGGAGAAAAGATTGACTTCGATAACAGAGAATCAGAAACATACGAATATCAGAATGTTTATTATGGCCGTGACAGAGGCGAGAAGGATTGTAATCATAAAGTTTATACAAGTGAAGAAGCATATCTCAAGAACGGTTTCAACTCAGGTGAAGATTACATTTATCTAGCAAAGAACACAGGACAGAAGGATTATTTAGGTAAGCCTCAGGTGACTTGGTTCTATGCGAAGTATGATATGAAGAAGTTTGAGCCGGTAGAGTCTGTAGCAATTTTAGATCACATCGAAGATCTACAAAGGCATATGAAGGAAACCTTGAAGGAGGTTGCATAATGTCAGAACATTACGAAGTTGATTCCTTAAAACACAAGGACGGAAATTTTGATGTGAAGGTTGGATACTTCTATGAAGATATTCACCCATCAGATTTATTTGATAATTCACCTAATCCAGATGACAACGGCAAGCCATATTATGACACGGACGAGATGGCAAAAAGAATTGATTCGAACATGGATGCTTGGTTTGGCTTTTGGGCGAAGTATTATTACAAAGGCCATGAAGTAGGTTATGCTAACCTAGGTGGGCTTTATTATGAGAACGATGATGCAGAAAGCAGAATTGTCAAAGAAGCCAAGTCAGGAGATGATTGTTGGTACAAAGATGTGATCTATGAAGCAAAAGAAGAAGCCATTAAGGAAGTTGGTGATCTGCATAAGCAGATGGATTTAGACTTCGGGGTTCCAAAGGGAATGTTGCATGAATAAAATTATAATTGGTTTCTTGATGATGATATTAGGCGTAGGCATGATATTTTATGATGGCATGAGCAGAGAGGTGTGGGATATTGATGTAGGTCTTTGGACCTTCTTCGGAATCTCGATAGGCTTCTTTGGCTATATGCTATGGGATGACAAGTTTTAGAGTTTCGAATCGGGTCAGTTGGAAATGGCCTGAGGAGATGGTTTTCGTCCGATGCGGACGGTTTACCCGGATCTTAGATCAAATAAACCATAAAGCGGCGAAGTAGAAGTAGGAGAATGGCATTGAACGAATTGATTCTACCAACAGATGATAGGGGAGATATTGCTAGAGCTCGAAAGAGGGTGACTTCAAAAACTCAAGATCCTACAAATTAACTATAAAGGGGGAATATGAACAAACCGGCAAAACAAGTAATAAGAAACAAGATAATGGAACAATGCCCTTGGGCAAAGGGACATAAGATAGAGCAGGTCATAAGTCCTGTTGATTCAATAGAGATATATGCTGTCAGAAGAAAAGATGGTGATAATACCTACTTCTTAAAAACAGACAAATATCTCAACTCTTGTTTCGCAAGTAATTATTGGAGGCTGGATGACTTTCGAAATTCATTGGACTATATGAGCGATTGTCCTGATAGTGTTCTAAGAGCAATGAACAAAGACAATGGCGGAGGCTATTGGACCAAGAGACAGGTCATAGACAAATTGTTAGAAATCAAATCAGGATCCAAGACAGCTCTCGACGAAGTGATGGCTAGATTGAACTGGGAAGATGAAAACGAAACAAGATACAAGATTAGCAGAGAAATTGCTGAAAATAGAATCGGCAGAAAAGTATCAGAATACTGATTGACAGATCCTATGCTAGGCTGTATTATAATATAATAAACAAAGGAGGGCGATATGCCAAATTGGTGTAATAACAATATAAAAATAGAAGGTCCAAAGGACAAAATCAAAGACATCTGGGACAGGGTTCAAGCTGATGAAGACAAAGGCTTTTTCCAACATTTCGTTCCGATGCCAAAAGAACTAGAAGGTACGACTTCACCTAGTTCATCAGCAAAGAAACCACAGCCAATGATAGAAGGTTTTGATAACTGGTATGATTGGAGAGTGAAGAACTGGGGTACCAAATGGGATATCTCAACAGATGATTGTGGATTGACTTATAGAGAAGATGGAGACAAGGCTTTCATAGAAGGTTGGTTTGATACGGCTTGGGGTCCTGCTTTAGATTGTTTCGATACATTCATTAGAAAACATAACGACATCTATGTGACGAATATGTATTGGGAAGGTGGTTGTGATTTCGCAGGCATTTATACTGACGGTCATGATGATTGTATTGCTCCTAGCAATTACAAGGCAAGTGACTTTCTAAATGCTGACAGAGACTCAGTTGAAGGACAATTGGACGAAGCATTCGGCATAGGTGAATGTATGGCTGAATATGAAGAAGAACAGGTCGAAGAAGTGGCCGAGAAAGCTCAGGAGGATACGGTATATGGTTGAAGATCTAAAGAAGTTTGAGAACGAGTCAGTGGTAGGAGAAGACAGTCGATCTTTGGAACTGACTCACTATGTGTTGGCTGAAAGGTTGATGCAGGTTGAACATTCGGACATCCAGAAGGAAATGAACAAGGACGGACACTCAGACACCTTGGTCTATATCCTGGACGGTGGCTTTAGGGGCTTTCACAAGATGAGCCCGGGTGAGCTATGGTCAGAATGGAAAGACGGTGCTGAGGACAAGTGGTATCAATTGTATGAAGACAATGAACTTCCTTGGGAGACTTATGAAGACGATCCCATTCATCAGCTTGAAGAAGACGAGAACGGTGAGGTAGCAAAAGGATGACCGGATTGGAAATCATCGCAGGCCTAATCGTTGCCAATCTTATTTTATCTGTCATAATGTAGAATAAATATCTATATAGGAGTTATAGATATGACATTCAGACTATCTCAGCATTGGAAAGACAAGATTCGAACACGAGAGATGATCAATCGTGGCATGGATACGGTTTCTCCCAAAGCCCACCTCAAACAGAATTACCGAGTAAAATGGGATCACCCAGATTGGGACAAAGGCGAAAAGGTCGAAGAAAAGACCTTCCATGATCTTGATGAAGCCAAGAAGTATGGTGCTTGGGTGGCTCGCAATTATGATCTAAGACGTGAGGGCAAGGACGAGAATTCAATTGATGTGCGAACAGGATACAATCCAACTCCAGAGCCCAGTTCAGTGGTGCCCGTGGCAATAGAGACTCCATTCGGACTATTAGAGCTCACGGAGGTTGATGTGTTCGGCGAACAGGCAGGAACCTGGACCCTTGTTGATGCATTGATGAAATCAGGTGAGAGATCCAAGGTAGAAGACAATTTCAGAGCAGGATAACAACGAGGCGAAAAAGCCATTTAGAGCCTACGGTCGGAAAGCCAAAATTTCAGACAGGGCTATAAACAGAGTGCGAAGCACGGACGGTCGCGATTTTTGTTCCGGAGTCTACGCCTCCTACACCAAAAGTCGCTCCGCTGATCCTAGAACCACCATAAACACCACCTTCGATTCCACCGACATTCCGAGGAGTTTCTTTTACTATGAATGATGATACAGGACCTACGATCTACTCTGTGGACGACGAAACAAAGGAGATTCTAACAGAGTTCCTTAACCTTATAGAAGGCCTAGCAGACCTACAGATGACGGATGAAGCCACCGATGAACTACGACTCCTTAATCGCGATGTAGGAGCACGGTTCGGCATAGAATTCAGAGACATCGTGCTAGAGAGTGATTCCGATAGTGATGGCAATCCTAGGTTCACGGTTAAGAGTTATAGAGACAAAGAAGAGCTCGCCGATAAACGGCCTTCCTATTTGAAACTTGTTTCTGATAATGATAGCAAAGGTGCGCCTGATGGGGCAAGTAATGATGACGACAGGGTTGACTAGAGTGAACCTACGGTGCGTCTATTGGGTCTTAGTCGCTTAACCACTCCTACCACACGCCAGGAATTTTACAGATCTGTCTACCATTCCAATAGTAGAGTAAGGCCACTTTCGTAGCCTTACACGGCTAAAGACACCTAAATAAGTGCGAGGCCCCGCTGTGGAGTATTAGAATGATGAAGCAAGATGAGATAAGATACCGTTGGTACAAGAGTGATGATGCACGGTTTTGGATTGTGGACGAAGTCTTGGGCCATAATCTAGGGTTCTGTCGCAGTGAGTCAGTGGCTGAACGATTGTGTGCCAAGCTGAACCTACTTGAAATGGAAATCGTTTGGAACTGATGGCAGAGTATGGCAACTATGCCTGTCGCCACCGTCCTCCACCTTTTGAAAAACATTTTTGAAACTGGTTTGAACCGTACAGATCTGGTTCAAAACCGTGACCCCATGGTGGCCTCGAGACGAGCAGTTGGGGATGCCTCGGCCCCTCATAACCACATTTAAACGGTGGGGATATAGTATAGCATCATGGGGGTTGAATGTCAACCAAAATTTGGCCGCTCCGCCGGCCTCTATTATGTAGTGGTCTTTGACCCCTTCACTGAGTGCTTCACTGTATATGTGTCACTAGGCTAGATCACTGCCGTGCTTCACTACGAGTGTTTCACTGACGCTTATTTCTTCTTTGATGTCTTTGTGGATTCGCCCCAGATTCTTCTCAGGTTCATGATGATCTCTTTCGTTTCATCAATGCTTCCCGGTTCTGGATTCTT
>CESP01105175.1_pt1 | contig 10245 bp, 10 predicted proteins | sample 531211 | NCBI WGS metagenome assembly CESP01 (sample SAMEA2622074, study PRJEB7988) | marine metagenome | biome: marine biome (ENVO:00000447); feature: surface water layer (ENVO:00002042); material: "saline water (ENVO:00002010), including plankton (ENVO:xxxxxxxx)" | depth 5 m | reverse complement strand
CAAAATATGTATAAACTTGTTATGGTACCTGGTGAAGAAATTATTCACGTAATACCTCAAGAATACATAGTTGATAAACAGGACAACTTCCCTGATCCTCGTGGCATGGTAGGTGTTCAGTTGGAAGCCAATTTTCATATTATAACGGGGCAGACTGCTGCGATTTCCAATATCAAGAAATGTGTTAATAATGCTAGCCTAGCTATGACAGGACTGACACTTGAACCTTTAGCCTCGGCAACTTCTGTTCTTGACCATCAAGAATTAGAGGCTGGTGTAGCTTTAGTAGATATAGGTGGAGGAACAACCGATGTAGCAATTTTTAAAGATGGCATCATTCGTCATACAGCCGTAATCCCGTTTGGTGGTAATATTATTACTCAAGACATAAAGGAAGGTTGTTCAATACTAGAAAACCAAGCTGAGCTTTTGAAAATAAAGTTTGGTTCAGCCTTGGCAAGTCAAAATAAAGACAATGAAATCGTTTCAATTCCTGGTTTGAGAGGTAGAGACCCTAAAGAAATATCCTTAAAAAATCTAGCTAATATTATTCAAGCAAGAGTAGAAGAAATTATAGAATTAGTTCATCATGAAATCAAAAATTCTGGTTATGAAAATAAACTCATTACGGGCATAGTACTTACAGGTGGTGGTAGTCAGCTAAAGCACATAGGTCAATTGGTTGAGTTTCATACTGGTATTGAATGTAGAATAGGATATCCTAATGAACACATTGCCTCCACTTCACCAATTGATGTAAGTAGTCCAATGTACGCCACGGGAGTAGGATTAGTGATGAAATTCTTAGAAGATGAAAATGCCGATGAATTGAGTAGTGTACAAGAAGGCGAAACATCTAACGCTGGTTTAGGTGATTTTTTCAAAAAAATGCTCGATAAAATCGATAAATATTTAACAAATGATGAATAAACTGAACTATTAATAATTAATAATTAAAACAATGACAAACGAAAGCGTATTAGCATTCGATTTACCAAAAAACCAATCTTCAGTTATCAAGGTAATTGGAGTAGGTGGAGGTGGTAGTAATGCTGTAAACTACATGTATGAAAATGGTATTGATGGCGTAGATTTTGCGGTTTGTAACACAGATTTACAAGCCTTAGAAGCTAGCCCAATAACTACAAAAATTCAAATAGGTGCCGAGATAACAGAGGGACTTGGTGCTGGTGCCAATCCTGAAGTTGGTCGTCAAGCTGCGGAAGAAAGTATCGAACGTATTGAAGAACTGCTGGAAAGTAATACCAAGATGCTATTTATCACTGCTGGTATGGGCGGTGGAACAGGAACAGGTGCTGCGCCTGTCATTGCTAGAGCTGCTCGTGAAAAAGAAATATTAACGGTAGGTGTTGTTACTGTACCATTTTGGACTGAAGGAGGGCACAGAAAAAAGTATGCCGAGAAAGGTTTGGAAGACTTAAGAGCAAATGTTGACACTCTATTAGTAATTAATAATGATAGACTCATTGAAGTATATGGCGATTTGACTTTAAGTCAAGCCTTTGCCAAAGCCAACGAAGTTTTGAATACCGCTACAAAAGGTATTGCAGAGGTTATTTCTCAAACATTGATGGTAAATATTGATCTTAATGATGCTAAGCGAGTACTTAAAGATAGTGGTAGCGCTGTTATGGGACAAGCTTATGCATCTGGTGAAAACCGTGCTATTGATGCTATTGAGGCTGCCTTGGACTCACCTTTATTACACGATAATAACATCAAAGGCGCACAGCAAGTTCTATTGAAAATAGTCACTGGTTCTGGTGAGAAAGAGATTAGAATGACAGAGTTGTTTAGTATCAAAAAACACATACAAGATGTTGCCGGTTCTGATGTCAATATTATTGAAGGAATCGGTGTTGAAGAAGGTATGGACGATGAAATAAGCGTAACAGTTATTGCGACTGGTTTTAAGGTCAATAAAAACATTGGACCAGCTAAACCAATAACTCCTAAAATCTATGAGTTAGATAAAGACGAGCAAACTGAAGAAGTTGTAATAGAAGAACAAAGTGTTGACCTTAGTTCTGAAGATACTGAAACTGTTGATTCTTTCGAGTCTTTATTTGATACTAGAACTGATGAGTCAAGTGATCAACCACAAGTAACTTTGAATTTTAACACGGATGAAGAATCATCTGTTTTAAATTTTGAACTCGAAGAGGAAGGATCTGAAGAAAGCCCTATAGACTTTCCAATTGCAGTAGAAAATGTTAAGCAGAAAGAACCTGTCAACTTGACGAGTGAAAATGCACATGATAATGATGAATTAGTAGTTCATACACTTGAATTGCAAGAAGAATCTCCAGAAGATGTAATAACAGATTTAAAAGATGATGTGGAAAAGGAAGAATACACTCAAATAAATCACGGTATTTCTGCTGAGCAAATGGCTTTAAGAAGTCGTCAGCGTATGGAAAGGCTTAGAGACATAACGATAAAATTACGAACGCCTTCTGGACTTACAGACTTAGAAAGCGAACCAGCTTATAAAAGAAGAGAAGTTGAGTTAGATGATGTAGTACACTCTTCGGAGTCCGACAATTCCTCTTATGTAATAGGAGAAGACGATGATAAAAATGTAGGACTTAAACCAAATAATTTTTTGCACGATAATGTTGACTAATTATGGATATTAATAAATTTATAAAGGAAGCCATGTTGACTAAAGATTCGGTGCGCTTATCATCTTTAAGGGCTATAAAGTCAGCTTTTTTAGTGGCTCAAACCGAAAAAGGTGCTGGCAAGCTTGATTATGCTGCTAAGCTGAAAATCATACAAAAGCAAGTCAAGCAGCGAAAAGATGCAGCCGCTATCTATTTAGAGCAAAATCGACAAGATTTAGCCGATGATGAGATAGCCCAAGTTGCTATACTCGAAGAGTTTCTTCCTGAGCAGTTAAGTGAAGATAAAATTAGAGAAGTCGTTAATACTATAATTACACAATTAGAAGCTAGCAGTATGGCTGACATGGGTAAAGTTATGGCCACAGCTAACCGACAGTTGGCCGGTAAAGCTGACGGCAAAATCATTGCACAAATAGTAAAGTCATTATTGTCATAATTAATATTAATGTTCATCTAAAAAGCCACAACCTGTAGTTGGAGTTTTTTTACTAAATTTATATGAGGATATTTTTTAGTAACTACGCGATTACTAAATTTATATTGTTTATTGTTTTCGAAATATAAATCACTTCCATTTCCAGCTTTCAATAAGTCGATATATGTCGTCTTTTATGAAGTTGGTAATTGGAGTTAAGGAGTCATTTTGGGCTGAATTAAAGTATAATGCACCCCTAACAAAATGATTTAAACTATCAGTTAAGTAAAACTGCATTGGAGTTGCTGTGCTTCCTTTAAAAGTATATACTATTCCATACACCTTTAAAGAATCCTTTCTAAAGACTTGCTCGCTAATAGCTTCTGCAACTTGGGCGTGTTTATAGGCAAGTAATCTACTATCTTCTGTGTATTTATTCAAATCATCTTTAAGGTGTTTATAGCTCATGTGTACTTTACCATCAAATTCTTTAAATTCTAAATCAAACCAACATTCATATTCGTAACTAAAATTGATTTTACTATAAATAGGTTGCTGAAAACTATATGGACAACTACTTTCAAATATCGTTGTTCTATGCTTAGGCAAATCTACTCTAGAGTACCCCCAAGGTTTAGGGGTGTAGTCGTTGTTACAAGCTGCAAATAATATACAAAAAAAGTAAAGTTTACAGTTCATTAATAGTAACTTTTATTCTTTTAACTCTTGTTTTATCTACAGACTCTATTGTAAAAGAATATTGCTCATAGTTCAGTGTTTCTCCATTTTCAGGCATATTACCTTTCATTTCAAGTATTAGTCCAGCTAAAGTGTCAGACTCTCCTTTAATGGGGTCAAAAAAGTCTATTTCTCCATCTAGAGCCTTTAGTACATCATTCAATGATGTTTTGCCTTCAAAAATATAATTAGAGCTATCTAGTTTAGAGAATTGTATGCCATCATCATCAAATTCATCGTTTATATCTCCAACAATTTCCTCAATAATATCTTCTAGTGTAACTATTCCTGAAGTGCCTCCATATTCATCAACTACAATTGCAAGATGTATTTTTTTCTCTTGAAATTCTCTCATTAAATCATCAATCATTTTGCCTTCAGGAACAAAAAATGGAGTTCTTATTAATTTACTCCAATCAAAATCTGTGTTATTCAGAAATGGTAATAAATCTTTGATGTAAAGTATACCTATTACTGTGTCAAAATTTTCTCTGTATACAGGAATTCTTGAATAGCCACTTGAAATAATTAATTTTTTAACAACTTCAAATGTTGTGTTTTGATCAAGAGCACTTACATCGACTCTTGATTTCATAATTTCTTTTACTTGAATATTACCAAATTCAACGATACTTCTAAGAATTCTTTTTTCTTCTTCTTTTGTGTCATTTTCTGCAGCTAAATCTAGCGCAGAAGATAAGTCATCAACAGATATTTGATAGCTCTTGGCTTTAAAACGTTTTTCGATTATGGATGTTGATGAAACAAGAAGTTGACTCAGTGGTTTAAAAATAGTGCTTAGGATGCTTAATGGGCCACTCATTCTTTTAGCAAAAGTTAAGGTTTTTTGATTGGCATAAACTTTAGGAATGACCTCCCCTAACAATAGTAATGTGAATGTGACAACTACAACTTGAATAACAAAGCTGAAAATTGGATATTGAGTATAATCAAATAAACTATTGGTAATGTAAGTAGAGAGTATAATAATTGCTACATTGATAAAGTTGTTTGATATCAATATTGTTGCCAACAAATGATTGGGTTTTTGTAGTAATTTTTTAATCTGCGTGACACTTGTTTTGTCTTTTTCTTCCTTCCATTTCGAAGCGTTTAATGAAAAATAAGCTACTTCAGAACCTGATATCATTGCAGAGCAAAGCAATAAGGACAGTAATGCTACACTTGCTAATAAAAGGTTTAGGTCTATGTTATTAGTAGTTAAATTTTGTATTAAAAGGGTGAGTTGCTGAGGGTCTTCGTCCAAAAGTAGGGTGTTTAGTTAGTCTTAAAACGGTAAATCATCATCAGCTGACTCTTGAATTGGTGGTGTTGAATTGCTAGTTGCTTCAGTTTCAGTATTTTCAATATTATCAGACTTTTTACCTAACATTTCTAAATTGTCACAAATAACTTCGGTAGTATATCGAGTTACTCCATCTTTGTCTTCCCATGAACGAGTACGCAGTCGCCCTTCTATGTAGACACTATTTCCTTTTTTGAGATAGGGCTCTACTACTTTTGCTGCTAATCCACCTCGACTAACAATAGTATGCCATTCCGTATGAGTGACTTTTTCATTAGTATCTTTTTTAGTGTATGTTTCGGAAGTTGCCAATGGGAATCTCGCCAAAGAGCCGCCATTTTCGAAGTGTCTAACCTCGGGATCTTTACCCAAGTTTCCAACTAAGATAACTTTATTTACGCTAGCCATTTTTTTATGTTTTAAGTTATGCTTATAGTCAAATATAGCCTAATTATTATAGTTATCAAATTTTAGCTTGAATAAATTTTTCAATTAGTCTTGATACGGCAAGCTTATCTATTTTTTCAATTTTAATTTTTTTAAAGCATGATTTGGGAAGTTTATTTTGACACTTGATTACCCAAAATCGAGCATTAATTTTTCTATGACTTAAAATATGCTTAAACTCACTAATTGACTCTATATTAAAGTCAACATCCTTGACCCATGATATAAATTGATTATGGGTTAAAATTTCTTCAACACTCTTTAACTCCTCGTTTGTTATAAGTGGAAATTCATACATATTTTGCCATATACCATCGTTTGCACGTTTATTTACTAAAGTGTATCCATTCCTTTCGAAAAAGAAATATTCGAAAAAAAAGGTTTTAACTTTGACTTTACTTTTTTTAATAGGTAAAAGATGAATGGTATTATTAGTATAAGCAACACATTCATCTTTTAATGGACAAATGCTGCAATTAGGTTGCTTTGGTTTGCACATTTGAGAGCCAAACTCCATGATAGCTTGGTTGTGTGTATCAGGTTTTTCTTTGTTCAATAGTGTTTGAGCTATCTTAGAAAATACTTTTTTACCTTTAGAGGTATCAATAGGGGTGTTAATACCATATAAGCGTGAAAGTAGTCTAAAAACATTACCATCTACTACAGCATATGGCAATTTGAATGCAAAAGATGCAATTGCTGCTGCTGTATATTCTCCAACGCCTTTTAGCATGATTATATATTTATATTCTTTTGGAAATAAACCTGCTTGGTGTATTTGTTTAGCAGCAATATGCAGATTTCTTGCTCTCGAGTAATAACCCAACCCTTGCCATAATTTCAAAACTTGTTCTTCATCAGCGTTTGCTAATTCCGAAACACTTGGAAATGTTTTAATAAATTTATGATAATATGGGAGTCCTTGTTTTACTTGAGTTTGTTGTAAAATAATTTCTGAAAGCCATATCTTGTATGGGTCTTTAGTATTTCTCCACGGCAATTCCCTTTTATGAAGGGAGTACCATTTAATAATTTTAGAAGAGAAAAAATCCATAAAGTCGTAAATTCTAGCTAGTTATAGCGATAAAACACATCTGATTTAAATAAAAGTCAGTATATTTGCAAGCTAAATTAAGATATTTAAACATCTTTTAAATCCATATAATTATGACAAAGTTAGAAATCGTTAATTCTATTTCTGATAAAATCGGTGTAGAAAGAGTCGATGTGCAAGCTGTAGTTGAAGCGTTTATGCACGAAGTTAAAAATTCTTTGTCAAGTGGAGAAGATGTTTTCTTGAGAGGTTTTGGCTCATTTATTGTTAAGCAAAGAGCACAAAAAACAGGCAGAGATATTTCTAAGAACACAACAATTATCATACCAGCTCATAATGTTCCTGCTTTTAAACCTTCCAAAGAATTTGTAAATAAAGTTAAAACAAACGTTCAGTTGTAAGAAGTACTGAATATAAAAGATTTAAAAATATTAAAAACATAACGTTATGCCAAACGGTAAAAAAAGAAAAAGACATAAGATGGCTACTCACAAACGTAAAAAGCGTTTAAGAAAAAATCGACATAAGAAAAAATAGTCTTTAATCTATTTTAGTATCAATTTGAGATCATCTTTACCCTAGATTTGTTCTCACACAGCCCTTATTATTTTGAAATACGAACTGCTAGTAGATTCTAGGCCTAATGAGGTCATAATTGCCTTGTTGAAAGATAAGAAATTAATAGAACTACATAAAGAACCTATAGGAACAAAGTTTTCCGTTGGTGATATTTTTTTAGCTAAAGTTAAGAAGATCATCACCGGACTAAACGCTACTTTTGTAGATGTAGGCTACGAAAGAGATGGTTTTCTTCATTACCTAGATCTGGGCATAAAATTCAAAACTTTTCAAAAATTTACACAAAAAAATCTTGGAGGAAAACTTAATACCGCATCACTAAAAAACTTCAAGCTAGAGGAGGAAATTGATAAATCAGGTTCTATTACAGATATCTTGCAAACCGGCAATCAAATTCTCGTACAAGTTGCCAAAGAGCCTATCTCTACAAAAGGTCCGAGACTAACTACCGAAATAACCATTGCTGGTAGATATATGGTATTAGTTCCTTTCTCTAACAAAGTTTCAGTTTCTCAAAAGATAGAATCAAACGAGGAGAAAAAAAGATTAAAAAAACTAGTTCAAAGTATTAAGCCACCAGGCTTCGGTGTTATTATAAGAACAGTTGCTGAAGGTAAAAAAGTAGCTGATTTAGATGCTGATATGAAGTATCTATATAAAAAATGGCAAACCCTGTTTAAGCAAACTAAGAAAGGAAATCCCCCTTATAAAGTTCTTGGAGAACTTGGAAGAACTGCATCTTTACTCAGAGATGTGTTGAATGATGATTTTGTTAGTATACTGGTTAATGATGATAAACTTCATGATGAAATAAAAGATTATATCATAACAATATCTCCTGATCAAGCAAAAATTGTTCGTATGTATACGGGTAAGATTCCACTTTTCCAAAAATTTCAAATAGAAAGACAAATTAAGTCTTCCTTTGGAAAGTCAGTAACTATGCGAAAAAGTACTTACCTAGTAATTGAACATACCGAGGCTATGCACGTTATCGATGTCAATAGTGGAAAGCGTGTTAATTCAAATCAAGACCAAGAAGCTAACGCTTTAGAAGTTAATCTGATTGCTGCTGAAGAAGTTGCACGTCAGTTACGATTACGTGATATGGGTGGGATCATTGTAGTTGACTTCATTGACATGTATAATGGTGAAAATAGGAAAAAGTTATTCGAAGCGTTAAAAGAGTTTATGTCTGATGATAAGGCTAAGCACCATATTTTGCCGCCATCACGTTTTGGACTTATTGAAATAACAAGACAACGTGTTCGACCAGAATTGAATATTGAGACAAAGGAAGTTTGTCCTACTTGTAAAGGAATAGGTAAAATAGAAGCAAGTATTTTATTAATAGATGAAATTGAACAAAAATTAGCTAAGGCTACCAATAAGAGTAGCGATATAATCTTAAAAACTCATCCTTTTGTTGCGAGTTATATCAATAAAGGTTGGTTCAAAAATCAAAGAAGAAGTTGGTCAAAAGAATTCGGATGTAAGCTACAGGTAGAAGAAGATACTACTTATCATCTTTTGCAATATCGTTTTTTTAACAAAGAGCGTAAAGTAATTACAACCTAAGTATTTACACTTTTTAATTCATTTAATTTTTTACGATATTTTATCAGTGGAATTAGTGCTGTGCATAAAAATATAGCTCCTAGTAAATAGCCATACCTTACATTATCACTAACACTAAAGTAAGGTAAAGACAGGCTAGTGATTAATGCTGTTCTGATGAGAATACTAACTGAATTAAATACGCTGCCAGTTCTTCCAATAATATCGTTAGTTACCTTTTCAAAAAGAAATGTGATTCTTAAAATGCGAGTGCCAGCATTACTCAGTCCAATTAGAAGACTAACACCGAAAAAAGCAGTGACACTCTTGCAATAAGTTAGAAGTAGACAACCTCCAATTGTAGCTACCATCAAAATGATGATGTTTGTTATGATATTATTTTTACCCATTGCCTTGCGTATTCCAAAACCTGCTAATAAAGCACCTATAGAATAATATACTTCAGAAGATGCAAAGACATCTCCACCTTCTTTTAAATAGTTGCTGACATAAACGGGAACCAACACAAACATTTCTACGATTAAAAAAGTAAAAATTGCATAAGAACAAACTCCAAAAATAAAAATTAGGGAATTCTCCTTAAGAAAAGAAAATCCTTTTATCAGACGACTGAACATGTTTCCGTGCTCTTTATTCTTTTTTACTATAGGTTTATACTTAATAAATAGGATAATTATGAATGCCAAAATATAGGTAAAAGCATCCATTAAAAATATCTCGTGTATTTGCCAAGCCTCTATGTCGAAAGGCATTTGAATCTTCAAACCTAATAAATTTAAGATGCCATTTTCTGTGCCAGTCAATAATATAGCTGCAAACGCACCAGCAAAAATACTCGTTGATTGCCCTTGTATTTCGATGTATGAATTTAGTTTAGCATAATTTTTTGGTTCTGTTATTTCTTGACCAAATGCATAAAGGTTGGGATAGTGAACATTATAATGAAACATAGTCGTTCCAAATACAGCCATTACTAATATCCATGGTGTTTGACCACAACTCATCCCATACAAAGCGATACTTCCAATAATAAAAGCACAGGTTAAATTAGAGTATAAGAACATTTTTTTTCTTGAATATTTATCGATAAGAGTACCTGAATATAAACCCCAAAATAAGCTTACAAATGTTAATATAGCATAAGCTTTAGCATATGTGCCTCCCATTCTTAATATATCTGCAAAGTACCAAGGAATAGCAATCATACTAATGCCTTGAGCAAAGCCTGAAATGATATTAGCTACAAATAATAAGCCTATTGCTTTTTTATTTTTCATTGGGTACAAAAATACTACCTTTGAAATGATGAACGACAAAATATATGATGTAAAAATTATAAAAGAGAGAATAAGGCATTACTGTGCAGTAATGGATCGTTGCCAATATCAGGTAATCACAAAGCTTAAGTCTTATGAAGTAAGTGATACTTTAGCTGATGAAATTTTAATCGAATTAATACAGAATAAATACCTCGATGAAG
>CESP01085111.1_pt1 | contig 10247 bp, 14 predicted proteins | sample 531211 | NCBI WGS metagenome assembly CESP01 (sample SAMEA2622074, study PRJEB7988) | marine metagenome | biome: marine biome (ENVO:00000447); feature: surface water layer (ENVO:00002042); material: "saline water (ENVO:00002010), including plankton (ENVO:xxxxxxxx)" | depth 5 m | reverse complement strand
TATTTTTTATTAATTTTTGATATATTTTTTATTTAGAGTATTTAAAAAATTTATCATACTTTAGTAGCTTTAATATTAAACCTAAATTTTTGGTTGCCATACGATTTATTAAAATGTGGAAAAATTTGAATGTCCTCGAAACCTAATTCTAAAAGATATATTTTTAGTTCTTCTTTATCAAAAAATAAATGATTTAAACCTTGATAATTTTTTTCATAATCTTCAACTGAACAATATTCTTTTGCTCTTTCAAAATGATAACTTTCTTCTTTAGATTTATCATTTATATCTAAAAGACATAATTGACCGCCAATTTTTAGCATTGATGTCGCTTTGATTAAAACCTCCTTTGAATATTTTTCAGATGGGAAATACTGGAAAACACTATGAGAAAAAATCACGTCAAAAACTTCTCCAAAAGAATGCATATTTATAGCTTCAATCTCTAAAAATTTACCTTTAGGAATTACTCTTTTTGCAATATCAATAAGGCTTTTACTATAGTCAATCCCAAAACAATTTATTTCAACTTTTTGTTGAATAATATAAAGAAAAACTCCACAGCCACAACCAATTTCATAAACATTAGAATTAGGATGTAAGTCAACTTTTTTGACAAATTCATTTACCATTTCTACCCAGTTAACTTCATCATATGAACCAAATCCCGTATCAAAACCATCTAACTTTATTAGATCAGAAATTGTTATTTCAGAAATATTTTGAATATTCTTTGAATTCCAAATAGATTTCCAATTTTTCATAAATAATATTTTTGATAATCATATAATAATCACCTAAAAAATCTTGAATATATTTCTTCTAAAAATTCTTAATAATAAATTTACTATATTTATTTTAAGCGATATACAAATATTTAAATATAATTATCAATAAATTTGATTTGAAATTAGGCTTTAAATTCATAATTAAAAATTAATTAATTATTTCTTTAATAAAATTAAAGTTACTGTTTTGTTCTTCTTGTGGATTATTACCTCTAGCAGTTTCTAAAGTAAAATTCACATTAGGATTTAATAAATAAATTCCATCTTTGAATTTAGAGAAATCTACAATACCTTTTCCTAAAGAAACATTTAAACCTTTATTATTTTTATCTTTTATATGAATAAGTTTTATATGATCTTTTAATATCATTATGTCCTTCAGTAAATCATAGCCACTAAAAGATGCATTACCCAGGTCATAAACTAAACCAACATTTATGGAACTTATATTATCCAATAAAATTTTTTGTAACCTTGCTGGAACGTCAGATTCCAATAACAAATTAACTTTTTTATTATTAATATAATTTTTGATTTTTGAGATTACAATATTCGTCTGAGATAGATTGCTTAGATTAAATTCACTTGCCCCAAAAAGGGGGAGTATTATATTTTTAATATTCATTGAAACTAAAATATCTATTAATTCTAGACAAGCTTTTAATCCAGGTTCAGTGAATATTGAATTCTCGAAAATATTATTTAAACAACAATTTGGGAGATCTATATTATGTTTTTAGATAAATAAATTATATCTGAATGAACATCAGACTTTAATAATGGATTCTTTCTATGAGAATATCTATCTATTATAAGTTCTATATATTTGAATCCAATCTGTTCAGCGATATAAAATTCATCTTTCCAAGTTTCTGCAGGGAACCAATCTAGTGATTCTCCTGGAGGAGCTTTAGATAGTCTTCCTTGCATAATGCCTAAGTTAATCACTTCTCTAGTTCATTTATAAGTTCTTCAAGAATCTGTAAATTCCTTCTGGCATCTCCTAAATCACGATAATTAGTTTTAAAAAGCATAATTTGTTTTTGATAAGTTTCGGCTAATGAACATAATCCATTTTCGCAGGTTTGATTAGAGAATACAGATCCTTTTAATGCAGGCTCTAAATAGGGATTTACCCATGCTGCGTAAAATCCATCTCCACCTCTTTTTGTATACATCTGATAAAAACTTTCCCAACTAATACCAAAATATTTTTCTCCTAAATACCTAACTCCAAATGTATAGTAAGTATGGTTCATATCATTTGAGACTGTCTGTGGAATCAATCAATTACAATTATTTATAGCTCTCAGAAACATATTTCCTATACAAATTCTTCTTTGAACAAGATGCTCTATTCTTTCTAATTGTGCTAGACCTACAGCTGCAGTAATAGCGTTCATACGATAATTTAATCCGATAAAATCATGTCTTTCATAAGATGGTCTTTGGAATTCTGCAGAAGCAAGACTTGTCCTGCCAGCGGTGGCAGTTAAATTTTTATAACCTAATCCTGCAAATTTTCTTACCTTGGTTGCCAAATCAGCAATCATAGTTATTAACATTCCTCCCTCACTACCACTTGTCATATGTTTTTTATTCTCGAAACTATATATTGACATATCCGCTTTTAATCCAGCCCATTTTTTTTTTGTAAATACCGCATAATGTCTCTGCAGAATCATCTATTAACATTAAATTATATTTGGATGCAAGCTCCATTATTGGATCTAAGTCTACTGGTAGTCCGAAAAGGGATACTGGCATAATAGCCTTAGTTTTAGGAGTTATAAGTTTCTCAATATTCGTAGCATCTATATTCAAAGTCTTTATTAACTTCACAAAATACTGGAGTTGCTCCAGATATTAAAGTTACAAAAGAGTTCATAACTACCGTTATTGAAGGTTGAATAACTTCGTCGCCAGGTCCAACTTCCGCGGCAATTAAAGCAGCATGTAATGCAGAAGTTGCCGAATTTAAAGCCACTGCATATTTTGCTCCTGTTAATTTGCAAAACTCTTCTTCAAAGACTGATACAGATGGATTTCTTTCATTATCTAAGGATTTTTCTGAATTTAAAACTTTTTCCAAATAAAAAATTTCGTTGCCATTATATTTCCCAAATGGGGAGAAATGCCCTAAATTATTATCCATAGAAAAGTTATATCAAAACTTTATAATACAAAAAATTTGTCAAAAAAAAATTAATCCTATTAAATAAATTTATTATTTAATTTTAAAATGATAGCCCAATTAAGATAGTAATAAAATCTCTCATTTTTTTATCCATTTTTGAATTTTCTCTTATATGCTGTCTAATTCTCCTTTCTTAAATTTGTCCTGTACTCTTTATTTTCTATCTTCAAATAAGATGATATCTTCTTTAATTAAAAAAAATAATTTGTCAAGATTTTCGGTACCCGTTTGAATTATCTCTTCTGTATAACTCATTGATAAAAATATTTTTAAATATTGTAAATTTTTTAAAATTTATTATAGAATTGTATCTTACGACTAATTTAATTAGATTATTTTTTGTTTGTTAAAGTAATAAATAGCCATTTATGAGCAAGTAAAATTATATACGTGAATAAAACTTTTTAATTTCATGATTAATTATTACTATTTTATTAAAAATTAATTATGTTCCTTATTGTTAAATTAAGTAAATGAAAAATTATTAAATATTTTTGAAGAAAGTTTTGATTTATTTTAATAAATAATATTCCTTTTTTTAAGAATTATTTATGGAAAAGCGAAAAAAAAATATAACTATAATTAATGAAAAATATAAGTTATATGCTTTATTATTTTCACTAATATTATTAATATTTGCTCAATATAGCTTATCTCATTTTCCTGCAGGACTTTTTGAGGATGATACTTATTTTTATTACACGATTTCCTACAATAGCTTAATTAAAGGATTTATTACATTTGATGGAATACATCCGACGAATGGATTTCATCCTTTATGGATGTTTTTATTGTACATTTGCGGACTTCCATTAAAGTTAATTGGCATTAATAATCCTGCAATTTATGGTTTTATATTTAATTTATTTTCAGTATTTATTTGGTATTTGATTTTTTTAAATTTAAAGACTATATTAGTACAATTTTTAGCTTTTAGTTTTGCATTAATATCTGGATTTGGAATGGAAGGAGGCTTGGCTGGATTGATAATAATACAGATTTTTAAGAGTTATTTTCATGAAGAATATAAATTTAAAAATTGGTTGTTTTTCCCATTAGTGCTTACAAGAATAGATTTATCTATTACAGCACTTTTTTTGTCTTTAAAGAAAATTAAATTTAAAACATTTTGGGAAATTAAGCCATTTCTAATTATTTTGTTGGCTATATTTTCAACCTTTTTATTAAATTTTATTTTAGATGGAAGTATTTTCTCAGTAAGTTCAATCATAAAAAGTTCTGAGGGAAACTTACACTCGCCATTCATAAACTTTCTAAACAATATAAATCAAGGAATTGGTAATTATATAAGATATACATTTATTTTTACCATTTGTTCAATATTATTTTATTTGATTTTTCTATCAAAAAGATTACCCAATATTTTCAATAGAAAACTACCAAATACATATACTACTTTGTACCTTTGTGCATCATCTTTAAGCTTTTTAATTTTTCACACTATATTTGGAGATGTTAGGGATTGGTATTTTGCCCCTACTGGTATATCACTAATTTTTCTTTTAGATAATTTTTTAAAAACCAGGGAATTTCAAGAAAAAAAATTCATAATTTTTATTATTGGATTATTACTTTCACTAATGCTTACATCTTCGTTTGGCTACTTCATTAAAGAAAGAAAGAATTCATTATTAGCTAAAGATTTTACAAATCAGGTAACTAATTCTATTCCAAGTAATTCAAGAATATATATTGTCGATGGTTCAGGATATTTAAGTTGGGCATTATTACCAAATTTAAATGTTGTAAATGGAGATGGTTTGGTTAATTCATTTAAGTATTACAAAATGATTAAACAAAGAAGAGTTGATTTATTTTTAGATTATTTAAAAACAAATAAAATAGAATACTATATAACTAATGGTCATTTTGAACATTGTCTAGGTAATCCTTGGATTTATGGAAAATGTGATCAATTTAAAAATAATGATGAAATCGTTACTAGAATCAGAGATCAAAATGGGGTTAACATCAAGATTATAGGAGGTGAAGAAATTGTACGCTCTAAATCAAAAAGGAAATTTATGCAATATAAATTAAATAAATATCCCCTTTCAATTTTTAATATTAAGTAATTGATGAATAAATTTAAATTCTTTTTAAAAGCTGCAAGACCTAAACAATGGTCAAAAAATTTATTTGTTTTTGCGGCACCTTTATTTGCATATAACTTTAATATACAAATATTAATTAACTCTTTAATTGCTTTTATTCTTTTTTCTACAATTTCATCTGCAATATATTTTCTAAATGATGCTATCGATATAGAAAAAGATAAACTTCATCCAAAGAAAAAATTTAGACCTATAGCTTATGGTTATATTTCACAAAAAGAGGCTATTAAAACATCTATAATTTTATTAATTTTTGGCAATGCTTTAGCATTTATTTTTAATAAATATTTTGGAATTATAATAATTATTTATTCTTTAATACAAATATCATATTGCACATACTTAAAAGATAAACCAATTTTAGATATATATTGTATTTCCAGTGGGTTTCTTTTAAGAGCATTAGCCGGTGGTGTAAGTACTGGGGTAAATTTATCACCATGGTTTATGTTAACAGTATTCCTTATTGCATTATTCCTAGCAATTGAGAAAAGAAAGGCTGAATTAAGATTTTTTCTAAGCAGCGGCTCTCTTGGTAAAAATGTTCTTAAAAGCTACTCCTTGAATTTATTAATAAGACTCGAAAATATTGTTTCTACAGGCTCATTTATTACATATTCATTATGGGCTTCTGGACCACTACTTAATGGTGCTAAAACTAGCTGGATGTTAATAACTATCCCTTTTGTTTTATACGGAATATTTAGATATCAACTCCTTTCAGAACACAATAAATCAAATATAGAAAAAAACTTACAATCATTTACTGCTGAAGCACCGGAAGAATTACTACTAAATGATAAAGTTTTACAAATTAATATAGCTTTATGGCTTCTAACTACGTTAATAATATTTAAATTAACAAGTTAATAATTTGAGAGAAAAAATAGTTATTTTTAATGTAGAAAATACTCTTATAAAAGGAAATAGTTTAATTATTGCTGCATGGTGCGCAAATAAAAGCTATCAATTTTTTTTTAAATTAATATATTTTTTCCCAATTTTTTTAATTTTTAAAATTGGAATTTTAAATCCAAAAGAGTTCAAAGAAAAGTTTTTAAAAATTTTTGATATTTGTAAAATGTTTAATGATAATTCTGAAAATCACTTTAATAAATTAATTTTATCCAAATTAAGAAATGAGGCAATTGCAAAATTAAATTATCATAAAAAAAAAGGTCACAAAATATATTTATGCTCCGCTGCACCTGAAATTCTACTGAAGCACCTTGCAAAGACATTAGAAGTTAAAATTATTTCAACAAGACTAGTATTTATTGATAAAAAATGGTTGCCACATATTGATGGCTTAAATTGTTCTGGGCAAGAAAAACTAAACCAAATCATTAAAAATATATCACCAATAAATAAAATTGATCTTGAAGTTTATGGGGATAGTTTGGGAGATAAAGAAATACTTGAAGCAGCAGATCACCCTCACTTTAGAAATTTTGAAACAAGAGATGTTCCATATCCTTTAATCTCAATAAAATCAGTTCTTATAATTTTTATAATTCTTATTTTTATTTATTATTTATTAAATAATTTATTATTAGGTAATCAATTTTATTTAATTATAAAACAGTCAGCAAATATTATTTTTTTTGGACTATGTATTATATTTTTAAGTTATATTTTAAGGTTTTTGAGATGGCGATTTTTATTGCATTCATTAGGTTTAAGGCCTCCAATATTAGAGGACTTTAGAATTTGGATGGGCTCCTATGCATTTACTATGACACCAGGAAAAACAGGAGAGGCAATTAGATGTTTAATATTAAAAAAACAATATAAATTAAGTCCTTTATATACTTTCTCGGCTTTAATATTTGAGCGTTTTACTGACCTTCTATCAGTTTTAGTAATTATATTTTTTAATATAAGGAAAATAATGCAATTAGAACTATTTAAAAATCTCAACATAACAAGCTATAAACTTTTTTATTTATTAATTATCTTTTTTCTATTTGGTAAATTTCTGAATAATTTTTTCAAAAATCCACCCAATTTTATTAATATACTTATAAATAAGAATTTAAAAATAAAAGGCAACTTAATATATTCTATTAAGAAATTATTTAAGGTAAAAATTATTATAGTATCTTCAATAATTGCTATATTGTCATGGTCATTAGAAGGATTAAGTTTTTTTATTCTTCTAAATGATTTAGGAGCAAAGATTGATCCAGCAATTGCTATTTTTACACATTCAACATCTGGTTTAATTGGAGCCCTTACATTTATTCCCGGAGGAATAGGCACTACAGAGGCAAGTACAATTGGATTACTTACTTTGCATGATATTCCAATTGATATTTCTACTTCATCCACATTGCTTATAAGGATTATGACATTATGGTTCGCAACTATATTAGGAATATTTTGTTTAATAATCCCAAAATTTAATAATGAGAAAAAAAATTAAAAGTACCTTTGTTCTTGGAAGTACAAGCACTATTGCAAAGTCGATTTGTATAGAATTAGCAAAACAAGGCTGCAGAAAATTTCATTTAGTGGCTAGAAATAATCTCAAAAATAAAGATCTTATTAAAACACTTAAAAAAAATTATTCTGCAATAGTTACAGAAGAAGTTCATAATTTATCTTATGAATATAACCTTGAAAAGCCATTTATACCAAAAATTGATAACTTTGACTTGTATCTAATCACGGTAGGGTCTCTTGGAAAAGAAAATTTTGAAAAGACAGATACTGTAGAAGCATTAAAAATAACTGCTGCGAACTATTTAGGAATTTTACCTTGGATTAATGAAATAGTAAAAAATCAAATTAATAAAGTAAGCAGAATTTGGATATTTTCGTCTGTAGCAGGTGATAGGGGTAGACCTTCTAATTTTCACTATGGAGCAGCTAAGGCAGCCCTTACAACTTACTGCGAAGGCTTATTTTTATATTGCAGGAATATGCCTCTAATGGTAAGGGTCATAAAAGCAGGTTTTATTGATAGCCCAATGACCAAAGGTAAGGTTCCTCATGTACTTTGTTTATCTCCATCAAAAGTTGCAAAAATTTTGTTAAAGAATCCCAATAAAAGGGGGTTAGAATATCTTCCATGGTGGTGGAAATTAATTATGTTAATTGTCAAAAATTTACCAGATGTAATAACCTCTAGGTTATAAACCATTTTTAAATGTATAAATTATCTTTATGAATAAAACAATTTCTGGGTGGGGTAAAACAAATAAGGTTGAATCTAAAATAATACAACCTAAAACTACTGAAGAAGTTCAGAATTTAATAAGATCTTCCTCCACCCATTCACTAATATCTAGAGGTCTTGGGCGCTCTTATGGGGATGCAGCGCAGCTTAAAAATTGTGCTGTTATTGACCTAGAATCTTTTCAAAAATTTCAACTTTTTATAAATAAAGGACAAGTTAGAGTTGGTGCTGGAATATCTTTTGCGAAATTATTAGAAAAAATAGTCCCAGCAGGATTTTTTCTTCCAGTGGCCCCGGGTACCAAAAATATTACGGTTGGAGGGGCAGTGGCTTCAGATGTACATGGTAAAAATCATCATATTGATGGAAGTTTTGGTGATCATGTTATTGAAATCTTATTAATTGATGGTTATGGTGAAATTCAAAAATTATCCAGATCTAGTAATCCAAAGCTTTTTTGGGCCACTATTGGAGGTATGGGTTTAACTGGTGTAATTATTGACGTGACATTTTCATTAATCCCTATTAATACTCATCTCATAAAAGTAGACACAATTAAATTTAATGAAATTGATAAGCTTATGGATTATATGATCACAGCAGATAAAGAATATAAATATAGTGTTGCATGGATAGATAGCTTAAGCATTAAAGGGAGGGGTATTTTAACTTGTGGAGATCATCTAGACTTAAGTGAAAATAAAATTTCAGAGGAAGAACTTTTTTATAAAAATAAACAACTAGCAAAAGCACCATCTTTTATTCCAAATGGAATCTTGAATAAATTTACTGTCAGAGCATTTAATGAAGCCTGGTATCGTAAATCTCCAAAATTAAAAAAAAATGAAACTCAAACTATTAACCAATATTTTTATCCTTTAGATGGAATTGATAATTGGAACAATATATATGGTTCTCAAGGGTTTATTCAATATCAATTTGTTGTACCAGATAATTCTGCACCATTAATAAAGATTGTGCTTGATAATTTAAGAAAGAATTCAGCGCCAAGTTTTCTTACTGTTCTTAAACGTTTTAGCAATTCTAATTTAGCTCCGTTATCTTTTCCTAAGAGAGGTTGGACATTAGCTATAGATATACCTGCAAATATTCAAGGAATTTATAAAACTTTGGATGATTTAGATGAAATTGTTGCTTCATCAAATGGCAGAATTTATTTATCAAAAGACTCGAGAATGAATTCGCATATTTTTAAATCTACCTACTTGGGTTACAAAGAATGGAAGGAAGTTAAAAATAATGCAGATCCTAAAAATATATTTTATTCCGACTTAGCAAGAAGATTAAAAATGTAATTCTGCATATTTTTTAAATAATTGTTCTGAATTTCTTGGTTTTGGTTTTGCTTCAAAACATTCAAGTAGTCATCCCATTCTCAAATTCAAACCATTAAGATTTGTCTTTCGTCTATCCCCTCTTTCCAGATTAATAAACTCATCTTTCAATGATTTCCAGTTAATACCAATTTTACAGTTATCGTCTATTTTCCCACCACAAAGTAATACTTTTGCTTTTGATAATTCAATATTTCTCTCACGCATAAGGTCTGAAAGTTTCTTAACTGTTCTCATAATCTCATCTTGATTCTCAGCATCAAAATCAATTTCCAATAAAACTACACTTCTTTCGCCATTTAAATATCTGAAAGATACTCTCGTTAAAAGTCTTCCTTTGCTTTTTATTCCTTCTACACTCCAACAATGACCAACCTGACTTTTTAAGTAGGTACGGAATTGCTTTAGAACAGCTCCAGAAAGCATGCTACAACTTGTAAATCTCTAGGTACATTTTAAGGTGCAGATTTCAATAATCAAAGGCTATAAAGTACTATAGGAATTACGGACGTTACGAAAAAATCTTAAGATAGATTACTACCACTGACGTTTCGAGTTTTGGGGCCATAGCTCAGCTGGTAGAGCACCTGC
>CESP01054746.1_pt1 | contig 10249 bp, 5 predicted proteins | sample 531211 | NCBI WGS metagenome assembly CESP01 (sample SAMEA2622074, study PRJEB7988) | marine metagenome | biome: marine biome (ENVO:00000447); feature: surface water layer (ENVO:00002042); material: "saline water (ENVO:00002010), including plankton (ENVO:xxxxxxxx)" | depth 5 m | reverse complement strand
TATGTCCCATGAAAAGTAGTAACAAAGTTTGCGTTTGTTAACATACAGGCAAAATAACAGGACCAAGCAGGTGCTCTGCTTCGCGCATGTACAATATTTATTTTTTTAAATAATATTATTATAGATAATACAATTATATTAAAAAAAATTATTAATGGATTTTTTGAGTGAACTGGAAGCCTAAAAATCTGAACTTTATTTTTTTTTACGAATTTGAGCAACTCACCTCCAGAAGTCGCTATATAAGATTTACAATCCTGTTCTGATAAGTAATGCGCTATATCATAACAACCTGTTTCTGCTCCTCCATAACCAAGCTTAGGGATTACTTGTAAAACATTTATTTTAGTAGTCATAACTTTTGTATATAATAACAAATTAAATAGTCCTGATATGAAAAAATTCAAATTTTTAAAATTCTCAAAGACTAAAAAACTTAGATATACTGATAATTACTTCAAAGAAAAACTTTATTTGGTTTTTTTACCAGGTTTCATGTCTGATATTGAGGGGAAAAAACCATTAACTCTTTTAAAGTTTGCAAAAAAGAACAAATTGGGTTTTTTAAGTTTAGAATATTCTGGACATGGAAAATCCTCAGGAACTTTTACGAGAGGTAATATAAGCACTTGGACAAATGATACAAAAAAAACAATTAAAAGAGTTGTTAAAAAGAATAATTTTATCTTAATTGGTTCAAGCATGGGTGCTTGGATTGCTTTAAATCAGTTTAAATATTTTCGGTCTCAAATTAAAGGTTTTATGGGTATAGGATCTGCACCAGAATTTTTAACTAGGTTAATGTGGGATAAATTTTCAAAAAAAATCAAAAATGAAATATTAAATAAAGGCAAAACAATTATCAAAAATGGAGGTTACGAGTATCCAATTACTCACCAACTAATAAAAGATGGAAGGAAAAATAAAGTTCTTAATAAGATAATTTATTCAAAAATAAATGTAACTATGATCCACGGAAAAGACGATGAAGTGGTACCCATTTCGTCTTCGAGATCAGTATTATCAATTTTCAAGAAAGCTAAAAAAAAACTTGTAGTAGTCAAGAACGGTGATCATAGCTTATCAAACTCAAAAAATCTAAAAATTCTTTTGAGAGAATTAAAAGGTGTTATTAAAAATTTCATTTAATCCCTCAACGTAGGTTGGATATTTTAATTCATATTTAAAAAATGTTTTCATTTTTTTGTTGTCAACTTTTTTTGAATCTTTGTAAAAGTTTTTTAACATTTCGCTTTCAATATCATTCAGCTTAATTAGTTTTGGTGGTTCTAATTTTAATAATTTTGCTCCATAAGCAGCCACCTCTACTTGAGACGCTGGTTTATCATCACAAATATTAAATGTTTCGTTATTTTTAAAATTTTCTAAGGACTTAAACAGAACGTTTGCTATGTCTTCGACATGTACTCTAGAAAAAAAATGATTTTTTTGATCAACTAATTGTACTTTGTTATTTTGTAATCTCTTTAATATATTAAATTCTTGAGAATAAATTCCTGCAAGTCTAAAAATTTGTAATGGTAAGTTGTATTTTTTTGAAATTTCCATCCAAGATTCTTCTGCTTTTAATCTGTTAATCCCGTTAATTGAAGTTGGCTTAGTAATACTTTTTTCGTCAACCCATTCGCCTTCATGGTCACCATAAACGCTTGTTGCTGAAAGGTATGTAATCCACTTACAATTATTGTTTTTTTTTAAACTAATACCAAAATTTTTACTTACTAAATCTTCACCATTAACAGGTGGTATTGAAATTAGTATATAATTTGCTTTTTCAAGTTCATTATTTATTGACTCATCAAATTTATCATTTTCAAACATATATGAATTAATTTTGATATTATTTATTTCAATTTGACGAGTATCTTTTCTTGAGGTTATCCCAAGTTTAAAATTTATATTTCTATCGATTAATTTATTTATAAATGCTTCTGCTACTTGGCCAAATCCAAAGCAAAAGATATTAATTTTGTTCATTAACTTACTTTCTTAGTAAGAGGCTTTAAGCTAATCGGATTGTCTAATTTGTCTAGCATTTCAATTGGGCAAACTTGTTTAAAATATCTCAATTCCTCATCAAAATTATCAATTATTTCTTTTGCTTTTTGTGAATTAGTTTTCAATAGAAAATCCGCAATATTTTTTCTTAGGAATGTTTTCCAAAAATCTGTTTCTACTTGCTGCCAAATAATCGAAGCGGGATTAGCAAAATTCTCAAATTCGTTTTTTTTGTCGTAAATAAATGCCATTCCACCTGTCATTCCTGCTCCAAAATTATCTCCTACCGAACCTAATATAATAGCTATTCCACCGGTCATATATTCACATCCATGAGCACCACAACCCTCTACGATCGCAAAACTTCCTGAGTTTCTAACTGCAAATCTTTCGCCAGCTTGTCCTGATGCATACAGAGATCCTGATGTTGCTCCATAAAGCACTGTATTTCCGATTATAGTGTTTTGATCTGAAACTAAATTACTTTTAGATGAAGGTTTGACGATTATTTTTCCTCCTGACAACCCTTTTCCTACATAGTCGTTACAATCGCCCTCTACAGTTAAACTTATACCTTTTGTTAAAAAGGCTCCTAAAGATTGACCTGCTGAACCTTTGAGGTGAATATTAATTGTATCATCATCTAACTTATTATTACCAAATTTTTTATAAACATGATGAGAAAGTCTAGTTCCAACTGATCTTAAAGTATTTTCTATTTCAAACTCAAAAATATTTTTATTTTCCTTTTCAATTTCGCTTTCAATTTCAGACCAAATTTTTTCATCGAGTGTTTCTGGAACTTTATTAATATGATTATCTTTGCAATATCTTAGGTTTTCACCAGGATCAGCTTGTACTAGTAATGGGTTCAAATCTAGATCGTCTAAGTTTGATGCTCCTTTATTCACCTGAGATAATAAATCTGTTCTTCCAATTATTTCGTTAATTGATTTAAATCCAAGTGAAGCAAGTATCTCTCTTACTTCCATTGCAACAAACTTAAATAAATTTACAACTTTTTCAGGTGTCCCAGTAAATTTCTCTCTTAAAGTAGGGTCTTGGCTGCAAACTCCTACAGGACAAGTGTTTGAATGACATTGTCTTACCATTATACATCCCATAGCAACTAAAGAAGAAGTTCCCATGCCGTATTCTTCTGCTCCCATCATAGCAGCAATGACAACATCTCTTCCCGTTTTCAAGCCTCCATCTGTTCTGAGTGTCACATTATGTCTTAGATTATTTAAAGTAAGAACTTGATTAGCTTCTGTAAGCCCCATTTCCCAAGGTATCCCCGCATATTTAATACTAGTTTGAGGGCTAGCTCCAGTCCCTCCAGAGTGACCAGATATTAAAATAATGTCAGCTTTTGCTTTTGCTACTCCAGCTGCGATAGTTCCAATTCCAGTAGAAGCAACAAGCTTAACTCCAACTCTGGCTTTTGGATTGATCTGTTTTAAGTCATAAATTAATTGTGCTAAATCTTCGATTGAGTAAATATCGTGATGTGGTGGAGGAGATATTAAAGTTACTCCTGGTGTAGAGTGTCTTAATCTAGCTATTTCCTCTGTAACCTTAAAACCAGGAAGCTGTCCACCTTCGCCTGGTTTTGCTCCTTGAGCGATTTTAATTTCTATTTCGTTAGCATTATTTAAATAGTCAACGGTAACACCAAATCTTGCAGATGCAATCTGTTTTACTCTTGAATTAGCACTGTCACCATTAGCAAGAACTTTGAATCTTTTGGCATCTTCACCTCCCTCTCCGCTGCATGAAGCGCCTTTAATCCTATTCATACCTGTGGCTAGAGTTTCATGTGCCTCGGCCGATAAAGCTCCATGAGACATACTTCCACTTCCAAATCTTTTTAAAATATTTTCAATTGGTTCTACTTCATCGATGTCTATTGTTGAATTTTTTTTTTTAAATTCTAATAAATCCCTGATATTAATTGGTGGTAAATTGTGTATTCCATCAGAGTATTTTTTATATTGTTCATATGAACCATTTCCAACAGAGCTTTGTAAAAGATGTATTAATTTACCCTGATATTGGTGGTCTTCTCCGCTTTTTCTATACCTATAAAGACCTCCAATAGGTAAAGTAAATACGTTTTTGGCATTGAACTTTTCATGCAACTCTTTAATCTTTTTTTCAATTCCTATTACGCCTATTCCAGAAATTCTTGAAGACATCCCTGGAAAATAATCAGAAACAATAGCTCTACTCAAGCCTACTGCCTCAAAATTGCATCCTCCCCTGTAAGAACTAATCACTGAAATACCCATCTTTGACATTATCTTTAATAATCCAGCATCAATTGATTTTTTAAACTTTAGTACACAGCTTTCAAAATCAGATTTTCCAAACAGTTTTTTTTCAAATCTTTGATAGATACTATCAATAGCCAAATAAGGATTCACAGTAGTTGCACCTACTCCAATTAGTACTGCAAATGAATGAGTGTCTAAAGCATCAGAGCATTCTACATTTAATGAGCAATAACCTCTTAAGCCGTGTTTAACTAGATGAGAGTGAACTGCTCCAACTGTTAAAATGCTTGGTATACTTGCATTTTGATCAGTAATATTTTTATCTGATAAAACTATACAAGTGCTTCCTTGTCTAACTGATGTTTCTGCCTCTTCTCTTATCTTCTCTATTCGCTCTTTAAGTGATGAAGAAATATTAAACGTACAATCAATTGTTTTAGTTTTTTTTGAAAAAAATTTTTTGAATTTTTTAAATTGTGAATTAGTGAGTATTGGACTATCTAAAACATAAATGTTTTCTTCTGTTAAATTGTCAAAATCCAAAATATTTCCAAGATTTCCAAATCTTGTTTTTAAACTCATAACTTTATTCTCTCGTAAAGAGTCAATCGGTGGATTTGTAACTTGGCTGAAATTCTGTCTAAAATAATGTGAAACCGGTCTGAAGTGGCTTGATAAAACTGCAACAGGGGTATCGTCACCCATGGAGCCAGAAGCCTCTTTACCCTCTTCAGCCATAGGGTGAAGAATGAGCTCCAGATCCTCAACACTCAATCCAGATAAATATTGTCTCTTTCTTAATTCCTCTTTAATAAAATTTGGTTTTTCACTCTCGTAAGAAATTTTTTTCTCGAGATCAATGATTTGCTTACTATATTTTTTGTAATCTTTCGCTAAAAAATCTTTGATTTCTTTATCTTTAAATAATTTTCCTTTTTTTAAATCAATAGCTATGATCTGACCTGGCCCAAGTTTACCCTTTTCGATTATATTTTCTTCTGGAATTTTGATCATGCCACTTTCAGAACCTGCAAAAAATAAATTATCCGAAGTAATAGTATATCTTAAAGGTCTTAAGCCATTTCTGTCAGAAGAGGCTAAAACCCATTTAGCGTCTGTTGCGCAGATAGCTGCAGGTCCATCCCATGGTTCTATTGTGCTATTCAAAAAATTAAATAAGTCCTGATGATTTTTTGGAACTGTTTTGCTTCTTTTCGACCAAGCATCAGGTATCATCATGAGTTTGATCAGTGGAGCAAGTTTACCTGAGTGAACTAATAATTCAAATACATTATCAAGCGCACCTGAATCTGATGTGCTTCTAATTACTGGTTTCAAATCTTTTACGTTTTTAAATAATGAACTTGACATGTCTTGTTCATGAATTTTCATCCAGTTAATATTTCCTTTTAAAGTGTTAATCTCTCCATTATGAGCAAGAGTTCTAAAAGGTTGAGCTAAATCCCAGCTAGGAAAAGTATTCGTTGAGTATCTCTGATGAAAAACAGCAAATCTTGAAGTTAGCCTTCTATCATTTAAATCGGGATAAAATTCAGAAAGCATTTCTGCTAAAAACATTCCCTTATAAACAATCGATCGAGAACTAAATGAGCAAATATAAAAATCCTTAAGTTGGCTATTTCTAGCAATTTTTTCTATTTTTTTTCGTGTCTCAAAAAGATCTCTTTCAAGATCATTTGTTGCTAGGTTCTCATTTTTTTTAAACATTACTTGAGCTATTTCAGGCCTACTTTGATCTGCAGTCTTACCAAGAACGCTTGGGTTAATTGGAACCTGTCTCCAGCCGTAAATGTAATAATTTGCGTCAAGCAAAGCTGACTCAATTATTTCTCTGCATTTTTCTTGCTCTGAATAATCTGTTCGTGGCAAGAAAACCATACCAACGCAAATTCTTTTCTCATCATCAGGGGAATGACCAGTTGCTAAAATTTTTTCTTTAAAAAACTCTGGAGCAATTTCAATTTGTATGCCTGCGCCATCACCAGATTTTCCATCTGCATCCACAGCACCTCTGTGCCAAATTGCCTTTAATGCCTCAATTCCGTACTCAACAACTTTTCTTGACTTTTTTCCATCAGTTGTAGCAATTAAACCAACTCCGCATGCATCATGCTCCATATCAGATTTGTAATTAAAAGTTTTTTCTAAAAGAATTTTATTTTTTTTGTAATTTTTCATTTTAAGCTGCTTCTACAGATTTTTTCTTATCTACTTTTGACTGTAAATATTTTTCAATTTGTACTGCTGCGTCTCTTCCATCTCTAATTGCCCAAACTACGAGTGATGCTCCTCTGACAATGTCTCCAGCTGCAAATACTCCGTCCAAATTTGTTTGCATTGTCTTAATGTCAATTTTAATTGTCCCCCATTGAGATATCCCTAATTCTTTTGCGTCAAATAGTTTTGGAAGATCTTCCGGGTCAAATCCTAATGATTTTATTACAAGATCAGCTTTAATTTTATAGTCTGATCCTACCTCTATTTCTGGACGCCTTCTTCCTGAAGAGTCAGGGTCACCTAATTTCATTTTGTTAACCTCGACAGCTTCAACTTTCGTACTACCAACAAAACTTTTTGGACTCGTAAGCCAAACAAAGTCAACGCCTTCTTCTATTGCATTTCCAACCTCTCTAGCTGAGCCTGGCATATTTTCTCTATCTCTTCTATATAAACACTTTACTGATTTAGCTTTTTGTCTTACCGATGTCCTTACACAGTCCATTGCGGTATCACCGCCGCCTATTACTACGACATCTTTTCCTTCTGCGTTTAAGGTTCCGTTATCAAATAATTCTACTTTATCTCCAAGTCCTTTTCTATTGGAGGCCGTTAAAAATTCCATAGCAGGAAAAATATTTTTTAGGTTTTGCCCTGGAATGTTTATCTCTCTAGGTTTATACACACCTGTTGAAATTAAAATTGCATCATGTTTGTCTTTTAATTCGTATAGAGTTTTATCTTTTCCTACCTCGAAGTTTTGAATGAATTTTATTCCGCTTTCCCTTAAAAGTTTTGTTCTTCTTTCAACTACAAATTTTTCTAATTTAAAATTTGGTATTCCATATATTAATAGTCCTCCAGGCCTATCATACCGGTCATAAATTGTGACTTGATAACCTGATTTTCTTAATTCTTCTGCACATGCCATACCAGCGGGACCTGCACCGATAATACCTACTGATTGTTTCAATTCTCTTTTAACTTTAAACGGTTTAACCCATCCCTTTTCCCAGGCTGTGTCAGTGATATATTTTTCTATAGACCCTATGGTAACTGTTCCGTGACCAGACTGTTCTATTACACAGTTTCCTTCACAAAGTCTGTCTTGAGGGCAAATTCGACCACAGACTTCGGGCATATTGTTGGTGCTTTGAGATATTTCATAAGCTTCTTTTAACCTTCCTTCTGCAGTAAGTTTCAACCAGTCAGGAATATTATTACTTAATGGGCAATGAATTTGGCAAAAAGGTACTCCGCATTGAGAACATCTGCTAGATTGCTCTTTGGCTTTGTCAGTAATAAATTCGTTGTAAATTTCGTTGAAGTCATCTTTTCTTTTTGATGTACTTCTTTTAACAGGTGTTTCCTGTTTTAAATCTACGAACTGTAACATTTTTTTTTTCATGGGCAGACAAAATAGTAAAATCTTCCAATAATTAATACTAATAAAAGGTCAATGGCAATTACCTAAATTTGTAAAACACCTTATTTTTATTGTTATTTTTTGCATAGCTGTTATGCATTTAGAAATGTCATTAAAAAAACATGCTTAGATTTTAATTATTTTGAATGATTGAAGTATTGATTCTTTCTCTAATACAAGGTGTTACAGAATTTTTACCCATCAGTTCATCTTCTCATTTAATTCTATTTTCTAAATTAACAAATTTTCAAAATCAAAGTCTATCTTTAGACGTAAGCTTGCATATCGGTTCATTTTTAGCAGTCATAACTTTTTTTTACAAAGATCTAATAAAATTTATAAAAAACAAAGATCTTTTTATAAAAATTCTTATCTCCTCGTTACCAGTAATGATATTAGGGTTTTTTATGGTTAAAATTGATTTAATAAGTGAGTTAAGAAATATTAAAGTTATAGGGTGGATGACTTTATTATTTGGAATACTTCTTTACTTAAGTGATAAATTTAATATGAATAAAAATATCGAAAGCAATTTCACATACAAGTCAGCTTTAATGATAGGATTTTTTCAAATGATTTCGCTCGTTCCAGGTGTTAGTAGATCCGGCATAACTATTACCGCAGCTAGATTATTAAAATTTAACAGATATGACGCAGCAAGAATTTCTTTTTTGCTATCGATACCGACTCTAGCAGTAGTTTCTATTTTTGGAATTAAAAATATTGTATCTGCTGAAAATATGAATATTTCATTTTTAAATCTGTTTTCAATACTATTATCTTTTGTATTTTCTTTAATAACTATTAAATATTTTTTACAGTATATCAAAAGTTTTAGTTTAGATATATTTGTAATTTATAGGGTGATATTAGGAATTGTTATTTTAGCTTTTGCTTATTTATAGGACTATTGTAAAGATAATTAAAATTACTAAAACTAAGATAAAGAATAAAACTACAGACTTTTGCAAAGATATATTTTTTAGAAAATTCATACCTAATACTTATAATTAATTTTGGAAATTTCAATTAAATAGTGGCGCGCCTGCTAGGATTTGAACCCAGAACCTCCTGGTCCGTAGCCAAGCGCTCTATCCAGTTGAGCTACAGGCGCCTACATATGAGATAGCAAATTAACGGTTGTATTTAAAGGTTAAACATCTATATAATTAAAAAAAATGAGAAATAATTCAGTGGTTGTAACGTCTGCCTCTAGAACAGCTGTAGGCTCACTAAATAAAAGTTTGAAAAATGTCCCTGGTTTTGAATTAGGTTCAGCAGTTATAAGTGAGTCAATAAAAATATCAAATTTAAAAAAGGATGAGGTAGATGAAGTAATTATGGGTCAAGTTTTAACAGGCGGAGCCGGACAAAATCCTGCGAGGCAAGCACTCATACATTCAGGTATACCAAAAGAAAAACCAGCATATATCGTCAATCAAGTTTGTGGCTCTGGAATTAGATCAGTTGCCTCTGGTTTTCAAAGTATTTTAGCTAATGACTCCAAAATCGTAATTGCAGGAGGCCAAGAAAATATGTCATTAGCTCCACATTCGATTCATTTAAGAGACGGTAAGAAGCTAGGTGACACTGAACTTATTGATACAATGATTAAGGATGGATTATGGGATGCTTTTCATGGCTACCATATGGGCATAACAGCAGAAAATGTAGCTGAAAAGTTTCAAGTGACTCGTGAAGAGCAAGATAAATTTGCGTTACAATCTCAAGAGAAAGCAATTAAAGCTATTAAAGATAACAAATTTAAAGATGAAATTATTAATTTTAAGATAAAATCCAAAAAAGCAGAGATAGATTTTGTAAAAGATGAGCATCCAAGAGAAGGTATTAATTTGGATGCTCTTAAAAGATTAAAGCCAGTTTTTAAAAAAGATGGCACTGTGACAGCAGGAAATGCCTCGGGTATTAATGATGGAGCAGCAGCTGTCACTTTAATGTCATCTTCTGAAGCAGAAAAAAGAAATTTAAAAAAATTGGTAGAAATAAAGTCTTGGGCAAGTTGTGGTGTCGACCCAGCTTTAATGGGAACAGGTCCTATTCCTTCAACAAAAAAAGCGCTTGATCTTGCTGGATGGTCAGTTAAGGACATAGACTTATTCGAAATAAATGAAGCTTTTGCTGCTCAGAGTTTAGCAGTATTAAAAACTCTCTCTATTCCTAGTGAAAAAGTAAATGTTAACGGAGGGGCAATAGCCTTGGGTCATCCTATTGGAGCTTCAGGTACAAGAATTTTAGTTACACTCATTCACGAGATGATTAAAAGAGATGC
>CESP01166782.1_pt1 | contig 10275 bp, 11 predicted proteins | sample 531211 | NCBI WGS metagenome assembly CESP01 (sample SAMEA2622074, study PRJEB7988) | marine metagenome | biome: marine biome (ENVO:00000447); feature: surface water layer (ENVO:00002042); material: "saline water (ENVO:00002010), including plankton (ENVO:xxxxxxxx)" | depth 5 m | reverse complement strand
AACTCAATCATTTGCTCACTTTCAATTAAATGTGATTGTAAATTTTCTTTTTCATAATCTCTAATTATATCATATCCGTCAATTGAAGGTTTATTACTAGATGGTTGTATTTGTGGTAATTCTATCATAATAATATTGATGTTAGATTTATTTTCAGAATTTAAGTTATTTGAAAAATCTATAATATTTTGATAATACAATCTTTTTAAAATATTATCATTTATACTTAGCATTACAGTTGGTTCAAAAATTTTACATTTTTGACATACTATCTTAGAAGACTGTCGTTCCCATTCATATTCCTTAATAGGACTAATTAATTCATCTTGATTGGAAGAATTGGCAGCTATAGAATTTCTGCTACCTCCATGGGTATAAATTACAGGGTATTTATAAGGCATATATATATATATATATTTAAAAAATTGAAAAATATTATTTTTAATTAAATTAAATTTATAAATAAAATAACTATGACAGATAGTTCTATTTTAGTCAAATTGAAACTAGAAAATGGCTTTGAATTTAAGCAAAAAAAAGATTTAAATGAAAGCATTACAAAAAACTACAAGTTAAATTATGATAAAGATACAAATAAATATTATGACTATATTTATGTTGTATTTTATCATTATTCAAAAAACTATATTTTAGATAATATATGTAATTATTTTAATGAGTCAGATAATTATTGTATATTCAAAGATATAGATAGTGCTATGAATTATATGTATTTAATTAGCGAAATTAATGACTGTATTACAAGCATGTATTTAAGAGAATTTGTTGACACTGATGTTACTAAGATTATGAAAAAACGTTATGAAATTTATAAAACTTATGACTTAAATTCAAAATATAAAAAAATGGAGTCAAAAGATATGTATAAAAGTTTTAAATCATATTTAAATGATTGTAATGACGTAATAGATATTTATGGACCGATATTTTTATGGAATTTCAGTTATGTTGTTGACTTTTATGAAAAAATCAACAACATAACTGAAATATATGAGGCCACTCTAAAGGATGAAGAACAAGATATAAAATGTAATGAGTATAAAGATGTCAAAGAAATATCTTGTAAAGGTAAGCAAAGTGGTAAAGCTAATAATAGTAAAATTAATTATATATTAAAAAATGGGTATAAAATTATAAAGCATAAGAAAAGTCATAACTGTATTACAACAAAATTAATATTTGATTATATTATAGATAAAGAAACCAATTTTATTAAGGAACTTATTGAAAGTAAGAAATATTTAAATAACCCTAAAACATTTACAGGAATCATAAAGGAAATGATCGACAATTCAAAGGAACATTGTTTTAAAACGATACATATTGAAACTTTATACGATATTATTAAAGCACATGTAAATCCAAATGAACACATCGTTACAATGTTGGTAAATTTATGTAGATATATTTTAGCTTATGACTTTATACCAATTCTAGTAAAAGATATAATTGACTATAAAATTAAATATGATTTAAAGCTGATTAGCTCATTAATTTACATACATAATAAAAATAGAAATTATAATGAAGTAATTAAAATTTATGAAAAGATTGTAGAAGATAACAATTTAAATGACGGTAAAGACTCGCATTTCTACACTATTCTTAGAAATAATTCATTGTCTATTCAAAAAGAAGAATATAATAAAATAGAGCAAATATGTAAAAGTAATACAGATAAATATAATAAATATTTTAATGAACTTTCTTTTAATTACATTTTAAGCTCATATTCTAAAACTGCTGATATTGAGAAACAATTTAAAATATTTGAAATATATATAAAAATGAGAATTAATAAAATGACTTTAAATGAAGAAAACATTATCAATTTAAAAAAAATTTTTAACAATGATATTAGATGTGAATATATAAATTTTGATACAATTATTGATGATATAATTACTTATCAAATTAATAGTCAAAAAGTAAGTGAATTACTGGCAATTCAAAGTATTATAGATTTAAAAGAATATCAAAAAAAATACATTTGCTACAATTTGAAATTATTTTTAAATAAATCTTTAATAGATTTATTTAAAGATAATGATAAGTCTTTATCTGATGAATATAGCTTACTATTTAAATTAATTACTGATAAAAGTAAATGTTTAAATCTAGAGTCAAGAAATGTTGTAAGTACTGAAAATGTATTTTAAAATAGGAATTAAGCTGTCAGAAATCATATTAAAAATAAATATAAAATTTTAGAGACTGTTGCTATAAATATTAAAAATAATTCCAAGTTAATATATAAAATTTAATCATTTTTAATTACTTGAACTTGAGTTTTTTTTTTAGAACCAATTGCATTTATATCAATAAAAGGCAATCTTTTATCATGATTTTCATCATAATAAATTTCATGAAATTTTTTAAATCTTGTACATCCAACACTTAAATCATCTATTTTTGCTGCTCTATACCAAAAAACTTTTTTCTTAATATCTGTAGTTCTTAAACGATTATTGATAACCATAACTCCATAATTGTCAGTTACTTGCAAGAAAACTTGATCAAATAAATCTCTTGTTGGGAACATACCTGCATAATGTTCATATAATTTTTTTCTATTGTTAATAAAGTCTTCTCCTAATAAAAAAATAAAATCAAAGTTAGATCTAAGTTCAGGCTGGATACCTAATGAGTATTGCATTGTTAAAATAAAGGTTAATTGATAATGTCTACCTTCATTAAATATTGACAACATACATGGATCTTTTAGCCATAAATGTTTGCTACTCATACAATCATCCATAATTAAAAATGTTCTTGGATCAACTGGTTTTTTGCCCTCATCTTTTCTATTTTTATTTTTTTCAAGTATTATCTTTTGTCTTCCTAACAATTTTGGAATTATATCTTCTTTATATTCATGATGAATATAGGATACAGGGAAAAAGTCATTATAAAATCCAGTCATTTTATCAGTTGGAGCAATAATACAACCACATGGTACATCTTTGATATAACTTAATATATCTTTTATAACCCAACTTTTACCAGAACCAGACTTAGCAATAATTGCAATTCTTGGATTTAAAAAGTCACCATTTTGATCTGTTACTAATTGCTGTAAATCAAATTTATCAAGTTGTAAAACTTCTCCTCCAAACATAACGTCTTTATATCCATTCATATGAATAAAAAATATTTTAAATTTTAAAAATTTACAAATTTAAAATTTAAAAATCTGGCACGTCAGTAAATAAATCTTGGTCAAATATTGATAATGAATTTTCAGAATTATTTGATTCTAATATTGTTGTTTTAGTGTCCTCAAAATATGTAGCCATTACCCATGTTAATGCTCCTATTATAAGAGGCACTTTTAAAGTTGTATATAATTGAGGACAGCTACATTTATCACTAATACCTATTTTTTTATTTCTAAATTTTTTATTTTCAAATTTAGTATCAAAACATAGAATAATATACGTAATTATTCCACCAACTAACCCAAATAGAATAGGATTTATTTTATATGTGTTCATATATATTAACTATATATATTTTAAAATGAATTAAAATTCGAAAAATATTTATTTTTTGATTTAATTTTATCATTTTCTGAACCTATTAAATTATTGATAGGTTCTAAATTAGAGCTTTCTGTATCTAATATATTACTAAAAACATCTTCATATTTTTCATCATTATCGTTATATGCTATGGAGCTTTCACTATCTAGATTATTTACTTCATTACTATTTAAGTTAGATGGTTTATTTATATTATCATAATCTGTAACGATACTATGACTAACGTCTTTATTTTCATCGTCATCGTATTCATCATCTTCATCATCGTTGTCATGATTTATTTGTTTAATTGACTCTTTTATATTAATATCTATATCTTCTTCCAATTTATCTTCATTAATTGAATGTTTTAAATCATCATCCTTTTTAATTTGTTTAAATGTAGGATCATCAAATGTTTCAAATGAATCTTCTAAGTCTATATTATTTAATTCACTTTTATTAATTGATTTTGTAACGTCATTAACTTTATTTGATAAAATTTCGTTATTTAAATCATTTTCATTTAAGTTACTTTGATTACTTTTATCATTAAGGTTATTTGAAATGTTATCTAAATTAATATCTTCATATGATTTATTCATCATATTATCTAAATTTTGTTTTTCATATGAATTGTTGGTAATGTTATCTAAATTTTGCTTTTCATATAAATTATTAGTAATATTATCTATATTTTGAACATTAATTTCACTATCTTCAATTTTTATTTTGGTAATTAAATTATTTTCATCTTTTAAACTTAATTCTGTAATTTTATTGTTAATACTCTCCTCAGAATTATTATTATAAATAAGATTATTTTTAATTTCAGCTAATAATTTAATTGTTTCCATATCTTCTGATACATTTTCTGTGTTACTGCATTCATCATTATTATTTTCATAACTTAATTTAGATATTTCATAATTTTTCATAAAATTACTTTCTAAATCTTTATTAACTAATTGTTTTAAATTATCAGATTCAGCGTTAGATAATGTTTTATCTATTTCTTCATGTTCTGTATTTGAATTATGACTTTTGCCAAGATATGTATTTAAAATATCTTGAACTGGCAATATTTTTCTAATTGCTTCTCTAATACTTGATTTTATTATATCATAACAATCTCTTTGATTTCTTTTTTTATCTATTGGCTTTACATCATGATAGAAAAGAAATGGAGAGTTATAAAATTGCCTTGCTGCTTCAATATAACATTTATGTATAAATTTATTCAAAGGTATATCTAAAAATTTTTTTTCAATAGACTTACTAATAGAATTTTTATTTGAATTAGATAATAAGATAATATTTGATTTAATTACAGCTTTTAGTAAATTTTCAATAAATTCACATCGACTAACAGACTTTATACGCAATGTCTCCTCTTGTATTAAATTTTCATTCCATTGAGGAATTCTTTTGATAAATTGCTGAAATGTCTTTAATAATTTATTTTCTTCTCCTTTTTTTATAATTTTTTTACATTGTGAGTATATTGAATCAAAACCCTCATAAATATGAGAAACTAATAAATTTATCAGTTGTATAGTATATTCATTTTTTGTCTCAACTAAAAAATTCATATTGTTATTATATTAATAATATGATTTTTTATATTAAAATTTTACTTAATTAATTTTGTAATAATTTATATCCAGATCCTTCATCTTTGCATGCAGGTGCATTTGTTCCTCTGTCTGTTAAGAATTGATATTGTTGGTTAGATGCACATATACATCCTGTTCCCATTTTACCTGTACATGACATGTTTGTAGGTAAGTATTTAGTGCCTAATTCACCTTCCTTAATTCTAGGATCTTTTTTCATATCAAAAGAGACAGGCCATTGTTTTCCACAGCAATCTACACTGCACATATTTTGATCTAATTTATAACATCCTTTTAAATTAGTGCCGCTACTAAAAAATGTTTCTTTCATTCTATTACATATTATATAAATTACAATTATTGCTATCAAAACATATACTAAAGTATTATCATTACTTTTCAACATTATATATATTATATATAAAAAAAAAAAACGAAATAATAAATTTTTATTCAATTGGATTAATTTTAAGATATAAATCATTAATTATCCATTTTTGATCAACTAATTCTCTAGGTTTATAAAAAATTTTCAAATTTAAATGTTTTATTTCTGAATTTATTAAATTTATAAATTTCTTGTCTTTAATTATAACATTATAAAATTTATTTAGATTAAAGTTATAAGCATATTTTTTTATAGCTTTTTTCTGTATTTTGTTAAAAAAGTTTTCTAAATATTCATATTTATCATCACTTAAATTAATTTTTTTTTTTGAATCTATACTTTTAATTATATATAAACCTTCAGGAGTTATTATCATAGAACCCTGTGTAACTCCTTCATTATAATGTTCTACAAAATGGTACAAGTCAGATACACTTGGATATTCAAATAAAATACCATCACTTATTCTAGATCCAATATCAGGAGTTGTAGGATGTGTATGAAATATATATTCATAATCAATTGCATCTGGCATATTTTCTGGTAGTAATATAGTATCGTCAATTTTATCAGAAATATTTTTCTTTGCATTAATTACTATTTTTTGTAAAGTAGACTTACCAAAATCTAAAAGGCCAGAATGTTCAGTAAATCTAAGTTCATTATTATTATCATAATATTTTTTTTCATTACTACCATCTATATATAACGATTCCATTATTCTAAATTGATTTTTTGAAATTTTTATATATCTAGATTTATGTTTTTTATATATTTTTGCTTTAATTTTATATTCCTTCATAAAATTAATTAGATAATAAATTTTATTTTTAGAATTTATGAAATTAGTGTATTTTTTACTTTATCAATTTTAATTAATTTCTTTTGAGAAATTAAATTATCGACACTGTCTTTGTCAATTAACATTTCTTTATTATATAAATGTCTTGCGGTATTTTGCCAAAATTGAATGTTATTATTTGTTATTATATCTCTAGATTCTTTATGAAACTTCAATGGTATAGGGCGGCGATTCCACCATTTATCAGAAAATTTTCCTAATAACTTATATTTATTTATCCATTCATTAAAACTACAATTTACATAATGTAATATCACTAAATCATTTTCATCAAATGTCTGTTTTATTTCATATTTATCAACTTTAAAATCATGAACACCAAAAGGATATGCATCAGATGACACCTTACATGCACCCTTACCGTTATAATATGCTTTATACAATGAACCGGCTTTTTTAGTTTTGAAATATGTATGTGTTCTAAAGCAATTATTAGAGTTACTTTCTAGTGGAGCAATTTCATAATTACTTAATTTCGCTATATTACTTAAATTACTTAAGTTAGAAAATGATTGTGAAATATCATCATATTTATTAGAATAAAGAATTTCATCAGCGTCAATATGTATAAGCCAATCTATCATATCAATTTTTGCTATTTTCAAAACATATTCTGCATTTAATATTTGTCTACTCATTACTTCGTCATCAAAACTATTCTTATGAGAATTATATTGTTTACATGTTTTTAAATTTTCCTTCCATTCATTGTCATTTAGTATTATATTTAATTTATTACCATGATGACTATATTGTAATGTATTTTCATTAGGATCATCAAAAACTACATATATTTTATAAATTCCAAATTTATAATGATAACTTAACCAATCGTTAAAATTATGTGGATTTCTTACAGTTGTAACAATCGCAATTTTTTTATCAAATTGATTATCATATGATTCAATATTATAATATTTATAAATTAATAAAACTAGCAATAGTATTAAAAACAATTTATACATTATTATATTAATAAAAATATTTTATTTATTAATATATATATGTTCTGTAAATCAAATTGTTTCATCTCAATTATATTTCTTATTTCAATGATTTATATGCAAATGAAAATGCCTTACGGTGAAAAGCAAAAATATTTTAATTTATTAAATGATAAACAAAAAGAAAAATATATATCCATAAAAAATTTTAGATTAAAATTATATTTTAAAGGTTATTTTATTGGACTAATTTTAGCATTAATTTTTATATCTTTTAATATCTATAAAAATAACTTTAAAATAAAACCATCTTTAGTAGCATGCACTGTCACTGCTATAATGTTTTTATTTCAATACTTTTATTATATTATTTCTCCTAAACCTGACTATATGATTTTACATCTAAAAACAAAAGATCAAAAGGAGGCATGGCTTAAAATTTATAGAGCTATGCAATTAAATTACCATTTAGGGTTTGTTATTGGTATTTTTGCTGTAACAATCTTTTCTTTATCTTTCAGAAAATATTAACCATCCCATGGTGAATGTCCCCATGTATCACCTGTCTCAAGAGAATCTTGACTTACAAAATTAGAATCTTTATTAAATTCCTTATTATCTGTAAAACTTCTTATCCATGGTGATGAATTATTAAACAATTTATAATAAATATCCATTAATGGTACAGGATTATCCTGTTCTTCTTTAAAACTTCTCGGTATAAATTTATATTCTGTTACTTTTTGAACTTCGTTATTTGCAGAATAATAACCTGCTACAGTCATTAATGAACTAGCAAATATAAATAGAACTAATAAAAATTTTAAATTAATCATATATATTATAAATATATTTTTTATTTTTTATTAGATTCCTCTTTCAACATTTCAATATATTTCTTTCTTGCTTCCTCTAATTCACTATTTACATTATTAAGTTCACTGTCTATAGAATCTAAATTAATTTCATCATCTTCTTCATCATCTATTATTTCATTTAAAAAATTAAATTTATTTGACTCATCATTTAGATTGTTAACACTTTCATTAATTATATCATTATTTTTATTATATGATTTAACTTTCTCCTCATTTTCTTCATGAGCCTTCATTAATTTATTTAAGTCCTCATTAGCATATTCATTACTCTCTACCGATGGAGAATGTGACCATTCTAGCCAATGACCTATATTACCTACATATGTGTCATGATGATTTTCCAATTCATAAAACTTTTTACATTTTGCAATTGCATCATTTTCATTTCCAAAAACTTGTCTAATTTTAAAACCTCTAATTCCATAACTATGTAAATCATTATTTTCTAATTGTTCTGGCATTAAATATGAAATGCAACAAAATTTTTGGCTATTAATTTCAGGATCTTCCTCCAAATATTTTATTTCCTTATATTTACCTTTATCTAATTTACTTACATCTTCTACATGCAAATTATTTTCTTTTACATCATCACTTTTTAAATCTGAAAATATATCATGATCTTTTTTATTTTCTTTTACTAAATCTTCCTTTCTTTTCTCATATTTCTTTATTGATTCAGCTCTTTCATTCAAATATAATTCCATTAATTTATTTAGCAAATCATTTAAATCTCTATCATCATTTTTTTTATCTGACCATGCTATCCATTTTCCTACTTCTACTGTATATACACCGTATGTACTATCTATTTGAGACAATTGCTTACATCTATCAATAGCTCTTTCCTTACTTCCATATACTCCCCTCACCTTTATAAAACGTTTTGTACAACCTTTTACTAGCTCAGGTGTTAAAAAAGAAACACATGCGTATTCTTGATTGTTAATAGGTGGATCGTCAGTTAAATAGTCTTTTTCTGGCATTATTTTAAATAATAATAATTAATCTTTATATATTTTATTAAAATTGAAATTTAAAGATTTAATTTAATTTAAAATTAAAATTAAATGTTTGGATATATTGCAAAATTCATATTAAATGATTACTTAACAAATCTAAAATCAGAAATTATTTTTAATCAAGATGATCTATTAATAGCAGGACAGCAAATTAAAGAAGAAAGGTTAACAGCATGGTATTCTGATTATGACTATTCATATGTATATGGTGGGAAAACAATGAATTCAAATAAAATGACAAAAACATTAAAAAAAATTCAATTTGCAATAGAATTAAAATATGGAATATATTTTGATTCTGTTTTAATAAATTATTACAAAGATGGAAATTCAGGTATGAGATACCATAGTGATGCCACATATAATGAATGGCATCAAGAATCAGTGGTAGTTAGTTTTGGGTCATCTCGTAAAATTATATTTAGAGAAATTAATAATTTTGATAACAAGACAAATATTATAATGAATTCAGGTGATTTATTATATATGAAAGAAGGATGTCAAGATATTTATCAACATAGAGTTACAAAAGATAAGTCAATTAGTGATGAGAGAGTCAGTTTGGTTTTTAAGAAGCATTTTAAGTAGGCTATTTATTTATATAAAATTTGGTGAAGTGTTATTAACTTAATCGTTCATCAATATATTTTTTAACGTACTTTGAAATTATCTATATTTATATCTTCATTTGAGTATATACATTTTGTATTTAAATCATTATCTCTTTCATCTTGTTTGTAGATTAGTACTTTTTTCATATTCCTATTATCATCGAGCCTGATCGTTCCTGGTACTTTTATTTTTGGGTCATATATTGGCTTACCATTCAAACTCAACCTACCTTGATCTTGTTCTACAATAAAAATAGAAGGACTCTTGCTAACTTCTAAACCACAAGTCTTATTCATTTCAGGATCGCTATCTCTCTTAAAGAAGCCTTCAAAATAAAATTTTTTTGGAGGATGTGCATTTATTAACTTTTTTATTTCAACTACACACCCGTAAGGGTCTTGACTAATAACT
>CESP01160107.1_pt1 | contig 10279 bp, 11 predicted proteins | sample 531211 | NCBI WGS metagenome assembly CESP01 (sample SAMEA2622074, study PRJEB7988) | marine metagenome | biome: marine biome (ENVO:00000447); feature: surface water layer (ENVO:00002042); material: "saline water (ENVO:00002010), including plankton (ENVO:xxxxxxxx)" | depth 5 m | reverse complement strand
ATTTCTAATGGTAGTTTTTTTTCTCCTAAAAATAATCCGATCATTTATCATTTTCTGGAAGAGATATTGGTCGTTTTTTGTCAGAACTTATAAAATCAATTATAATTTTAACATATTTGTTATGCTTCATGTCTACATTCAAATTGTCTATATTTGATCTTAAATTCTGATTACAAAAAATTATATCATAAAATTTTTGTAATATTTTAATATCTTCGTTAGAAATTTTTGCTCTTCTTAATCCAATAAGATTAAGTCCGACCAAATTATTTCTATTTCCCAATGAAAGGCCAAAAGGAATAACATCACTTAAAACACCAGTCATTCCTCCTACCATTGACAAATACCCTATTCTAGAAAATTGATGGATAGCGCAACTACCACCAACTATAGCTTTATCCTCAATAGTAACATGGCCACCAACTTGAACATTATTTGCCAAAACTATGTTATTCCCAAGATTGCAATCATGTGCGACGTGACAGTAAACCATCAATAAATTATTGTCCCCTAGTTTAGTGATTGTTCCTCCTTGAGAAGTGCCTGGATTAATATTTACATACTCTCTAAGTTTATTATTATTTCCAATTTGTATCGAATTTCTCTCACCTTTATACTTTAGATCTTGCGGATCTGTCCCTATAGACACAAAAGGAAATATCTCATTATTTTTTCCAATTTTAGTGTTACCTGTTATATTTACATGAGAATGTAATTTAGTGTTAGTATCTATTTCAACCTCTGGCCCTATAATACAATAAGGACCAACTTCTACATTATTTGAAATTTTTGATTTTGAGTCCACTATTGCTGTTTGATGTATCACAAGGAATAAATAACAAATATACAACTAAAAGCTTATCAAGAATTGCTACTAATTATTTCTTTCTATCCACTATTGTTGCGGCCCATTGAGCGTCTGCCATTTTTATTCCATCAATTACTGCTTCGCCTTTATATTTCCAAACTCTACCATGCGATCTAATTGCTTCTATATTCAATTCTAATTTACAATCAGGTATAACAGGTTTCCTAAATCTAGCTTTTTCAATAGTCATTAAGAAAACTAATTTGTCTTCATATGTTTTTCTATCTATACCTGCAGCTGTCAAGGCAGCAGCAGCTTGACCAAAAGCCTCAACTATTAACACTCCAGGCATAATAGGTTCACCTGGAAAATGGCCTTGAACAAAAAAACTATCTTTCCTCACATATACAACAGCAGTTGCAGATTTTAATTTTTTTATTTTTATTAATTCATCTACTAATAACATTGGTTCTCTATGAGGCAATAAATCTTTAATCTGTTCTTTATTTAATTTATCAGTCATACTTACTTATTTTCTTTTAAAAATGATTTGACATCTTTTGCAGGATAACCCATCACTCTTGTATTGTCTGGTATATTTTTTACTACGCCACTTCCACCGCCGATTTGAACATTGTTACCAATTTTAATATGTCCTGATATACCACTTTGTCCTCCAATCATTACATTGTCACCTATAAACGAACTTCCAGCAATTCCAACTTGACCAGTAATTATACAGTTTTTACCAATATTTACATTATGAGCAATATGCACTTGGTTATCAAGAAAAGTGTTAGTTCCTATAATTGTGTTTGATATTGAACCTCTATCAATAGTATTATTGCAACCTATTTCAACGTTATCATGGATGATTACCATACCAATATGAGGGTATCTTAAATTACCTTTTTTATTTGGAAAAAAACCAAATCCTTTTTTTCCAATAACAGAACCGTCTAAAACTCTAACATTTTTTCCAATTAATGAATTTTTTATAATAACATTATTACCTATTAGACAATTTTTGCCAATATTTACATTGGACTCTATTATTGAATTGTGTCCTATAATAGAATTTTGACCTATTTTAACATTTTCACCAATTAAAATATTTTTACCTAATTTTATATTTTTAAACTTTTTTTTTTCAGGTTTTTTTAATGCAAAGTCAACTGAGTCAAATAAAGCAGTGGGGTAAAAGAGATCCACTACTAATGATACAGAATTTAAAACATTATCAACAATTATTGGGATGGAAAAAGAATTAACATAATTTAAGTGTTTTTTATGAATAATTATGTATTTAGTTTTTGTATTTTTAAGGTCATCAAGATATTTTAAACTATTAAAAAAAGATATATCTTTCAAGGTAGCATTTTTTAAATCTTTTATGTCATTAATTTTTAATTTTGAAATTTTTTTTATATTTAAAATCTTATAAATATTAGATAAGGAAATATTGCTTTTTTTTTTAAAAAAAAGATTTTTAATTTTCACTTAACAAATCCTTATCTATAGTAAATTTATTCAACTCATTTAAAATATTTTCTGTAATATCTAAAGTTTTAGATCCAACTAAAATATTTTTTTTGTCTAAAACTATTAATATATTATTATCTTTAACATATTTAGTAACTATGGGATTAAGGTTTTTTAAAATTATTTTTGTGTACTTTTTTTGTTCACCAGATAAATTTTGATTATTTTCTTTTAAGTCTTTTTGATATTTATTTAAAAGTAGATTTAATTTTTTAATTTTATTATCTATCTCTTCTTTTTTAAGAATATTTTTTTGCTTATTTATTTCATTTTCTTCATTTTTAATTTTTTTTCGTTGTTTAATTAATTTTGATTTATTTTCATTTTTGAACTTTAACAATTTATCCTTATAAAAGACTCCTAATTTTGAATTATCAATAATAAATTGGACGTCTAAATAAACAACCTTTTCAGTTGAAAAAGCATAAGTTGATTTTAATAAAAAAAATAAGATAATTAATAATCTCATTAAAAAGATGTACCTATTTGAAATCTAAATTTTTCTGTAATGTCTGTTTCAGATTCAGAAATAGGTATAGCATAAGAAAATGTCATTGGGCCAACAGGACTAAACCAATTTAGCGCTATACCTGTAGAAGATCTTATTTTGTTTGAATCCAAGCTATCGTTATAGTCAACTTCCCAAACATTTGCCATATCTAAAAATAAATTAAAATCTAAATTTTCATTTTCATAAAATATATTTGGTAAAGTTGAGCTTAGATTTAAAGCAGCTGCATAATTGCCACCAATGTACTGCGAACCTTCCTTGGGACCTATTTTTCCAGATTCAAATCCCCTTAACAATCTACCTGGTATGTATACCCTTTTTGAGACTCTAACATTATCCTCTAGTGAATTTATTGATTTTAACAAAAATTTAGCCGATAATATTAAGTTATCATTTACAGAATGATAACCTGCTGTACTAAAGGAATTTTCAATTGATAAATCATCAGAATATATGGGAAGTATTTGACTAAATTTATTTATAAAACCATCTGATGGCTGAAAATTTTGATCTAATTTATTGTAAGAAATCGTATAAGATAATAAATTTTCAAAGTAATTACCTTCTTGTTTTTTAACAATATCACTTGCTGTTGATGAAGTTTCAAGATCTTCATAGAAGTTAGATAAATCCAAATTTATAAATAAATCATCCATCTGTTCAAAACCTGTGCCTAAAATAAAACCTGTTCTACTGGTTTTATAACCACTAGCGCTCATAAAATCGTTTGATGAACTTTCTATTACAGTTTTTATTGATTTATCTGAATTTTTAAAATTAGGGTTTAATACTGAGAACTTACCTTTAATTGAATCTTCCGTTATTTGTAAGTTTGTGTCTAGTTTTATGCCAAGGCCTAGATAATTATTCTCTTTAATACCTCCAGAAACTGTCGTTCCAACTGTACCAGCTCCAGCACCTGCAAATATTTCACCTGTTGGTTTTTCTTCAACAATAATATTAACAATTTTATTTGAGTTATCAATTGAAGAAATCTCGTAATTGACTGATTTAAAAATATTTTTTGCTTTTACATTTTGTAAAGATCTTTCAAATAATAATTTATTAAAAGCATCACCTTCATCTACAATAAGCGTATTTCTAATAACTTTTTCATCAGTAATAAAATTACCTAAAATATTTATTCTTTCAACAAATTGTTTTTCTATATCTTTAAATTTTATAATTATATCTATTGTGTTGTCTTGTTTTAATATCTCATCATATGTTGCATTAACAAATACAAAGTCATTTCTCAAAGTATAGATATTCAAATCATCTACAATTTTATTTACAATTTTTTTGGAATATTTTTTTCCCTTTATTTTTTTATATCTTTTTTCAAATTCACTGAGTCTATCAGCATCAAAATTTAAACTTTCACTTATTGAAATATTATTAAAGTAATATTTATTACCTGCATCAATATTAAAAATTATTTCAAATTGGTTTTGTTCATTTATAATTGCCGAGGAAGACTTTATTCTTACATTGTAATAACCCTGGTTCTGATAGTATTTTTTTAATCTTATAATATCAGCATCTATTCTATTGGGATCTAAAAATTTATTTCTAGTTATAAATTTCCAAAATTTTGCTTCTTCAGAAATAATAATATTTCTCAAAGTACTATCTCTGAAAACTTTATTCCCAATAAAATTTATTTTTTTAATTTTTGCAATTTCACCCAAATCAAAATCATATATTAAGTCTATTGTGTTATTATTATTTGTAATAATAGTACTTTTTAAAGTGACATAATAAAAACCGTATGATTTTAAAATATTTTTTAATAATATTGTTTGTTCTTTAATTTTATTTTCGACAAAAGGATACTTCTCAATTTTTGAAGTAACCTTCTTTAAACTATCTGTAATATAATTTTTGTCTATCCCATTAATTAAGATCGATTGTATTATAGGATTTTCCTCAACTTTTATTTCTACAATTCCATTTTTATTCGATGCTGAAACACTTTTAAAATAATTTGTAAGATAAATATTTTTTAAAGAATTATTTAAAATATCATTATTTATCTCGTCTCCTACTTCTAAATTGGAAAACATTATTATTGTTTCGTCTGTAACTCTATCATTTCCAATAATATTAAATTGTTTAATAATCTCTGAATGTGAATAATTCATAAGTACAATTTGCAAAGTAAAAATATATATTAATTTTTTTAGAAATAATTTATTAATCATAAAACTTAATATTACCTTCTAAATATTTATTTGTAATGGCGATCATTTTTTTTATATCATAAATATTTTTAGGTTTTAATTTATAATATTTGCTTAAAAAAGGCTTATTAATCAATCTTAAAATATTCATTTGGATAGATTTATAATTAATTCGACCATTTAAATATTTATGAACAAGATTATCATTAATTGTGATTAATATAGTTTCAAAATATGATGATTCATCTGGAATTAAATCAATTATAGATAGCAATGGGAATATTTTTTTTTTAGGTACTAAAAATTTAATTTCATTAAATTTTTTTAATAAATTTTTATTTATATTTTGCCTATCAATCTTGTTAATTTGTAAAGCATTTGTAATAGGAATTGTCATGTTAGTTTCATGAGCTAAAAACTTTATTATATCGTGTTTAAAAAAAACTATTGCATGAATAAATGATGATGGATGTATCAAAATACTAATTTCTTTTTTTTTTAAATCAAAAATTTTTAATGCCTCAATATATTCAAAAATTTTATTCATCATTGTTGAAGAATCTATAGAAATTTTTTTTCCCATCTTCCAATTTGGATGTTTCAAAGCGTCTTTTGGATCAATATTTGATAGATTTCTTTTTGATTTGGTTAAGAATGGTCCACCTGAGGCTGTCAATATTACTCTATCTATAGATGATTTTGGTTCATTTTTTATTAGTTTCCATATCGAAAAATGTTCAGAGTCAATTGGAACAAAATTAGTTTTATATTTTGTTAATTTTTTTTTAATAATATCCCATCCACAGATTATGGTTTCTTTATTAGCAATTAGAATATTTTTAGAGTTCGGAATTATATTTAATGTCGGCTCAAGTCCATTAATGCCAGAAATCGAATTAATGACATAGTCTATTTTTTTTGATTTTAAAATCTTTTGTATATTTTTAATACCTAAAAATAAATTGATATTTTTTAATTTGAATTTTTCTTTAAAATTAAAATACTCTTTTTTGTCCTCTATGATAACATTTTTTACTTTGAATTTAATAGCTTGGTTAAATATTTTTTGGACATTACTTTTAGTTGTTAACAAATGTATTTTATAATTTTTATTTTTTTTTAATACAGTTAATGACGAAGTTCCAATAGAACCGGTTGATCCCATGATTACAACATTTTTAATCATAGTAAAATTTTTAGAACCAATCCTAGTGGAATTGCAAAAATTAAGCCATCTAATCTATCTAGGGCTCCACCATGACCAGGTAGCATAATTCCAGTATCTTTAATTTGTGCCTTCCTCTTTAGATAAGATATTATTAAATCGCCAATTTGTGAAATAAATGAAATTAAAATAGAAAATATAATTATATTAGTAAGTTCAAAATATTTTTGAGAATAAATCACAACTACCGTTATGGATAAAATAAATGACCCTATCATACCTGAAATGGTTTTTTTTGGACTTATTTTTGTAAGTTTTTTACCTTTTAAAGTTTTGCCGAATATGAAGCCGCCTATGTCAGAAAATATGCATATTAAAAAAATTATATATATATATAATTTTTCTATTTCATTATTTCCTGTAAATATAGTCCATAATTTTAATACTATAAAAGTTAGGTAAACTATTGACAATAATTGAAATATTAAATGATATATTTTTTTTTTTTTAAATATCTTTCCAAATATAAAATTAAATTCAAATATAAGTTGATATAGAAAAAAAACCAATAAAATAAATAAAACTAAACTATTTATTATAGATAAGGCAACAAATGCCAAAAGAATGAATGAAGTAATTATACGCTTACTTAATTCTGTCATCTATGCCTCCAAAATTTCTTCTAACAAGTTTAAATTTTTTTAAAATTCGGAAAAAATCTTTTTCATTAAAATCTGGCCACATTTTTTTTTCAAAAAAAATTTCTGTATATATGATTTGCCAAATTAAAAAATTACTAATTCTTTTTGTATTCCCTGTTCTAATCAATATATCAGGATCTGGGATATTATATGTGTACAAATTTTTTTCAAAGTTTTTTAAATTTATGGATAAAGATTTTTTTTTCATTATCTTAAATGATCTAACAATTTCTTGTCTAGAGCCATAATTAAGTGCCATATTAATCTGAATTTTATCGTTATTTTTAGTTAATTTTTCAACTTTAAAGATTTTATTCTTTAATTTTTTAGGAAATGGTGAGGTGTCACCTATAACTTTAATTTTAATTCTTTTTTTTTTTAAATTCTCTAGTTCTGTATCAATATATTTTTCAAGTAATGTAAGTAAATATTTGATTTCATTCAAAGGTCTTTTCCAATTTTCTGTTGAAAAAACGTATAATGTTAAAAATTTTATATTTTTTTTTTGTGCTGCAGAAATAATTTTTTCAACAACTTCTAAACCTTTTTTGTGACCAAAGTTTCGTGAATTTTTTTTTTTAATACCCCATCTTCCATTACCATCCATAATGATGGCGACATGATTTGGAGATTTCATATTGTCATTATTTCTTTTTCTTTTGATGAAACTTTCTCATCTATTAAATTTATATTTTTATCTGTAAGATCTTGAGTAATTTTTTCGTATTTTTTTTCATCATCTTCTGATATCTCTTTAAACTTAAGCATTTTTTTTAAATCATCATTAGCCTCTCTCCTAATATTTCTGATTGATACTTTGCATTTTTCACCCATTGATTTTACCATTTTTTTCATTTCTACTCTTCTTTCTTCGCTTAAATCGGGAATTGGTAATCTAATTAATTGTCCATCGATTTGAGGGTTTAAACCAAGCTCTGATTTTTTAATTGCAGAGTCTATAAATGATACATTATTTACATCCCATACCTGAATATTGATTGTTCTTGGTTCGGGTGTTGTAATTGTTCCTAATTGGTTGATAGGCATTAATTGGCTATAGACTTCAACTTTGACAAAATCTAACATACTGGCATTTGCTCTACCAGTTCTCAGAGTGTTTAGTTCTTTTGAAAAAACTTCAATAGTCTTTGACATTTTTGATCTATATGAGTTATCATCAAACATCATTCACCGATTTTTATTCTAAAAAATTCTTTAACCTTTAAATTAGGAGCATTAATTTCATTCAAAATATCTCTAACTTTTTTTTTTGGCTCCATTACCCAATCCTGGGACATTAAACTATTTTCTTCTTTAAATTTATTTAATTTACCAAGACTAATTTTTTTAGCAATTTCGTCAGTTTTTCCAGAATTTTTTAACTCTTCAGCAATTAGTATTTGCTCTTTTTTGATAATATCTTCACTTATTTCATCAGAACTTAAAGCTATTGGATTTGAAGCGGCAATATGCATTGATAACTGTTTACCGAAAATTTTTACGTCTTCATTATTCTGAGGTGTTTCAATAGAAACAATTACACCAAGTTTAGAAACATTTTCTGTAATTACAGAGTGTTGATAGATAAAATTTTTAGTATTAAAATTTTCAATAGTTTTGGTTTTTCCTATAGTTATTTTCTCTCCAATTCTAGCTATAATTGCTATAAGATTATCCTTAACATCTTTACCATTTGACATTTTGGTATTATTTAATTTAATGATGTCAGACGAGCAAGAATTATTTAATTCACTTAATTCTTTAACAAAAAATATAAAATCTTTATTTTTAGCAACAAAGTCCGTTTCGCAATTTACTTCAATCAAAGACGTTTTGTTTTCATCACCACTAATTACAATAACTCCTTCTTTTGCGTCTCTATCCATTTTTTTTGAAGCTTTTGTAATTCCTTTTACTCTTAAAATCTCAACTGCTTTATCTAGATTTCCATTTGCTTCTTTCAATGCTGAATTACAATCTTTAAAACCTGCACCTGTAGATTGTCTTAGTTTTTTAATTTGCTCTATATCACTCATTCGATTTAAATTAGGCTTTAGTTAATTTAATTTTTTGTCTGAGGGTTTCCCTTTTGTGTCATTTTTTTCTGTTAGAATATTGTCAGGAATTTTCGGATCATTATTTTGTTGAGTAATATTTTTCTTTGCATCATTGATTGTATCTTTCATAATGTTACAATATAAATCGATTGATCTTCTAGCATCATCATTTCCTGGAATAGGATAATCTATACCTTCAGGATTTGAGTTTGTATCTAAAATTGCAATAATTGGTATTCCAAGTTTAATGGACTCTTTTATTGCTAATGACTCGTAGTTGGTGTCAATTATAAACACAAGATCTGGAACTTTTTTCATGTTCATAATTCCACCCAATGATCTTTGTAATTTATCTCTCAGGCCACTCATTTTAAGTAATTCTTTTTTTGTAAAACCTCTGTTTTCAGAAGATAAATCTGAATTTATCTTATTTAATTTTTTTATTGAATTTGAAATTGTTCCCCAATTAGTCAACATTCCTCCTAACCAACGATAATTTACAAAATATTGGTTAGTGTCTTTAGCTAATTGTGCAACTGCTTCAGAAGCTTGTTTTTTTGTTGAAATAAATAAGATATTTCCTCCTGCTGAAATAGTATTATGAACTTTTTCAAGCGCTACATTTGTTAGTTCAAGAGTTTGAGTTAAGTCTATTATATGGATGGCATCTCTTTTTCCAAAAATATATTTTTTCATTTTTGGATTCCATCGTAATGTTTTATGTCCAAGATGGACACCAGCTTCAAGTAATTGTTCTATTGTTATTTTTGGTATCTTCATAATTTTCCCGGTTATGCCACCACAATTATTGCCCTAAAGGGACCGGAGGTATAAAACCACTAATCGTGTGCGTATTATTTTTTGTGATAAATACAAAAAAATAAATAAAAAACAACCTTTATTTTTACTTAATTTCAACATTTTCAAGCAAATTTAATGAGTTTAATAGCTGATTGTTAATTTTTCTTTTATCTTTAAGATGAAATTTGTAAATTTTATTATCCTTATCAAGCAGTATATTAATTTTCGTTTTTCCATCTTTTAAACTTAGTTGTTTAATTTTTTGAAATTCTTCAATGTTGTTAAATTTAAATGTAATATTAATCATTTGGTTATTTATTAATTCATTCAATGAAACAATTTTTTTTACATTTATTCTTTTTTGTGATTTATCATTATCAATATAATTTTTTATTAAAGTAATCATTAAAGAATTACCTTCAATTAAATTATCTCTATTTGATTCAAAAATTTCTGAAAATATAAATAATTCAAATACGTTAGATAAATCTGAAAATTTTACTATTGCATA
>CESP01166847.1_pt1 | contig 10287 bp, 10 predicted proteins | sample 531211 | NCBI WGS metagenome assembly CESP01 (sample SAMEA2622074, study PRJEB7988) | marine metagenome | biome: marine biome (ENVO:00000447); feature: surface water layer (ENVO:00002042); material: "saline water (ENVO:00002010), including plankton (ENVO:xxxxxxxx)" | depth 5 m | reverse complement strand
GTATAGTTGTAATTGTTGAAGCATAAGTAGATGGACGGCCAATCCCGAGTTCTTCTAATCGCTTGACCAAACTAGCCTCACTAAATCTAGGCTTTGGCTTACTAAATCTTTCGATAGCGTTTATCTCTGCAGAAAATACGATTTCACCTTCATTTAATTTAGGTAACATTCCATCTTGTTCTTGAGAATCTATGTCTTCAGTACTTTCCATGTACAACTTGAGAAAGCCATCAAACTTTATCATTTCTCCTTTGGCAACGAAGTGATTAATAGTATTAGAAACAGTGATTTCAGCAGTGGTTCTTTCAAGTTGGGCATCTGCCATTTGGGAAGCAATAGTTCTCTTCCAAATAAGCTCATATAATCTTTGATGATTACGCTCACCATCTATCTTAGCATTAGCTAAATTTGTAGGTCTAATGGCTTCGTGAGCCTCCTGAGCACCCTTAGATTTAGTGGCAAATTTTCTGTTTTTCAAATATTCGATTCCATAATTTGACTCTATAAAACTACCCGCAGACTTAATAGCATCGTTAGATAGATTCATACTATCAGTACGCATGTAAGTAATTTTACCTGACTCGTAAAGTTTTTGAGCTACACTCATCGTTTGACCAACAGTAAAACCTAATTTTCTAGATGCTTCTTGTTGTAGGGTTGACGTAGTGAATGGAGCTGTAGGTGATTTTTTCGCTGGTTTTTTATTAAGTGAAGAAATCGTAAATGTAGAATTAGAACAAGTCTCCAAGAATAACGCCGCTTCATCTTTTGATTTAAAACGCTTAGGCAAATCTGCTTTAAAAACTTTTTGATCAGCATTTAAAAAATGGGCTGAAACCTTGTAAGTAGATTCACTTGTAAAATTATTAATTTCTTTTTCACGCTCAACAATCAATCTTACAGCAACAGACTGAACACGACCAGCAGAAAGACCATATTTGATTTTTTTCCATAAAACAGGAGATAATTCAAAACCTACCAATCGGTCAAGAACGCGCCTAGCTTGTTGAGCATTCACCAAATTAAAATCAATATCTCTCGGGTTGCTTACGGCTTTTGTTATTGCTGATTTTGTAATTTCATTAAAAACGATACGCTTGGTTTTTTCTGTTTTCAACTTTAACGCTTCTTGCAAATGCCATGCGATGGCCTCACCTTCACGATCTTCATCAGTTGCGAGCCACACAATTTCTGATTTTTTAGATAGTTTACTTAGTTCATCAACAACTTTTTTCTTGTCTGCAGATACTTCATACGTAGGCATAAATCCATTTTCTACATCAATAGCCATTCCACCTTTCTTTGGCAAATCTCTTATGTGACCTACACTTGATTTTACTAAAAAGTCTTTCCCTAAAAACCCTTCAATTGTTTTTGCTTTTGCTGGTGACTCAACAATAACTAAATTTTTTGCCATGAGAAAATAAGTTGATTTCGTTTAAAATGAGTGCAAATATAGAACACCTTTTTTAAATTTTCCAAACAACCGACGCCATCAAATTGAATTTATATTATAAATAATATAATAATTTTAAAAAAATATTTTTTTCTGTCAATTTGGCAGTTTTTATTAATTTTGCAGATATTTAGTGTAAATCATATGAAAGAAACACAAAAGGTATTAAATATTGCGAGACAAGGCGAAACATTACAACTTAATCAAACAGAAGAAGGAGCCAAAAAAATGTACATTGAGAGTTATGGCTGTCAAATGAACTTTTCTGATAGTGAAATTGTTGCTTCTATTCTTACAAATGAGGGATTTTCCACAACACCGAACCTTGAAGATGCAGATGTAGTATTTGTTAATACTTGTTCAATCAGAGAAAAAGCTGAGCAAACTGTAAGAAACAGACTAAAAGTTTACAATGCAATTAAGAAGAAACAAAATCCCAAAATGTTAGTTGGTGTTTTAGGATGTATGGCAGAGCGCCTTAAAGATAAATTTTTAGAAGAAGAAAAACTTGTGGACATTGTTGTGGGACCGGATGCTTATCGCGATTTACCTAATCTAATTGATGAAGTTAATGATGGAAGAAAAGCAGTGAATGTCATTTTATCTAAGGAGGAAACTTATGCAGAGATTAGCCCTGTTAGACTCGCTGGAAATGGTATTACTGCATTTGTATCTATTACAAGAGGATGTGATAATATGTGTTCATTCTGTGTTGTACCTTTTACTAGAGGAAGAGAAAGAAGTAGAAATCCAAAAAGTATTGTTGATGAATGTAAACAATTAGTAGTTGAAGGTTATAAAGAAGTTACCTTGCTTGGTCAAAATGTAGATTCTTATCTGTGGTTTGGAGGTGGCCCAAAGAAAAACTTTAATAAATTGAGTTGCAAAGAACAAGATAAAAGTATAAATTTTGCAGAACTTTTAGGCATGGTAGCTGAAGTAAGTCCAAGCTTAAGAGTTCGTTTTTCTACTTCACATCCTAAAGACATGCATGACGATGTACTTTATACTATTGCTAAGTATGAGAACATATGTAATTATATTCACTTACCTGTTCAATCTGGAAATAGTAGAATTCTAGAACTAATGAACAGAGGATATACAAGGGAATGGTATCTAAATAGAATTGAAGCAATAAGAAGAATTATTCCTGATTGCGGAATATCAATGGATATAATTTCAGGATTTTGTACTGAAACAGAAGAGGAACATAAAGATACATTGAGTTTGATGGAATCTGTTAAATATAATTTTGGTTATATGTTTAGCTATTCTGAAAGGCCAAATACACAAGCACAACGCAATTTAAATGATGATGTTGCTGCTGAAACAAAAAAAAGAAGATTACAAGAAATTATTGATCTTCAAATGAAACATGCTTACATCAGAAATAAAGAACAAATTGGTAAAACACATAAAGTACTCATAGAAGGAGTTTCTAAGAAGTCTAACAAAGAATTATTTGGCAGAAATTCACAAAATACCGTCATTGTATTTCCCAGAGAAAAATACAAGGCTGGTGATTATGTTCTAGTAAATGTTGAGAATTGTACATCAGCAACACTCAAAGGTAAAGTTATTAAACTATTATGATTAAGCACCAAGAAATAAAACAAAGATTTGGCATAATTGGTAATTCAAATAAATTAGACCAAGCTATAAGTACAGCCATACAAATAGCACCAACTGACATTTCAGTGTTAGTAACTGGAGAAAGTGGCGTCGGCAAGGAATCTATTCCTAAGATTATACACTTCAGTAGTAAAAGAAAACACAATAAATTTATTGCTGTCAACTGTGGTGCAATTCCTGAAGGCACCATTGATAGCGAACTTTTTGGCCACGAAAAAGGAGCTTTTACAGGAGCTAGTGACAACAGACAAGGTTATTTTGAAGTCGCAGATGGTGGCACTATATTCTTAGATGAAGTCGGCGAATTACCATTGGGTACTCAAGTCAGACTACTTAGAGTATTAGAAAATGGAGAATTTATGAAAGTTGGTTCAAGTTCGGTAAAAAAAGTAGATGTGAGAATAATTGCTGCTACCAATGTGAATATTGAAAAAGCCGTTAACAAGGGTAAATTTAGAGAAGACTTGTACTACCGATTAAATACAATAAACATAAAAATGCCTTCATTAAGAGAAAGAATTGAAGATATTCACTTATTATTTAAAAAATTCGCTTCAGACTTTGCTGATAGATATCATATACCTTCAGTTCGCTTACAAGAAGAAGCTGTTGAATTATTATATAATTACTCATGGCCAGGAAATGTAAGGCAACTTAAAAATGTGGCCGAGCAGGTATCTGCCATAGAACAAGACAGAAGTATCAGTTTTGAAAGCCTAAAAAATTATATACCAAAACAAAATACAACACCCGTTTTATTCAAAGACCATCAATCAGAAAATGACATTTCAGAAAGAGAAATACTCTATAAAGTTCTATTTGATATGAAAAACGATTTAAACGATCTAAAGAGAGTAACTAAAGAATTGATGGGTGAAAAGTATCAAGAAAATGAAAATGAAAAAGTTATCAATCATTTTATTGAAAAACCAACTATTTCGATAAAAGAAGAAGTTAAGGTTAAAGATGAAGAAACTTTTTTAACGCTTCAAGAACAAGAAAAAATACTAATAGAAAAAGCATTGAATAGACATCAAGGAAGAAGAAAAGATGCGTCTAAAGAATTAGGAATATCTGAGCGAACATTATACAGAAAAATTAAAGAATATCTATTGTGATTAGATCATCATTTATCTTTATAATTAGCATAATCTTTGCAACAAGCTCTTGTGGAATATACTCATTTAGTGGAGCGTCAATTTCCAAAGAAGTGAAAAGTGTAAGCATAAATCAATTTGAAAGTATTGCTTCTTTGGCACCTCCTGTGCTATCTATTACTCTGGCTGAAGCATTAAAAGATAAATTTTCATCAGAAACAAACCTTATACCACTAAAAAAAGATGGTGATTTGATATTTAGTGGACGAATTACAAACTACAGAATTAATCCTATTGCTATTCAAGCCAATGAAACCGCATCAAAAAATCGACTAAATATTAATGTCAAAGTCAAATTCATAAACATATATGACAAAGAAAGTAACTTCGAAAAAAGTTTTAGTAGATATGCAGATTATGATAGCTCACAAGATTTTACTAGTATTGAAGAATCATTAATCGAAGAAATTATAGATCAATTAGTAGAAGATATATTTAACGAAGCATTCACCAATTGGTAAACCCTAAAGAAACATATTCTTATTGGCTCAGTTATCCAAATAAAATTGGAGCTGATGATATCAAAATACTCAGAGAATTGATTGACACATATCCATTTTGCTCAACCTGCTGGCTATTTTATTTAAAAGGTCTACAAAACACAAATAATATTCATTATAATCGTATAATTAAAAAGACTGCAGCATACAGTGTTGATAGAAAACGACTTTTTTACTTTTTAAAAGAAGAAAAAATCAAAGAAGTTCATCCGATTACAATGAAAAAAGAAGCTCTGAAAGTTTTTTCTAGTGAAAAAAAGCAAATTAAAAAGAAGTTAAAAATTGGACAGGCATTAAAATTTGAAAAAGAAGAAACACATTCTTTTAGCGAATGGTTAAAATTAAGTCAAGCTAAACCAATCCAAAGAAATAATGTGAATGAATTTAAACTTCAGAAAAAAATAAATCTCATTGAAGATTTTATTGCCAACAGGAATAGTAAACCAAAAAAAGAAATTTATTCTGATGATAATAAAGCCGAAGAAAGCGTCGAGTTTCACTTCGATATAGTTACAGAAACTCTAGCAAAAGTTTATCTCGAACAAGGTAATTATAAAAAAGCAAAAGCAGCATATCATCAGCTTTCCTTGAAATATCCCCAAAAAAGTTCTTTATTTGCATCCCAAATTGAATTAATCGAACAAATGATCACCAAAAATAAATAATCTTATGAATACTATTTTCTCTATTTTAATAGTAATAACTTGCGTTTTACTTGTACTTGTAGTATTAGTTCAAAACCCAAAAGGTGGTGGTTTATCTGCAACCTTTGGTGGTGGAAATCAAGTGATGGGAGTAAAAAAAACTGCTGACTTTTTAGAAAAGGCAACATGGTATTTAGCAATTGCATTATTAGTTTTTTCATTAGCATCAAATTTTGCTATATCTACTGCTAACTCTGGAGGAGTTCAAAACCAGTCTATTATGCAAGAGCAACTTGACGAAACAACTATTCCAACTCAAGCACTACCTTCCATTCCAATTCAGGAGGCTCCTGTAGAATAATAATTTGTCAATTTTTCATTAAAACTGAAAAAAAGTCACATATCCATATAATTGTTCACTAATGGCACATTTTTTGACATTAACTTAAATAAATATTAATTTTAAATATATATATATGAATGTAAAACCACTTGCAGACAGAGTACTTGTAGAGCCTGCTCAGGCTGAAACAACTACCGCATCTGGAATTATTATTCCAGATACTGCCCAAGAAAAACCACAAAAAGGTACAATTATTGCTGTAGGAGACGGTAAAAAAGATGAACCTTTAACGGTTAAGGTTGGAGACACCGTACTTTATGGTAAATACTCTGGCACAGAATTAAAATATGAAGGTAAAGATTACATGATAATGCGTGAATCTGACATTCTAGCAATCATTTAAAAAATATACAAATGGCAAAAGAAATTAAATTTGATATAGAAGCAAGGGATGCACTTAAAAGAGGTGTTGATGCTCTTGCCAATGCAGTTAAAGTAACATTAGGACCTCAAGGAAGGAATGTTGTTATTGATAAAAAGTTTGGCGGCCCATCCATCACTAAAGATGGTGTATCTGTTGCTAAAGAAATTGAATTAGAAGATACTATTGAAAATATGGGTGCTCAAATGGTTAAGGAAGTTGCATCAAAGACAGCTGATATAGCTGGAGATGGTACTACTACAGCTACTGTTTTAGCTCAAGCAATCGTTTCTAATGGACTCAAAAATGTAGCCGCAGGTGCAAATCCTATGGACTTAAAAAAAGGTATTGATAAAGCAGTTTCAATTGTTGTTGAAAATTTGAAATCGCAATCTCAAGAGGTTGGCGACAGCATAGAAAAAATACAACAAGTAGGTGCTATATCAGCAAATAATGATAACGCAATTGGGACTCTCATCGCAGAAGCCATGGACAAGGTTAAGAAAGAAGGAGTTATCACTGTTGAAGAAGCAAAAGGTACTGACACCTATGTAGAGGTAGTTGAAGGTATGCAATTTGACAGAGGATATCTTTCACCATACTTTGTTACCAATTCTGAGAAAATGCTAGCCGATTTAGATTCGCCATATATTCTTCTTTACGACAAGAAAATATCAAACATGAAGGATTTATTACCTGTTCTAGAACCAGCTGCACAATCTGGAAAACCTTTATTAATTATAGCTGAGGATGTTGATGGTGAAGCATTAGCTACCTTGGTAGTTAATAAGATGAGAGGTTCTTTAAAAATTGCTGCTGTTAAAGCACCTGGATTTGGTGACAGAAGAAAGGCAATGTTAGAAGATATCGCTATTCTGACAGGAGGAACTGTAATTTCAGAAGAAAGAGGCTTTAAGTTGGAAAATGCGACTATCGATATGCTGGGAACCACTGAAAAAGTCACTATCGACAAAGACAATACAACTATTGTAAATGGTGCTGGTGACAAAGACAATATTATGGCAAGAGTCAATCAAATCAAATCTCAAATCGAAAGTACTACCTCAGATTATGACAGAGAAAAGCTACAAGAAAGACTAGCAAAGTTAGCAGGTGGTGTAGCTGTACTATATGTTGGTGCTGCTTCTGAAGTTGAAATGAAAGAGAAAAAAGATAGAGTTGATGATGCTCTACATGCTACACGAGCAGCAGTTGAGGAAGGTATTATTCCTGGAGGTGGTGTCGCTTTAGTAAGAGCGGCCGATGAACTTAATCAATTGAAAGGCGATAATGCTGACGAAACGACTGGAATTCAAATCGTTACTCGTGCTGTTGAGGAGCCATTACGCCAAATCGTTGCTAATGCAGGCAATGAAGGTTCAGTAGTCGTTTCTAAAGTTAAAGAAGGTAAAGCTGATTATGGATATAATGCCAAGCAAGAGGTATATGAAAACATGTTCGAAGCTGGCATTATTGATCCCACGAAGGTAACCCGTGTAGCCTTAGAAAATGCAGCATCTGTTGCAGGAATGCTTCTTACTACCGAATGTGTCTTAGCTGATATTCCAGAAGAGACTCCACCAATGCCTCCCATGGGCGGTGGCGGTATGCCAGGAATGATGTAAAAGTTGTAATCCTACAAATAAAAAAGCTCAAGATTTTCTTGAGCTTTTTTTATTAGAGTAATTAAACTTAAAAATTATTGAGAACTTAATTTAATTCTAAATACCATCATAAATAGTATCCCGAATAGTATAGTTGCAAATAATAGATGAGCGTTTTGTATAAGGCCAATCATATCTATGTGAGCCAATAAAACACCACTTAGAAGTTCAATAGCTAGAATTATGAATAACCATCGTATGATTTTATACTTGTAAGTACGTTCGTTTTTGTAAGCCATATAAGCTAACAATCCCAATACCAACCAAGAGAAACTTCTATGAATAAAGAATGGCAATGCTAGTGATTCTGTCCATTGCTCTCGGCCAATACCAAGACGTGTTAAGGCATCTATAGACTCTCGGACTTGTGTACCCAAAAACATTTGAACAGCAGTAATAATAAAACATAACCACACTAAAATATAAAGTTGTTTAGACAACTGGATATTTTGAGTTTGAGTAGGACTTACCAGTCGTATGACGTACAACTGCAAGCCGATAATAACTAAAGCAAAAAATAGATGTAGGGTTATGGTCCAAGGTACTAAATTAGAGGCCACTACAATAGAACCAAACCATGCTTGAAAAGCAATTAAGATAAGATTCACAAAAGACACTAAAAGCAATCGTTTATTTTTTCGGTAATACAAGGCAATCCAAAAGAAAATAATCAATAAAGAATTACCAGCTAAAAAGCCAAACAACCTATTGATATATTCTGTCCACGTTTTGCTAACATTAAAATCTTCTTCTTTGAGTAAATTAGGATCATTTTTGAGTTGCTCTGCCACATCGGACATGCCAAATACAGAAATTATATCGCCAAACTTTTCTACCTTTTCAGCTCTTTGTTGACTAAATCGCTCTTTATAGTTTGATGGTATTTGGCTACTATCAGTCGGAGGTACCCACTGCTCAAAGCACTTTGGCCAATCGGGACAACCCATACCACTACCCGTTGTACGCACAAAGCTACCAGCAATGACAACTAGAAAGATGAACACTAACGCCCACCAATTGAAAAGAACAAAACGCCTAGAGAATGGATTCATTTTTTAGTGGGTATCGATTTTTTTCTTTTCTACCGCTTTCAAAATTTCTACATCTACAGAAGCTACAGAATAAGCACTATCTTTCAAAGAATTAATTGCACTAACAATATCGTGTTCGCTAATCAAACTGTTGTCATAGGTAATCGATGCTAACTTATTTTCAAAACTTACATCAGCAGAAACCACACCACTAACTTTTTCTAATTCTTCATCAATATAAGCTGCACAACCGACTTGACAAGTCATACCATCTATATTCATTTCTGCTTTGGTATCAGCTACGGCAAGAACTTCTTCTTTGTATTCAGATGAATTAGACTGACCACAGCCTATAAACAAGAATACTAATAATGAGGGGGTAATAAATAATTTTAACATAATTGAATAGTTTTTTAGAGTTACAAAAATACTAACATATCTTTGCAAAAATTATTATAAGTGGATTTATCTTCCAAAAAAATTTATCACTGGGCCTTAATGATTCTTTTAGCATTCATTTGGGGAAGTTCTTTCATATTGATGAAGAAAGGTTTAGTAGTATTTAACGACCTCGAAGTAGCACAACTCAGAATGGGTATTGCTTGGTTGAGTCTTCTACCATTTGTTTGGAACAAACTTTTTTCCATAGAGAAAAAGCATATTATTCCAATACTTATTGTGGGTTTGTTTGGAAACGGCTTTCCAGCTTTTTTGTTTACTAAAGCACAGACAGAATTGGATAGCTCACTCATTGGTATATTGAATGCCTTAGTACCTCTCTTTACCTTTGTATTAGCTATGCTGTTATTTAAAACCAAAGTTAAAGTAAGTCAGCTGATAGGTATTTTATTAGGACTTTCTGGTGCTGTTTGGCTCATTGCAGGTGGCGGCTTAGTGTTAGAAAATGCTAGTTATTCGTGGTATGTTATCATTGCTACCCTATGTTACGCTATCAGTTTAAATACCATTAAGAATTATTTACAAGATATGAGTGCCATGGACATTTCAGGCTTAGCCTTTTTCGTGGTTGGGCCATTTTGTTTACTGGCATTAGGGTTTTCTGATTTTTCAGAGAAGATTACAATTGACGGTGCATATTTAGCCTTATTCTATGTGGTGTTACTATCAACGTTAGGCACATCTATAGCCTTAATTTTATTTAACCAATTGGTGAAGGGCACAACAGCTATTTTTGCTTCTTCAGTAACCTATTTAATCCCTATTGTTGCTATTTTTTGGGGCTTTGTAGATGGCGAAATCATTACCCTAAATCATTTTATTGGCATTGCCATAATTCTAGGTGGAATACACTTGATTAACAAAGCCTAATTTTTTTTTGTCAATTATATATTAATTACTACATTTGCAGCCCACTAAAAATAGTGGACATATTAAAACTTTAAGAATGTACGCAATTGTAGAAATAGCAGGGCAACAAT
>CESP01035216.1_pt1 | contig 10310 bp, 10 predicted proteins | sample 531211 | NCBI WGS metagenome assembly CESP01 (sample SAMEA2622074, study PRJEB7988) | marine metagenome | biome: marine biome (ENVO:00000447); feature: surface water layer (ENVO:00002042); material: "saline water (ENVO:00002010), including plankton (ENVO:xxxxxxxx)" | depth 5 m | reverse complement strand
GTTCACATGCAGGACTGGGTGATAGAGAATGATAAAAAAGTTGTTATCATATTTGAAGGTAGAGATGCAGCAGGAAAAGGTGGAACGATTAAAAGAATAACTGAAAATCTAAACCCTAGAAGTTGCAAGGTTGCAGCACTTGCAAAGCCATCTGATAGAGAGAGAACACAATGGTATTTTCAACGATATGTTGCAAATTTACCAGCAGCTGGAGAAATAGTCCTTTTTGATCGAAGTTGGTACAACCGTGCTGGAGTGGAGAAAGTCATGGGTTTTTGTAGTGATAAAGAGTACATAGAATTTTTACAAACAGCACCTGATTTCGAGAGAATGTTAATTGGATCAGGTATCATTCTTTTAAAATATTGGTTCTCAGTTAGTGCTGATGAACAGGTTAAACGTTTTGAAGGCAGAATTAATGACCCCACTAAAGTATGGAAATTAAGTCCTATGGATGTGGAGTCTATAAATAGATGGGAAGACTATTCAAAAGCAAAAGATAATATGATGGAGCATACTGATACAGACTTTTCCCCATGGTATATTGTTGAATCAGATGTAAAAAAGAAATCAAGGATAAATTGCATATCTCACATTCTTAGTAAAATACCTTACCAAGACATTGAGCATGATACTGTTAATCTTCCTGAAAGAGCTCCAGAAGACTCTTACGAAAGACCAAGTAGGTCAAGATTTAACTACGTTCCTGAAATTTTATAAAATTTAACTTTTTATAGCATTTTCGATTCTATTTAAGGCACTAATCAAATAATCATTTGGAGGCCCAAATCCAAATCGAATAAATCCATCAAGTCCAAACCACTTTCCGGCAGTCAGAAGGACACTATATTTATCCCTTAAATGGTAAGTTAAGTCTTCACAACTTTTAGGAATGTTTAGTTTAGTAAAAGCGATAGCGCCAGCTTGAGGTTTATTTATACTTAGTTTCCCATTTAATGTATCCACCCATTGAACCAAGGTATCTAAATTTTGATTTAAATGATCTTTAGTTCCATTTAGAATCATTTTACGTCTTTTTGTTTCTAAAACTTTAGAGGCAACCCAATCACTGTGATAAGCAATACTTATTGAAGTATAATCATGAAAGGCCCAAGCTTTTTTTATATATTCTACAGGCCCAACCGTCCACCCAATCCTCAAGCCAGGTAATCTATATGCTTTAGACAAGCCTGCATTTACGATTGTTTTTTCATAGCCACCAAAAAAAGATGGGCATTCATCACCATCTAATTCTGCTCCCCTATATACCTCATCAGATAATATCCAACAGTCATTTTTCTTGGCTACATCTAAGATGTTCTTCATGTTTTTTAAGGACACTATTGACCCTGTAGGGTTATTTGGATGACAGATGACTATCATTTTTGTTTTAATTGACACTAAATGTTCAAGTTTATTTATATCCCACTGCCAACCTAAATTTTCTTCTAATGGTAGCTCTTTAACATTAACACCTATATTTCTGGCAATACCCCTTATTTGTAAATAGTTTGGTGTCATGTATATAATCTCATCACCTGGATCTAAAATTGTCATTATAGCGATGTAATTAGCTTCTGCTGAGCCCGAAGTAGCTAGCACGTTCGCCCGTTCAGCTCCATCATATAACATTGATATATTATCTCTCAAGTATGGCGTACCATTTGTATTTCCATAGACTAATTCTTTTTCTAGTAGTGTACTTTGCTCTTCCACAGTTAAAATTTTTTTTAATGGAAGGGGATGCAAACCACTTTCAGATAAATTAAAGTCAACTTTGTGCTCAAATAGAGACTGATTTCTTTCTAATTCAAATTCCTCAAATTTCATTATTTTATTTTTCACACTCTTTAAAAACTGCCTTTGCAATTTGAATATCTTGAACGGCTACACCGGTTAAATCAGCGACCGAGTTTTCATTTTCACCACAATGTAGCCTTATATTCTTTTTTAAAATCTCACCTAATTCATAAATATCACTTTTTTTAATAGCACCAGAACTCAATGCATGAGAGATTTCACCTCTTTCAGTGCACTGCTCAATACTATCAGCTACGATTAATGATGAATTTTTTAAAATATTTTTATCTAGCTCATTCTTTTCAGGTGAATCAGAGCCTATTGCATTTATGTGTGCTCCCTTTTTCAAATATTCACCCTTCAATAAAGGTGTTTTTGAGGGAGTCGTTGTTATAATTAAATCACAAGTTGCAGCAATTTCATCAGGCGATTCAGCTTTTTCTAAATTCCATTCAAAGAATGACATATCGTTTATATAACTGTCAATGCCCTTTTCACTTCTGCTCCAAACTTTAACTTTTTTACAGTCTACGATTTCAGTTAAATATTCTAATTGCATTCTAGCTTGTACTCCAGAACCAACGATTCCAATATAATTAACTTTTTGGGGAGAAAAAAATTCCGCACAAATTGCACCAGCCACTGCAGTTCTCACATTAGTTAAATAACATTCATCGACAAGTATCCCAACTTCTTTACCTGTTTTTTGATCAAATAAAATCATCACACCGCCTTGAGATGGTGCAATATTATTCTGAGAATTCCCATAAAACCCAGAGGCTATTTTAATCACATAATAATCATCATTTTGAATGTAGCCATATTTTATATGCACATCTCCAGGTGGATCATCAAATAATAATTCACCAACTGGAGGCACTACTGCTAGGCCAGATGAATATGCGATGAATCCTTCTTTAATTAATGGTAAAACGTCAATTTTTTGTAGCGCACGTTTAATTTCGGCAAGCGCATAAACTTTCATAAAATTCTTTTTAGCACATCCAAACTTATATTTTTTCCACAGACAATAATTCCAACACGTTTTCCTTTTAATTGCTCTCTCATTTTAATTAAAGCAGCAATAGAGGTTCCAGCGGCTCCTTCAACAAGAACTCTTTCTTTTTCAATCATATGAATGATACCTTCTTCAATTTCTTTTTCGGAGAGAAGAATTGAGTGGTCAACATACCTCTGACAATAATCAAATGTTACAGACCCCTCCTCTACTCCACCAGCAGTACCATCAGAAATTGTAAATACGGGATTTATTTTAACTATTTTGCCCTCTTCTAACGATTTAATCATTACGGCATGATTCTCAGGTGATGCAGCAATGATCTTAATATTAGGCCATACTGATTTTAAGTATCCTGCTACCCCGCTAATCATTCCACCTCCACCAACTGATATTATTATCGCATCAAGATTATCACACTGGGTTATAATCTCAGCACCAATTGTACCCTGCCCAAATACAATTTCAGGATCATTGTATGGTGAAATATACTCTCCGCCAGTATCTTTTGCCACCTTTCTAGCTTCAATTTCACCTTCCATACAATCCGTTCCATAGACTCTAATCTCAGCACCAAAATTTTTCATATTACCTAATTTTGCTTCTGAAGAATTCTCTGGTACATATACAATGCAGGGAACTCCAAGTATTTTTGAAGCTAAAGCAACAGCAGCTCCATGGTTGCCGGTTGAGGCAGCATAAATACCAGAACTTCTTTGCTTTTCATCCAAAGTAAGCATTTTATTAATTGCTCCTCTAAATTTAAATGACCCTGTATACTGTTGATTTTCCATCTTTAGCCAGGTTTCTACTCCTGTTAAATTGGATATTAAACTTGAATGCTCAAAAGGAGTCTTTCGGACGTACTTCCCTATTCTAGATATGGCATTATCTATGTTATTTTTTATCATATGATGTGTTCTAATTATTCCTCATATAAGCTATATGGGCGTACCCGATAATAACCATTAATTACATCATATTCCGTAACAAAATCGCGTCCACGGACATACATTTTTCCAGTTCGTTTATCAAAGATCTTAAGATCCACAGTTGATCCACTTATATATTCATAACGATCAATACCAGTATTTATTGATGAAGAGCCTAAGAACATCATGCTACTGACTCCTATGGCAATACCAGTAAAAATTCCCATGCTATATTTTTTCATGTAAAACTCCTTTATCATTTATAATCAAAAGCTGACTTCTGCCTTTGTATTTTTTTTGCGATATAGTTGCTATGTGGGACTCTTCTGGTCTGTTTTATATCGCCTGTTGTTGTATCAAAAATAGTGTATAGCACCTCATAACTTTTGTTTCCAAGATAATCCTCTTGCTTTATTAGCAGTGTATCTATTTGATATTTCCCATTACTATTTAAGTTTGGCGCAGGCGTAAAACCCATAATTATGGCACCAAATACAAGTAACAACACCGCAGAAATAAATCCAATGGCATACTGTTTCATGGCAATCTCCTTTTATGTTTTAGGTTTAAATTGATATGTTTTTAAAGGTAAATATTTTTAAAGTGATTGGATGCGAAGCTAATCTTTTTCGATTATAAATAGTCATTAAAGGAACACCAATGATTAAAGCAATTGTTGCAGCCTTTTGAGATAATACTCTCACTGTATGAGGTTCACTAAAATATTTTGCTAATCCGAAGTCAGATATAATGATATAACTACTTACAACCACAGCCACAATTGCAAATATAAATGAGAAAATAAAATAGCTACGTTTCATCATTACATAAGCTAACGCGTAGGAAATTATGCTGAGATTCAATAAACGAAATAACCAATCTGCAAAAAATATATGGGCATCAAGAAAAAGATCAGCGGGGGTATACCCAACACCAGCGAAACAAATACTAGCAAGAAACCCAAAAATACTGCCTATCCTAGCAATGTTTTGAATCTTTGAACTTTCATCATATATAGAAGGTAAAAATAGAAAATAAAAACTAAACACAACGCTCAAAATAATTAACGAACTATTAAAACAATAAAACGGAATCGAATTATTATGACCAGCTACAGTTTTAATTCTGCCAAGATCACTTAAATAATTATTTGAAAAAGAGTAACCAATAGAGTTATGATCCAATCTATTACCCCCCTCATATGACAAAGCACCAACGAAGACCAATAAAATGAAAAGTACAATAGCAACGGAGGGTAGTATAAAAAATAATAATCTACCTTTTTCTTTCATGGTATAGTATTAAATCAAATTAATCTTTGATAACATTACTATGAAGCGCAACAGTGGAGGACCTTTTGTACATCACTTCTTGGTTATCGATAAGCTGAGAGTTTTCTATCGTAACATTATCACAATCTTTAAAAGAAAATGCAAACCAGCTATTATCGTGAATGAAGCAACTAGAAATAGTTAAACTTTTCACGCCAACTGCTTTCAAACCAATTGCGGCTTTTCCGCTTATCTCACAGCTATTTACATAAATGTTATTTCCTTTGTTGATCCTAACAACCTCAGAATCATGATCGCCTTTAATAGTGGGCTCGTGACCAAGACTAAGTCTTTGAATCACTATGTTTGAAGAATTATTAATTATGAAAACCGGTTGATGAATATCGTTTAATACTATACTAGAGGAAAGTGTACCCTGAATGGTGATATTAACTTTTTTATTCACAGTGATGGGTTTTGATATAATATGTACTCCCTGAGGAATTGATACAACCTGATTTTGCCTGGCTGAATTAATCATATATTGAATCATTTCATAGTTTTCTTCTGCTTGTCTAGATATTTCAGCAAGCATAGCACTATCTATTATTAACTCATCATCTTCAGTTTTCATTAGTAATGTAATATCTACTGGACTTTTTAAAAATATTGAATCCGAAGGATTGAATTTTTGAGTTTGATATCCTTCCATCGATACTATCATCTCTTCCCAGGGTTGGCAATCATTAATTTCATAATCACCTCTTCTGTTCGTTTGAAAATTTGTAGTCCATTTAAACTCATCATTATGAGTTCCTTTCAAAATAACACTAGCACCATAAATAGATTTACCATCATTGCGAGATACTCTACCCCATATCTCTTTTTGATATGAATTATTTTGGTTTTGAGATTCAGCTATCAGTGTTGAATCAATTACAGGCTCTAATTTTGAATCAATATTTATCCAACTTGCTCCAAAAATTTCACCATCATAACCATTACCGCTAAAATCGCTAACAGAGCTGTCTGCACCTTCGCTGAAGGGCCAAAAAGCTATCAGGTTTTCAGAACCTTTATAATCTAATGAATCTATAGTTGGGTCCAGTCCAATACCTGAATTATAAATTGAGCTTATTTCTTTTGAAGACAACTTCCTGTCCCAAATAGAGATATCGTCTATAGCACCAGAAAAAAATTCCCCAGAGCTATCCCACATTGTTCCTATAAAAAATCGTTCATCAATGGGATAACTTTTCCCTTCTCCCATCACGGTAGAAATCTCTAATCCATCAACATAAAATAGTGAAGTGTCAATAATAATAGAAGAATCCCCGATTGTACCATCATTAACAATAGTATATAGATGCCACTTGTTATCTAAATAAAATCGTGATGATTTTAATGACTTCCAATCCTGATTCATTTTAATTTTACCTGATAAATCAGAACTTGAATTAGAACCAAAGTAAAATGGACTACCAGATGTATCACTTTGAGAAATCAGAGTTCTAGCTCCGACATTATTTGAATCCGCTTTAACCCAAATGGAAATTGTATAATCACCTGAATCTGGAAGCACATTTTCCTCAATTAAAATATAATCATCTATCCCATCAAACTGAAGACCAGTAACATCTGATGCAGCATCATAATCGGGCCCACAAGCATTTAGAATTAAAAGAATTAGAATGGGAATTAATTTGAGCACGATCTAAAGTTAATGATTGATTTTCAAAATACAAAAAATCTAATGAACATAAGTTTTAACACTTTCATATTTTTTTTGATACTGATTATGATCAAAAATAGATTTATTTTTTAGATGATAATCAAAAAATCCAAGCATAACATCATTCATTATATAACGAATACTTTTGGGAGAAATTTTTCCTGAACCAAACTTTCTTGTTAATTTGGTGAATTGAGAAAAATCTGTATAGTCGTTGTGCTTAGAACCCTCTATAGCGAAATGATAAAATTCCCGATTACTAGATTTCCCAAGTTCACTCATGACTTCATAATTGCCGGAGTCGCCCCAACTTACTTGGCCTAAATGCACAAATGGCGTATTCAAGTCTTTTTTAATTATTTCTTTTGGAAGTGGTAAAAAATATGTATCTAATCCTAAAACTGCATCTATTCTAGTATCATTATATGCGCTCATTATTGAAGTACATCCACCAAAACTATGTCCAAAAATTCCTATGTTATCAAAATCAGCAACTTGTGAAAAACGTTTATCTTTTTCGAACATAATCTTTAACTCATCAATAACAAAACTTACATCTTCTGTTCTAATTTTTAGCTGGCTTTTAACCCTTTGAATCATACTCTCTTGTAAAGCCTCTTCATCATTAGCTGGTAATCTAGATCTTGAATAGATTATTTTATCTTCATCAAGTATTGTTAAAGCAGCATCATAACTATGGTCCATTGCAACAACAATGTAACCATTACTTGCCATCTCCTCAGCTTGCGATGTATTGGCTATCTTAATGCTTTGATGCCCATGAGAATAAATAATTATCGGAAACTTCCCGTTAATTGGAGCGGCATTTAACCAGGAGTTGCATTTTACACCACCTGCCCTATCCATGAGCGCTTCAGGGACGCCAAATAATTTTGATATAGCGCTCCCAATCAGCTTATGTTTGTTTAAATATGGGGCTTTTTTTAACGATGCAATATTGTCTGCAGGATACCACATTTTAACACTTAATTTTCGATATCCTTTAATATCGCCTGAAAACCACATTTTTCTTGAAGCATCTACAATTTGAAAATTTTGAGTACCGACAAAATAAGGCCCTTTAGCTTTAGCAATATTTCTTAAAGGAATAGTTTTATAGACTACAGTTGCACAACCATTAAATATGAATATCATTAAAAAAATGATGAAGGGTAAAAATTTATTTATTTTATTAATCATATTTAGCTTCTATAATTTTATAAGAGACCATTCTTATCGAATATTTTAAACAGCTCTAAGCTGACCCATGCATCAGTTGCAGCATAAGATATTTGGGAATCCGATAAGTTTAATCTACTCCAATCTGAAGTTTGTGAGCCTTTCGAAATTCTATGATTTAAAAACATAGCAACTAACCCTCTAAGTCCATGATGAGGGATTTCATTTTCCCTTGCAACATTTCCTAAGTCGACAAAAGAGATTGGATCAAAGGGTGATAAATACATTAATTCTATCAAATCTCTATCAACTGAAACACCGCATTTTGTAATGTTTGCATTTGAAAGGATCGAAGATAGTTGTTTAAATATTTTATCATTGTCAAATTGAAAAATATAAACTTTATCATCACAAGCAAGTTGCATAATTGATGGGGGGTTCAAAGGACCTTTTACAAACGTTGGTTTTGTCTCAGTGTCAAACCCAATTAGATCATAATTTTTCAAATCATTGATCGCTGCCTGAATGTTATCTTTTGAGTTTAATATCTCAATAACACCCTCATATTGTATTAGTGGTAATGCATTGATTTCATTTTTTGAAAGTTTAACGTGTTTTTTCAATGTTATCTCTGTCTATTTCATCCTTAATGTTAAAAATTATTAGCACAATGAAAAGTATTAAAAAGATCCATTTCATTTACCACTCGTACCCCTTCATTCTGTAAGATTCTTCACGCTTATCAATCTTTTCAATTTCTTCTTTTAAAGGAACCCAGCTTTCAAGTAGCAAGGCAATATCTTGGTTTCTTTTTTGTTCAATTTTATGCCAACAATTAGTTTTATCATCAACATTTATATAACATTCCCATCGTCCAGTATCATTATCTTGCTGAACTGGGTCAAGATCTTTTTCACCAAAATAAAAAATTAAATTTTTAGATAACTTCCTTACCAATTCATCAATTGATCTTTTTTGTGTATTGTGTCCATCAAATGTAAAATGGCCATATTGCCCAAATATTTTTAAAAGAATGAATAGCTCATTTTGCTCTTTATGGTCCGAGCTTTTTACTAACCCCAAGCTAGAGGGGTTTAAAATATTACTCTTTTCGTTACCAATATGCACCCTAATAAATGGTAATTGATTGTTGTATTCATTTGGTAATAACTCAATAGTTATGTCAGTCCACTCAAATTCAATACTCTTTGCCAATTTTTCTGTAACAATATTATCACCATCATTTTTCACAGCAGATATTTCTTCCCATAACAAATTAGAAAAAGAATGCATAGTTAGTATTTCTTGAGTAATAAATGAATTAAATATTTGTCTTTTTTCTTGAGCTATTGATAAAATATTTTGAATGAATTGATTTAAAATCGTAAAAAATGCCATAAGATTTATTATATGATGAAAATCATATTTTATAGATATCGCAAGCCATAGAACTGTTTGAATTATAATCCACTTCCAATTCTTAAATTGTTCCGTATACTGCGACCTAGTACCCTCTATGATAATAGTATTTTTTTCAGAATCAGACCTCACTTTTGATTTCCTCCAGTTGTGAAATCTAATTAAAATATCTTTTCTCTTGTATCTAGGCCCATGGAACAATGAGATTAAATTTCGACTTTTTTCGATGCTATTTTTAATAAATACTAACAATAAAGGAACCTATTAATGCTAATGTAACCGCTATCCATTTTCTTTTTGTCATTATTTCATTTAGGAAAATAGAAGCTAGAAGAATAATAAAAATTGTAGAGAGCTGATTGTAAATCGCAGCTCTTCCTGCTAAAGTATATTTGAATCCGGCTAGCCAGAAGATCACAGATAAAAATGTACCGAAAAATGCGCCAGCCAAAAGATTATAATTTGTAAAACCCTTTAAAACTGTATCTTTTAAAACTATTTGCCCTTTCAAAAATAATATTCCCACCGCGCTAACAATTATGCCTGTACTAAATCTAATAAGCGCTATGGGAACAACTGGGTGTATTTCCATAATCGGCCTTAGTAGAAGTACGGAATATGCAGTACAAAGATTAGCGATAAGGCCATATAACACGCCTAATATTATTTGCTTTGGAGAGTCATCTAGGCTTTTATCAATAGTTCCTATTATTACCCCAATGATAACAAGGGTTCCTCCAACATAAGAAATTAAAGATATAACCTCTCCATACATTAAGTAAGCTAATATAAATATTAATAAAGTATATCCAGTGCTCACTATAGCACTCAAACCAGCTCCAATTCTTCTTAAGGAGGCTAGAAATAGAATATCACCAACTGCTACTCCGATAATTCCACTAATAATTAAAACAATGTATTCTTCGTCATTAAATGCGGGGAAAACATCACCCTTTAGA
>CESP01033656.1_pt1 | contig 10322 bp, 9 predicted proteins | sample 531211 | NCBI WGS metagenome assembly CESP01 (sample SAMEA2622074, study PRJEB7988) | marine metagenome | biome: marine biome (ENVO:00000447); feature: surface water layer (ENVO:00002042); material: "saline water (ENVO:00002010), including plankton (ENVO:xxxxxxxx)" | depth 5 m | reverse complement strand
ACTTATTTAGAAAAAGCGATGGAGTCTGAACTTTCAGCTAATGTTATAGATTTATGTCCAGTTGGAGCCCTTACATCAAAACCTTATGCATTTGAAGCTCGACCTTGGGAACTTAAAAAAACTGAAAGTATAGACGTAATGGATGCAGTTGGATCAAATATTAGAGTTGATACTTATAATTGGGAAGTAAAAAGAATATTACCAAGACTGAATAATGATATTAATGAGGAATGGATTTCCGATAAATCAAGATACTCTTGTGATGGGTTACTCAAACAAAGACTCGATGTACCATATATTAAAAAAAATAATAAATTACTAAAATCTACCTGGGATGAGGCTATTTCTCTTTTAGTGGAAAAAATTAGATCTACAAATCCTAATGAAATAGGTGGTCATATAGGCGACATGATAAATTTAGAAAATGCTTTAAGTTTTAAAAAATTTTTTTCAGCTATCAAAAGCGATAATTTAGAATTCAGAGAAAGAAAATTTTACATTAATCCCTCTGAAAAAAGTAATTACATATTTAATTCATCAATAAAAGGCATAGAAGAGTCCGATCTTATTCTTTTAGTTGGAGCCAATCCAAGGCACGAGGCTACAATGTTAAATGCTAGAATAAGAAAAGTCTTTTCTCAAAAAAAAGTTCCAATTTTTTCAATTGGTAATCCAGGAGATCTCACATACGAATATTCTGTAATTGGAAATAAAACAGACGATATTAAAAAAATATTTAATAATGAATCTGAATTTTCAAAAAAACTGTCCTCAGCAAAAAGACCAATAATTATAATAGGTGAGTCTGCTCTTGAGTTGAAAAGTTCAGAATATATTATTGAGGGCTTTAAAAATCTTTTATTAAAGAACAACTTTATCAGTGAAGACTGGAATGCTTTCAATTTTTTACCCCAAAATGCATCAACTGTTGGCTTAATTGACCTAAATATTTTACCTAATTATAATACAAAAAAAAATTCGTTTTTTGATAAATTAAAAAATAATCAATTTAAATTATTATACCTTTTGGGATCAGATAACTTGGAAATTAAAAAAAATAATGAATTTATTATTTATCAAGGTAGCCATGGAGATAGAGGCGCAGAGATAGCTGATATAATTTTACCAAGTGCTACATTTACTGAACAAAGTGGGCTTTACGAAAACCTAGAGGGGAGAGTTCAAGAATGTAAAAAAGCATCTTATCCAATTGGTGAAGCTCTTGTGGATTGGAAAATATTTAATTTAATTTTAAAAAAATTAGAAAATGAAAACTTAACAACTTTCGAAAGCTTAAGATCAGAGGTATTAAATTTAATTCCGAATTTTACAAAATTAAATGAACTACCAATTCGTAAAAAAATTGAAACAAAAAATACTTCTCCAATTTTTGTGAGTGAAACAGTTAATATAAAAGAATTAGATTATTTTTATACAAACTCTATTTCAAGAGCGTCTAAAACAATGAGTGAATGCCGACAAATAAAACAAAATTCAAAAAAAACGGGCACAGATAATTTATGATTGAATATCTTCAAATTTTAGGTCAAGAAATCTATAAGATTATTTTTTTAATTGTCCCAATTCTTGTTTCTGTGGCAATGATAGTTTGGTTAGATAGAAGAGTATGGGGATTAGTTCAAAAAAGGAGAGGCCCTAATGTTGTTGGTCCTTTCGGACTTTTTCAAACATTAGCTGATGCATTAAAATATATATTTAAAGAAATTATTATACCCGCAAGTGCAAATAAAGTAGTTTTTATCCTTGCTCCAATTATAACTATGACTTTAGCCTTAGTAGCATGGGCTGTGATTCCGATGAGTGAAAATTTAGTTTTAGCAGATATTAATGTTGGGATATTATATCTATTTGCAGTCTCTTCACTAGGTGTCTATGGAATTATAATGGGAGGATGGGCCTCTAACTCGAAATACCCCTTTTTAGGAGCTATAAGATCTGCTGCACAAATGGTTTCTTATGAAGTATCAATTGGAATTATAATTATTAACGTCCTTTTATGTGTAGGATCTTTAAACTTAAATGATATCGTTGTTGCTCAAAAAGACTTGTGGTACGTGATACCTCTCTTTCCAATGTTTGTAATTTTTTTTATTTCGGCACTAGCTGAGACAAATAGACCTCCATTTGACTTACCTGAAGCTGAAGCAGAGTTAGTAGCTGGTTACCAAACAGAATATTCAGGCATGATGTACGCAATGTTTTGGCTTGGAGAGTATGCTAATATTTTATTGATGTGCGCAATGGGCTCAATACTTTTTTTAGGCGGTTGGTTGCCTATTATGGATGTTTATCCATTAAATTTAATTCCTGGTCCTTTTTGGATGATTTTAAAAATTCTATTTTTATTTTTATTATTTGCTTTAATAAAAGCTATCGTACCAAGATACAGATATGATCAATTAATGAGATTAGGTTGGAAAATCTTTTTACCTTCCTCGCTTGTGTATCTTGTACTAACAGCAAGTTTTTTATTTTATTTTGATAAATTACCTAAGGTAAGTATTTAATGGATTTAGGCAGAATTTTTAAAACTATATTTCTGGTAGAATTTATTTCCGGACTATTTTTGGCGGTCAAAGAATTATTTAAAAAGTCCAAAACTATAAATTATCCTTTTGAAAAAGGGCCTATCAGTCCAAGAATGAGAGGTGAACATGCCCTTAGAAGATATCCAAATGGAGAAGAGAGGTGTATTGCTTGTAAATTATGTGAAGCAGTTTGCCCTGCTCAAGCCATTACAATTGAGTCTACTGAAAGATCAGATGGTAGCAGAAAAACTACTCGTTATGACATTGACATGCTTAAATGTATTTACTGCGGATTATGTCAGGAGTCCTGTCCTGTTGATGCCATCGTTCAAGGACCGAACTTTGAATTTGCTACTGAAACTAGAGAGGAACTGTACTATAATAAAGAGAAGCTTCTAGAAAATGGTGATAGATGGGAGTCAGTTCTAGCTAAAAATATTAAGCTAGATAAACCTTATAGATAAATGATAATTCATTCCATTTTCTTTTATTTTTTTTCTGTCATTGCAATTTTTTCATCTTTAATGGTGATTACTTCTAGAAGTACAATTAATTCAGTTTTCTTTTTGATACTTGATTTTATCTCAGTTGGCTGTCTTTTTATCATGGTTGGAGCGGAATTTTTGGGAATGATTCTCTTAATTGTATATGTAGGAGCAGTAGCAGTATTATTCTTATTTGTTGTAATGATGCTAAATGTTGCTGAGCAAAAACAATCATGGTTTATTGGAAAAAAATCAACTCATATTCCCACTGGACTAATTGTAAGTGTATTAATTTTATTAGAGCTTTTAGTTGTAGTAGGAGGATGGAAGTATAAAGATGACGTAATGTCGAGCAACACATTATTTTTATCTGATATTTCTAACACTCACCAATTAGGTTTAGTCATGTACACTGAATATATTTTGTATTTCCAATTAGCAGGTATAGTTCTTTTATTAGCAATGATTGGAGCTATACTTTTGACATTTCGAGAAAGAGTAGGTGTTAAAAAACAAAGTTATTTTAACCAAATTTCTAGAAATCCATCAAATGCAGTAGAGCTTATAGATGTAAAATCTAACCAGGGAATTAAAATAGATGATTGAAATTGGTTTAGGACATTATTTATCATTAGGAGCTATAATTTTTTTCTTAGGCGTAATTGGAATTTTTTTAAATAGAAAAAATGTAATTGTCATATTGATGTCTATAGAGCTAATTTTGTTAGCGGTGAATATAAACTTAATCTCCTTTTCAATTTTTTCCGGCGATATCATTGGGCAAATTTTCACTATGCTCATTTTAACAGTTGCAGCAGCTGAGGCAGCTATAGGGCTAGCTATTATTGTAGTTTATTACAGGAACAGGGGCTCAATTAGAGTAGAGGATATTCATGGCATGAAAGGTTAAATGGAGTACGCTATATTATTTCTACCGTTAGCAGGTTCTCTCATAGGGTATTTGGGCAGATCATTCACAAAATATTTTGCTGAAATCTCTACAAGTTTATTTGTAGGAGCATCAGCAATACTATCAATTCTTGTTTTTTGGAATGTAACTCAAAATAATATTTACGGAAACTACGTTATTTTTGAATGGATAAGTTCTGGAGGTTTTAAGGCCAACTGGTCAATTAATATTGATCCGTTAAGCTCAGTAATGTTAGTAGTTGTCACTTTTGTTTCTGCCTTGGTTCACATTTATTCTATTGGTTATATGAGTCATGATCCTCATAAACCAAGGTTTATGTCTTATCTGTCATTATTTACTTTTTCAATGTTAGCCTTAGTCGTTTCGGATAATTTCTTACAACTATTTTTCGGATGGGAGGGAGTTGGTTTATGCTCTTATTTATTGATAGGGTTTTGGTATAAAAAAGAAACTGCAAATAACGCTGCTATAAAAGCTTTTATAGTTAATAGAATAGGAGATTTTGGTTTAGCTATTGCGATATTTTTAATCTTTTTCTTTTTTGGTACCATTAATTTTGAAGAAACTTTTCAGGCAACAAGTCAGCTTGCTGATAAAAAAATAAATTTTTTTGGTTTTGAAACAAGTCTAATAACATTAATATGCGTATTCCTTTTTATAGGAGCAATGGGAAAATCTGCGCAATTTTTACTTCATACTTGGTTACCTGATGCAATGGAGGGCCCAACTCCAGTTTCAGCATTAATTCATGCAGCGACAATGGTAACCGCTGGAGTTTTTCTAGTTGTTAGATGTTCGCCGATGTTTGAATATTCTCAATTTGCTTTAAATTTAGTTACTATTGTTGGAATGTTGACAGCAATATTTGCTGCTTCTGTTGCACTTGTACAAAATGATATAAAAAAAATAGTTGCTTATTCTACCTGCAGTCAATTAGGGTACATGTTTTTTGCTGCAGGAGTGGGAGCATATCATGTAGCTATGTTTCATTTATTTACACATGCTTTCTTTAAAGCATTGTTATTCTTAGGCGCGGGTTCGGTAATACATGCGTTTAAAGATGAGCAAGATATTAGAAATATGGGCGGTGTTAGAAAAAAACTTCCACACACTTACATCTTTATGTTACTTGGAACGTTAGCATTAACAGGATTTCCTTTTTTATCTGGATTTTATTCAAAAGATGCTATTATTGAATTTGCATATCTTAAAAATTCTGCTTTAGGAAATTATGCAGCTACTATTGGAATTTTTACTGCATTTTTAACATCAATTTATTCATGGAGGCTATTTTTTAAGGTATTTCATGGACCGTATAACAACAAAAAAATTCCTTTAGATAAAACCCATGAGTCACCATTAATAATGTTAATACCATTAATATTTTTAGGTTTGGGTGCAATATTTTCTGGCTATCTTTTTAAAAACACTTTTATAGGTCATCATAGCAACGAATTTTGGCAAGGCTCAATCTTCTTTTTGAATGAAATTAAACATGGCGTTATACCTTTATGGTTTTTATTAATTACTCCGGTATTAGTTCTAATTTCAATACCTATCTCATTTTATTTTTATATTTTAAATCCAAAGGTTCTGGAAGATTTTAAGAATACAAACATACCTCTGTATAACTTTTTATTAAATAAATGGTATATCGACGAATTGTATGAAAAAGTTTTTGTAAATCCTGCCAAAAAAATAGGCTCATTTTTTTGGAAAAAAGGGGATATTGGTATGATTGATAAATTTGGTCCTGACGGTATTTCAAAATTAGTTAAGATTATTTCTAACAAAGCTGGACGTCTTCAAACAGGTTTTATTTATGATTACGCATTTGTAATGCTACTAGGTTTATCAATTTTATTAACTTATTTGATTTTAAAATAAAATGAACTTTCCAATATTATCAACTTTAATTTTCTTACCATTAATAAGTTCCTTTTTCATTTTACTATCAAAAGACAAAACTAACAATAATAGTTCAATTTATATTTCTTTATTTAGCAGTATCGCCACTTTTTTTCTTTCATTATTTTTGTGGTATAATTTGGATGTAAATACTTCTGAATTTCAGTTTGTAGAGGAAAAATCCTGGATAAATAATTTTATAAAATTTAAACTAGGTATCGATGGTATATCTATACTTTTTATTGTTTTAACAACATTCATTACACCGATTTGTATTATTTCTTGCGTGAATAGTGTCAAAGTTAGAGTTAAAGAATTTTTAATAGCTATTTTGATTTTAGAAACATTCATGATTGGAGTGTTTTGTTCCCTTGATCTTGTAATTTTTTATTTGTTTTTTGAAGCAGGGCTAATTCCAATGTTTTTGATTATTGGTGTTTGGGGCGGCCCTAGAAGAGTATACTCTGCTTTTAAATTTTTTCTTTTTACTTTGCTAGGGTCTGTTTTAATGCTTGTAGCTATTATAGTAATTTATTGGTTAACAGGCACGACAGATATCACACAAATATATCAGATAAAAATACCAAAAGAATATCAAAATATTTTATGGTTAGCTTTCTTCAGTTCTTTTGCAGTAAAAATGCCTATGTGGCCTGTGCATACATGGTTGCCAGACGCTCATGTTGAGGCGCCAACTGCTGGTTCAGTTATCCTTGCCGCAATTTTGTTAAAAATGGCTGGCTATGGTTTCTTAAGATTTTCAATACCAATGTTTCCTGTTGCCTCAGAGTATTTTACTCCCTTAATATATATTTTAAGCATTATAGCAATTATTTACACTTCTTTAGTTGCATTGATGCAAGACGACATGAAAAAGTTAATTGCTTACTCCTCTGTCGCTCACATGGGTTACGTAACTTTAGGAATTTTTACATTTACAAAACAAGGAATAGAAGGAAGCGTCTATCAAATGATAAGTCATGGCCTAATATCTGCTGCTTTATTCCTATGTGTTGGTGTAGTATATGACCGATTACATTCGAGAATGATTAAAACTTATGGAGGATTAGTAAATTATATTCCCAAATACTCCTTTTTATTTTTAATATTTGCTTTAGCTGCTTTAGGTTTGCCTGGAACCTCGGGGTTTTTAGGTGAGTTTCTTGTTTTAACAGGAACATTTCAAAAAAGTTATCTAGCAGCTATGTTAGCAACTTTTGGGGTGGTCTTAGGAGCTGCTTATATGCTCTGGCTAACTAAAAGGGTTATATTTGGCGTTGCGCATAATTCCGAAGTCAAAAAAATTAATGATGTAAACAGATCTGAAGTATTGATGTTAGTAACTTTAGCATTTTTAATACTATTTTTTGGTTTTTACCCATTCCCATTAATGGAGACATTAAGCACTTCAGTTAATAGTTTGATTTACAATTACGAAATAGCACTTACATCTAATTGATTATGATAAACAATTTATACATAATGTTTCCTGAAGTCTTCTTATCTCTTTCAATTTTTTCTATTTTAATGATTGGTGTATTTATTAAAAAAAGCTTTAATATAGTATTTAATCTTACTTCTTTAATAATAATCGTTACTATTTCAATTATTTTGTCAAGTTCAAGTGATGAAGAAAAAATATTTTTAGATAGTTTTATAAGAGATGGTTTTTCAAATTATTTCAAAATTTTAATTCTTTTATCATCTTTATTTGTTCTCAACTCATCTAAAAGATTTATCGTTGATAATAAATTAGACAAGTTTGAGTACCCTATAATCATTTTGCTTTCAATATTAGGAATGTTTTTCATGGTAAGTGCAAATGATTTAATACTTTTCTATTTAGGGCTTGAGCTGCAATCTTTATCGCTGTATATACTCGCATCAATTGATAGGGACAATTTAAGATCAACAGAGTCAGGAATTAAATACTTTGTTTTGAGTGCATTATCTTCAGGCTTATTGTTATACGGATGTTCATTATTATATGGGTTTACTAGCACTACAAACTTTGAACTAATAGCTGGCCAACTCAATAAAGAAAATACTGGAGCAGTTTTTGCAATGGTATTTATATTAGTAGGACTTGCTTTTAAAGTTTCTGCAGTTCCCTTTCACATGTGGACACCAGATGTTTATGAGGGAGCACCAACATCAATAACTAGTTATTTTGCAGTTGTTCCAAAAGTTGCAGGTTTAGCATTATTAATAAAATTTATGTATGTTCCTTTTTCAAACATTTTATTAGAGTGGCAAACAATTATAATTTTTATTTCAATAGCATCTATGATACTCGGAGCTGTTGCAGCAATGACTCAAAAAAATTTTAAAAGACTTCTTGCTTATAGTTCTATAGGGCATATCGGCTACGCCCTTGCAGGAGTTGCTACAGGCGCAATATCAGGCTATCAAAGTACAATCGTTTATATTTCAATTTACGTAATTATGAATATTGGAGCTTTCTCATGCTTATATTTATTAAAGAAAGATGGACAATATAAAGAAAATATTTCAGATTTATCTGGAATTTCAAAAAAACATCCTCTAATAGCTATTTCATTATTGATAATATTATTCTCTCTAGCTGGAGTTCCTCCGCTAGGAGGGTTTTTTGCAAAATTTTATGTTTTTGTCGCTGTTTTGGAAAAACAAATGTACGCACTAGCAATTATAGGATTATTAACTACAGTAATGTCAGCATTTTATTATTTAAAAATTATTAAAACAATTTATTTTGATGACAGTCTCATAACTTTTGAGGCAACCAAAAATAGAACAGCTCAAGCTTCCATATTCGCCAGCTGTACAATTCTAATTACATTTTTTTTATATCCATCAATTTTAAATAATTTAGTTAATTCATTATTCGTTAGCTAATGAAAATTAAGATTAAAAGGTATAAAAAAGTAAAAAGCACTAACGATATAGCTTTAAAACTAATAAAAAAGAATTTTTCGGAACCCACTTTAGTCGTAAGCAAAAATCAAACTGAAGGCAAAGGTAGAGTTGGAAAAAAATGGATTTCTCAAAATGGGAACCTTTTTATAACCTTATTTTTTAAATTTGATCAAAGAAAAATCGATTTTAAACAATTTGCAATATTGAATGCGTTTTTATTGAAACAGGTTATTTCAAAAATAATTTCAAGAAAAATAAAAATAAAATGGCCTAATGATTTAATGGTAAATAAAAAAAAGTTTTGTGGGATTTTGCAAGAAGTTTTAAAATACAATAATTTTGACTATTTAATTGTTGGAATAGGGTTGAATACTAATGCAGCTCCGCAAAATAAAGGCTTTAAATCGACTTGCTTAAAAAATATATTAAATAAAAAAGTCAATAATCAAAAAATTTTGAAAAAAATTGTAATTACATATGAAAAATTTTTAAAGGAAAAAAATAAAATATCATTTTCAAATTTAAAAAGGAAATATAAGTAATCAAAATGTATTATATAATTGGTGATATAGGAAATACTTCAACTAAAATTTGTTTATTAGAAAAATCAAAAATTGTTAAGTCAATATTAATTAGTACAAAAAAAATTTTTTTAAAGGGATTTATAAAAAAAATTTTTAAAAGACTGAATAAAAAAAACCTTAGGAAAGAAGTATTATTTTCATGCGTTGTTCCTTTAGTGTTAAATAAAATTAAAAAAGATTTAAATAAAACAGGTTTTAAAGTTTTAGAAATCAAGAGTTTCAATTTAAAGAAGATCATCAAAATTAATATTCAAAATATAAAACAACTTGGTTCAGATAGAATTGTAAATTCAATAGAGGGTAAAAAATTTATGAATTGTTTAGTAATCGACTTTGGAACTGCAACTACTTTCGATATTATCAAAAATGGAATATACGAGGGGGGAGTCATTGCTCCAGGTGTTAAATTATCTATAAAAAATTTGAGTCAGGCTACAGCTTTACTGCCAATATTTGATTTAAAAAGCAATCAAAAGAGATATGGAAAGAATACAAAAGATGCGCTAAATGCAGGTTTTATTTGGGGTTATGATGGACTGATAAATAATATAATTAATAAAATTACTAAAAACTGGAAAATGAATTATAAAATAATACTTACTGGTGGATATGCTAATTTATTTAAAAAAATTATTAAAAGAAGGACTATCGTTGATCAAAATATTACGATTAAAGGAGTTTCAAAAGTTTATAGGAAATTTTTATGAGTAAAGAAGAGCTTATTTTTTGTCCTTTAGGCGGATCAGGAGAAATAGGTGGAAATATGAATTTATACGCCTATGGAGAAGAGGATAATCAAAAATGGATTATAGTAGATATGGGTGTATCATTTGCAGATGACACAGTGCCAGGAGTTGACCTTATAATGCCAGATGCCGGATTTATTATTGATAAGAAAGATGATTTGCTTGGGATTGTTTTGACCCATGCGCATGAAGATCACATAGGTGCAGTTGCACATATATGG